>FTLB01003783.1_pt1 | contig 11676 bp, 4 predicted proteins | sample 1658291 | NCBI WGS metagenome assembly FTLB01 (sample SAMEA3914812, study PRJEB12502) | metagenome | biome: forest; material: soil | place: Canada | collected 2011-07-07 | depth 0.1 m
CACGCACGCTGTCTCGGCACTCTAACCCGACTCTGCTCTCTCACGCGCGATGGACCGGCTGCAATGGCCCAAAGGGTCTGTCTGACACGTCCAGCCCCGTCCACGATGCTGGGCTGCGCTGAACCCACAATGCCCACATTGAGCCACCCAGTCGTCCGCCCACTCACACACGTGCCACAGGCTGTCTCGTAACGAGGTACAACCCCGCCAGGCTCCGCCAGACAGACCAGACAGACTTGCGAAAGAGCGGAAGAGGGGGGAAGAGAAGAGAGAGCAGGGGCGAAAAGCCCAGGCCAGCCAGTCGGCGGCGGGGTTTCAGCCACGCCGCCGGCATCATGACGTGCCGGGTCGCGAATGGCCTGAGTCGCATGCCCAGCAAGGAAGCAAGCAAGCAAGCATTTCAGCTATACTCTGCTATGTATGTGCGCCGTCAGCATGGGATGATGTCGTCCGATTGTTTACCTGCCCCCTTTACCATTGCCCAGGAGGGGCGGGAGGGACGACAAAAAGGCAGACCGCCAAGAGCGGGATCAGCAAAGCATCCCGCGGGCTCCTCCAGTGACAGCGGCTGACTGGACTATTCCTGGTTCAGCCCGTTCAAAACCGGCACGGGCTATAAACTTGCCAACCTGTCCTCCCCCAGCCCTGCGAGGCTAAGCCGAGCGTTAGGCGGTAGAACAGCAAATGCTTACTTCCTAGCCGCATTTATAGTTCATAGCTGCAGCGGCTGACAATCCCCCTTCTGGGAAGGACGCTGCTGCAGCCAAAGAATACACGACCGCTTGACCGCCGAGGGAGGGAGCAGTGCGGCACCCAGCTGGGCGACGTCCTACAAGCGCGCCTTAGTCACATCCAGACATGAGATGCCCATGGATAATCAGCAATACATAGATAGCAACGCAGCGGAGAGCCGGTTCCGCCCCCGAATTTTTTTTATGGTGCTTCCGAGGGGGCAGATCAGAACTCAACATACATACTACAGGAACGCAGCGAAAGCTGCTTGTTCTCCTACTCGGTCTAGTCCTGCAGGCCCAGCGTCGTCAACTCGCTTCGCTTGCTTGTCCGCGGGGCATGCACCCGGTCCCGGCGACGGTTTTCGAAGGACAAAAAAGCTACTATACGTGACGTGCGTTAGCTCGATTACCTACCTGCCTCTACTCTATCTTTACTCTTTTCAGACGACTTTCACTACGACCGCGCTTTACCGAGCAGTGTGAGGTGGCACGTCGCTTCGACACACCTTAGTTTACCCCGCGAGCAGGGCCGAGAATAAGCCTTCGAATCCTTGACGACGAACAGCCCCACGAAGTTGCTCCCGTAGTATGCGGTGCTCTAGACAGAGACTAGAAGGTACGAAGCCGCATTGGGGAGGCGGGGAATGAGCGAGATGGTCAAGCAGACAGACTGGCTGTCGGTCAGCCAGAACCTCACCATCCGGCCCCCATTTGTCCGCGCGCGGGGCAAGGAGTGCCGGCGAGACCGTGTAGAGAAAATCGGCAACTGTAGAGACGTAACAGACGAGCGATGGAGACGCGGCCGATGGGCAAAGCCAATCGGATTGTGGTCCCGTGCTTCGCCGTCGTGCTTACGCACGACAGTCGTAGAGGAAGGCCACGACAAGACAATGCTCACGGATTTTTATATTTAATGAGGATAACTGCCCCGTCTCGTGGCGGCGACTCGCACGGCCGCGATCAGCTTTTCACGGTGGCTGAAGAAGCGCACGTGTGTCGGCGCACGCACGCATCGGGCAGGAAGAAGACGAGAGACCACGGCCGAGTGGCACTGGCCAAATTGCGGTGGTCAGCGGAGGCTATTGTTGGGAGGATGTCTAGATGGATGGAATGTTGGCTATATAGAAGGCCAGCTGCCCCTTGATAGGATGCACACTAGCTAAAAGCGTCGGTATGGCCATCGAGATAGACGAGTCGACCTACGCATGAGGTTAGCAGATGCCTGTTCCTCGAGAGGATTGCCGTAGGATCTTCTCACAGTACGACGGCCAGCCAAGCGAGGAATTGTGCGTCTTTTCGGTAAGTAAGCCGTTGCTATTGGGTGCCCTAGATGTGGAAATAGACTTACTACCATATGCATTGGCGCAGGGGTATCTCACGCCTGATCCAGAAGAAGCCCGTCATAGGAGTCAGCCCTAATACCGGTTGTGGAGGTCGGTCTTACGACTCGAAGTGAGAGGGACACGAAAACAGACCAAGGAGAGCCGTATGCCCTGCCTAGTTGCTGCGTTGCAGCAGGTTTAAAAATTCCGATATAAACTGGCATTCTTCCGTAATGAGCATGGACTCGGATGGGTTCCAGAACTGAATATCCAAGAAGGCTTATGTATAGAACTGCCACTCCATGGGTAGAGAGGGAATTTGGTGTACGATTCCGCGCCCAGTGTTCGCCCATTCGAAGACAAGTACTGGAAAGCAGAGGATAATGGATGTTGTGAAAATCACCATGGCACATCCAGAGAAGTATGCTACTTGCGATGATCTTTGGGCAGGAAGATGGTCGGCAGACCACATATCTGGATGGAAACTGGCCAAAAGGGAGCTGGCATAGACCACTACCCAATATTTCCAATATTCCGCTTATAGTGGTACGGTCTTCTCAATGGCGGCGAGGCCGCTCTTTAGCATGCTTACGCTCATGCAGCTCGTAGTTTCCGTGCTCGCGTCATTTAGTCTCTGCGGTGCGTAGATCTGCCATCACGGCGGTACGAGTCTCGCTCTGTCTCGGACTGCACGGCACAGAGCAGGGATCTTAATGGTTCTTCCGTAGCATTGCATTGCTCTAACCATTACACTCTACCCAGGCTGGATGGGATGATCGTAATACTAATAATCACTCACTATCCATCGGGTTTCGGCTCTCCACATTGGTACCTGGGGATTCAACCTCATAGTATCGGGCTATGGGTTATAGCTAATAACCTGAAGCTTTTTGATTTCATACAAGGTATCTGGATATCGCGTTAGCTCGGCGTCGCAGTTCGACAGCATCGCTGGCCCATGGCTCGCTCACCTTCGTTGGGTCCAGGAGAACCTGATGATCCTTCCATCTGGAGGTCGTTTATCCTAAACCCCATCCGTCAGCACGTTCCTCTCAGCTCTGCATGACCTATCCCCGGTGTGCATGGGATCCCACTCGATTCCGGAACCTACAAGTACATGGCCTTGCCCAAGAATCCCCTCCCGACCTGCGTCGTCACCAGCTGGTCGTCCATGAAGAACTTGATGGCCAGGTCCCTGCCATTCTCGTCGCGGATCTCGCACCGGATCTTGTGAAACGCCCCCGGATCCGGGTAGCGCACGTCGAGCGCGGCCACCTGGGACGACGTGTTGAAGGTGTTGAACGAGATCTTGCCCGACCCTTTCCACTCGGCCATGTCGACCTCGGGCGGCCAGCCGTCCACGGCGGTGAGCCAGAAGGCCGGCCACGTGCCCTTGGCGACGGTGGCGCGGAACTCGCCGCTGAAATCGAAGCCGCCGCCCTTGGCCACGGCGAAGTGCTCCTTGGCGTACGTGGTCCCGGACAGGTAGTGGATCTTGATGCTCTTGCCGCCGTGCGACGCGTCCTTCTGGCCGCTCACCTTCCGGGCCGTGTGCCGGAGCGTCCCGTTGACGAGCTCGACCTGGCTCTTGTCCATGCGCGCTGCGCCGTTGTGGTCTGTTCCCCACGGATAGTTGACGCCGAAGTACTGGTCGAAGTCGGCTTGCGAGTCGAGGCACGTCTCGGGAATGACCACTTTCGATGCCGCCCGTGCGCTCGGGAGGGTGAGTGCTGCTACCACGAGTAGCAGGGCAGCTGTGTGCACACCAGGGACCATGTCGATGCTGTGGATAGGAGACTGCTAGGTGTCCTATGTCGGCCGAGTCCCAATGACGCGAATGGTGGTGGCGAGATATCACCAGAGCTCGCTCAAAAGCGCATGCAAGAGTATTATTCCTTGCTGAGATTATTAGTGACGGCGTGTAGCACCCTGCCCAGAAGATCGCGGTAGTGATATATAGCCAGGGTGAGCTACATTAACGGCCCAATGAAGTGCGCCTTAGAGACACTCATATCCATAAAGATCGCACAGTCTTTCCACAAGAGGTATATGCTCTGATATCCGGAGCAAATGCTTCCGCCGGTTAAGATACCCAGATTTGACCCAGATTTAAATCCCTACCATAAATTGAGAGAGGAATAGAAGACCGGAGGCTTTATATCATTTAGTGGCAGCACTACCACCATATGTCTGCAGGGTGAAGTGTTTAAATATGTGCTCATGACTTGTGGTTTGTACACGTTTGGTCAGAGCTGTAGTCCTGTGGACGAAAGCACTCGGTTTGAGACAAAAAGGGGCCTATAGAGTAGATTCGTAAAAGTAATATTCACGAAATAATCATAAATTATAGGTCGGTACGCTACCAGATCAAGTACAGAGTAGGAATAAGTATTGATCTCTTCAGATGTCTTCGAACATCGACGAGCCCAAGTAATGTACGATTCCATAGTTATCGTTCGTGGCACCCCGGCGTTCTAAGATGCGCACCATCATGTTGACAACTGCCACAATGACTTTGTAACACCTCGAATTCTACCAGGATACAAACCGCAAGGCACATCAATCGTCAAAATATTGGCAATCCTAGACGGTTCTGACCGGCCATGGAGGGAACCCTTCCGGCATGTCTAAGTCCGGCACCCGGCTCAGTACTACTCCGTAGACTTTTCGTCCGGACGAGCTAATGCGGACTGAGATGCCGATCCAACATCCATCCGAACACCAAAACCCACCCCGCCTTTGGCCTTGGGGAAAGGGAGGGGGGATGAAACGGAAGAGTGAGGTGAGATCGTTAATCACGGCATCATTGGAAACGTCCCAGTGGAGAAAGACCGAAAAAGACCAAAAAATTGGAGCTAGACACCGTCATAACAGCCAGCAGAGAGAAGTATAAACCCCGACGCCGTCTTTGCGCGGCATCACAGCACGGCGTATCCGCCGTGATAATAGAAGCCCCCAAGGACCTCGGCGGAACTCCTGATCCCGCATGTCGTTGAATTTCCATCGCTGCCGGCTGACCACTCTTGGCCTCCCGAACCGTGAACATCTACTCCTTGCCCGTCGGTCAGCACATCGCAGCAGTAGTCCAGTGGCGACGGAGATAGCGACTGCCCCGCTTCGTCTTGATCCCTTATCGGCGCCTTTGTCAACTATCACTAATCGTCTATCGCATCATCATCGGGTGTCGCGCAACGGGATACAAAACTTCTCGTCTGCCCTTGTCCGGACCAACAGCAGCAGCACCAGCAGCAGCAGCAGACGACGAAGCATCACCATGTCGGCCCCCCACGAGATCACCGCCAAGAAGGAGGCGGAATTGAAGCGCCACAACCACGGCAACTTCAAGGAAGTAGAGGCCTCGCGGCCCGCGTGGGATCATGCGTCGACGTTCCGGTACACGCAGACGGTGGACCCGTCGTGGCAGTTCGGCGGCGGCGCCAACGGCAGCGACCCCGCGGCGACGACGGCGCAGCACCGGGCCATCGACCCGTACGCGGCGGGGCGCCCGCAGCGCGCCAACTACACGCTGCTGATCAGCGCGGTGGTGCCGCGGCCGATCGGGTTCGTGTCGACGCTGGCGGCGGACGGCGGGGCGGCCAACCTGGCGCCCTTCAGCTTCTTCCAGATGCTGGCGCACGACCCGCCGCTGTTCGTGCTGGGCTTCGCCTGCGCGCTGGCCGACGCCAAGGACACGCTGCGCAACCTGGTCGACACGCGCGAGTGCGTGCTCAACATCATCTCCGAGGGCTTCGTCGAGGCCGCCAACGCGACCAGCGTCAACGCGCCCTACGGCCTGTCCGAGTGGGACGTCGCGGGCCTGACCCCCGCGCGCGACTGCCAGGTCGTCAAGCCCGCTCGCGTGCGCGAGGCCGTCTTCAGCGTCGAGGCCAAGGTCGAGAGCATCCGCGAGATCGAGAGCCGCGCGAACCCCGGCACCATCAGCTCCACCATCGTGACGGTCGAGGGCGTGCGCTTCTGGGCCAGGGAGGATGCGTACGACGCGGAGCGGGATGTATTAGACGGGGCGGTAAGTGTCTCTCCTTACACCCCTTTCCCCTTTTTTATTCCCTCCCTCCTGTTCGCAGTGTGACCACCTTCATTCCGCACGACTCAAAAAAGCCACGGCGAGGAGACGCACTCTGCCCGCTCGACCCCGTCCATCATCCAACGACCACCTGATGCTAATCTCACCCCCAAGATACTGCGACCCATCGCCCGGCTGGGCGGCGTTTCGTACGCCCGGACGACCGAGGCATTTGAGCTCCTGCGGCCCGACTTCAAGAAGGACCTGGGAGGGTACGAAGGCGCGGAGAAGCTGAAGAAGAAGAAGGACGACGGCGAGCTGCCCAACTGAGCAGCAGCCTGACCACGAGAGAGATCTGCAGCTCATCTCCCGAGCAAAAAAGCCACCTCGCGCCTCTCTGTTTTTTTTTTTAGACTCTTGCGCATAACGTCGGAGGCGCGTGATATGGTTGGTATGCGATAGAAATCCGGTGCTGGTGCGTGTTGAAGCGTCCTCTGTAAGGGTCTCTGCGTACAATATATAGATAGATTTGGCCGGGAGCAGCGGTGACGCGTGGCTACAAATTCCGAGCCGAAAGGGAAAACTACAAAAATGAATAGACTGCATAGGCAGAAACAGTGACTTCAAATAACGAGAAACGAGACCTTCGGTGAGTCCCGGAGTTGTGGCTGTCAAATTCGAGCTTCTCCGCGAGAGACGGAACGGACCATGTCCGCGCTTCTGTACGGGGCGCAATTTCGGAGTGGACCAGGACTTTTCTATTGCCTATTGCCAAACTCTACTCCACGGTCTGCATGGCCAGCCAGCACCCCTCAGGCCCTACTGCCATGATCCGACGAAGTCCCCCCGGTACAAGTACATTGAAAACAAACATGGCACCTCCGTAGCTTGTACGGATTCTAAATTGAACCCATCCCTCCTTGTCTACCTGCCCCGTCCGGTTCCTGACACCTCCCACCTTCCTTAGAGTGGCAAACATGACAGACCGAATTCGCTCGAGAGCAAACAACAAAAACCAATCCAAAATCCTCCAACAAAGACAAAGAGAGGGAAGAAAAAAAAAGCATGATATCTTGGCGAGATGACCCGTCCTTCGTGACCTTCGTTACAGAAATGGGGGTATGAACATGGAAAGCAGATCAGAGCAGAGCAGAAAAGAGCGAGTGGCCGTGGGGCAATTCACAAGTAGAGACTCTCTCCCGGGCTGGAGATGGAATACTGGACTCCGAGCTGCGCATCCTTCTCGTGCTCCAAGAGCTCCGAGAGGATGATATCCCCGACAGGCTCGTCATCGTTCTGCTTGTCTTTGACGTGGATGACCACGACCTTCAGCCCCTTCAGGGGAAGCAGCGGCGCTGGGTTTGGCGTTGCGCCGGCCGCCGGTGTGCCCGGTGTAGACATCTCGACCTCGTGGGTGTGGGGTTCGCCGGTGGAAGCAGTCCGGATCGGCGGGTCTACGAGGGGCTGCCCTACGAGCATGTCTTCGGGAAGCGGGCCGGAGCCGCTGCGACCCGGCGGTCGGACGGTCCTGGGAGAAACGGGGTCGTCGGTGGTGTTTGGAACGCCGTTCTCCGTGGCGGGCGTGACCGTCGGCCGAGGCTGGGCCCCGGTTCGCCTTCGGATGAGCAAACCATCGTCACCGTCCCTCTTCCGCTTCTTCTTCTCGGCTGCTGCCTTCTCCGCCGCGTCTTTGTCCAAGAGGAGCTGTGCCCGCGCGGCCTCGACCTCCGCCGCCAGCGCGGCCATTTCCTCGGCGATGAAACGCGGCGTGAGGTGTCCAAAGAGGCGATCGACGCTCTGGCTGTCGTCGTAGCTGCACTCGATGAAGATGGCGGCGAGCTTGCCAGCCGCGATCTTGGGCGCGGCTTCCTGCCATATCTGCAGGTTGCGCGGGGACAAGCTGATGCTGTCCGGCTCGACGTCGCCGAAGATGAGCACCTCACGACCGGTCACGACGTCCCGGATGAAGTAGGCCGAGCTGTCGTAGACGCATATCGACTCGCCCGCCGAATGGCCGCCGCCGGAGACGGAACTGGCGCGCCCGCCGCCCAGCGTGCCCGAGCTTGTCTGCGAATTGCCTGCGGTCCCGCCCTGTTCCCGCTGCTGCTGAAGGATGTACGAGGCGAGATTCTGGCTCGCCGTGCTGTGGTACGCCATCGATCGCGGCGAGTTGATCGGCGCGCTCATGCCTGCCAGGCCCATCGACGAAGCATCCATACTGCCATAGCGCGTGCTCGACCCGCTGCCGCGATGGCTGTGCTTCTCGATGCAGTGGCCGTGGCTGACGCCCCATATCTTCACGGACAGGCCATCGGTGATCTCGAGGTAACCCTTCCCCTCCCCATCTCCAAGGGCAGGCGATCCACCTTCCACCAGACGCATGTACGTAACAAGGCCGGCGCCGTTGTTCTCGTCGCTGAGATTGGGCCATATCACGTTGTTGAAGATGTGAGTCTTGAACGCCGAGATGGTGCTCGGTAAGCCGGCCAGCCTCTTCGGCCGGGTGCCGGGGAGCCCGGCCGTGTTGATGACGAAGCCAGCGATGTGATCCAGGTGGGGGTGGGTGATGAGGTAGGTATCGATCAAGCTCCGATGGACGTGGGCCGCATTGGCGGTCGCTTTCACGTGCGGCAGCTCCAGGCCGGCGAACGGGCCTTTGGTGAGCGTATGGGGCAACTCAAGCCCGTCTGCGTCGCCTAGGTCGGGCGGCTGGGTCTCTTCTAATATCCTCGTGATGGCGCTGAGGTGAACTCCGGCATCGACAGCGACTACTGAACCTTTCCTCCACCCTGACGCAAGGGATCGGACCAACATGGCGGTGACGTTAGATTCCTGCGGGCCACCTCCCGAGCCCTGGAATGAGATGTCAGCATGTCTGTTCGGCGCTGTCTTTTTTGGGTTGATCCAATGCGACATAAAAAAACAGAAAATCCTGGTGCCAGAAAAGCGCGTCGTCATGTCAGGTCAGGCCGAAGAGAATAATATTGGGTCGTCCAGTGACCCAATCGCTGTGAGAGACCATGGTGGGCCAATCTCATGCATAGGCATTGTACATGACTTCATGGCATTCCGAATGGCCCATAATAGACGAGTGAGAGAGCGTGCGTGTGTGAGTGAGTGAGTGTGAGAAAGAGAGAGGGTAAGAACGTGGACAAATTCGCATATCCCCGCCCACAGCAAGGGAGATAAGGTTGCACAAATAAAGGGGGAGAGGCAGTTGAGCAGTGCAGTACAGTTAGGCTGATCGCATGGCAAAGCACCTATGCTAGTGATCGCAATTCCGACGCATCTCAGGACGTCCCTTGAACAGAGAGGTACATGCGCGATCCAGCTGAGCGATAGGCGGGGGGCCATGCAAGAAACATGAGGAGTTGAGAAAAACAAACATGAACAAACGTAATGTAAGATAGATGCGGAAACATCGATGATGTGACATGAGACGAGATCGGAATTCGGATAGAACGGAAACATGGACGTACCAGAACAATGACCTGCAGCGCTGGGGCTGCCCCATCGTCTCCTCCTCCCATATCTGCTGCTCAATTCGAGATGGTGGACCTTTCTTGACGAGCGTGCCGAAAAGAGGACGTAAATCCGGACGAGTTGGCGGCTTGCAGAGGATTCGTCGACTTCGTACAAGAAAGTAGAGAAGAGCCTTGCGCGGTACAGTTCTGGAAGGAAGAATGGAAGAAAAATGCGCCCCCCCTCGAAAGCAAGACGGAGATTGGTGCACACACAAGGCTGGCTGGAGGAAGCCAACCAGATCTTGGGGTTCGGCTATAGCACGATGAGCCCACGCGCGCAGAGGGCGCCGACGGCTGCTGTGCAGATTACTTGCACGTTTCGCCCGCTGCAGCGTCCCGTCTAAGCCACCGATCGGCGGGACGAGAAATGACTTGGCGCTTTTTTGCTACCACCCCCGCGTCGTAGGGCAACGTGGTCGAAAAGTGAGTCTAGACGGTGCGACAAGCAACGTAGATTCAAGTCGTAGAGCGACGAGAGCACGAGATCCCAAGTCAATGTCTGTCGACCTTCGCTTGTGCTTCAGCCCCGCCGGATCCGCTCGAGGATCCTCTGTACGGCGCAGCTGAAGAATAAAAGAAGAAGGGCGCCCCAAAGGAGAGAACAAAGAGCCGCAATCGAGACTTGCGTGCCGAGTACCAGGCAAGCAAGGGTCGCTCAGAGTGGATTCACCTGGGGGGGTGTGTGAGGGTCCTGCTGGGATGAGTGGAGAGATAGAGGCAGGACGAGCGCAAACCGCCGATTCTAGGCTCAGCCGTAGAGCAATTGAGACAAGGACCTGGAGGAAACTCGGCACGATGAAAGACGATGTCTCGGTCTCTTAGCGATCGGATCTGGTTCAAGATTCGAAGAAGAGTAGAATGCGGAATGTGGTCCCGTGACGTCAAGCAGCTGGGAAGCAGAATTTCGAGGCTTCTTTGATTCGTTCTTTTCGCCTGTGTCAGATTTATGATTATCGCATTTCCCCAGCCCTTCGCTTCTATTTTATTAATGATGGAGGGTGGCGGGGGAAGTGGGAACTTTTTCTTTTCGGGGCGACGGCGTCTGCGGCGGCGACGTGTGGTCTTTCAGGGATTCCTTTCGAAAAGATCAATTCGTCTCGCCTCGATCGCAATCGGGGATCTCGTTCGCCTCTTATGTAGGTCCAAGACGTGGTTCCCTCCCTCGATATCGTCTGTGCGGCTGCAGCGGTGGTAGTCGTAGAAAGTAGAAAATTGAATAAAAATAAAATAAAATAAAAAGCGTCCCTTTCTCCTCCTTCGTTCGATGGACAAAGGCGAGAAGAATGTGTTAGGAAGAAAGCGGGACAACCGAAGCGGTTGGCGCACGGACAACCCTGCGTGATGGGCGACGGATGTATCCGAGATTTTTTTTTGTCTTTTTTCCAGCTTTGGAAGTTCCCCGTCTTTGAACCGTTTCCAGACGGGAAACAAATAAAAGAAAATTAAGAATAAAAATAAAACCAAAAGACGACGACGCTAGGTATGTAGCTACCTAGGTAGGTAGATAAGGTAGATAGCCAGCAGAAACGGATGTGACTAATAAGACGAGTCAGAAATCAGATGATGATTGATCTCAGAATTTCTGCGGTGTATGTAGTATGCCTTCGCGTCACTTCCGGGTCAAAGGGCGTCTCGCCACGTTCTCGTCCGGAGAAATCAGTATCAGGAAATGTATCTGCCAGAGCTTTGTGAGTGGTGACTGGGATGCAGTACGGTCAGGAGTAAAGAAAAAGAAGAAAAATATATATTTTTTTCTGTACTTTTAATACCCAGACACATGTTGACCCGGCGATTGGGATGAGTGCTATTTATTTACCTGTGACGATCGTACCATGCCCATCCATGTGTAGGTCACCAACCTACCAGTGCTACGAAGTACACATCGACCCTCCTTGTCCACTCGCCTGCTTTACAGACGTACACATACAGCCTGCCTTTGGACCTGCAGTACTCCATAGATTCAACGAAAATGAAGACCTAGACCCAATAACCCACGCCCTTCCCCCCTCCACACCCCCCCCCGCGCAATCCCGCAGCCAAAGGAGCCCAAAACGGGGAAGAAGCCGAACAAA
>FTLB01033339.1_pt1 | contig 11660 bp, 8 predicted proteins | sample 1658291 | NCBI WGS metagenome assembly FTLB01 (sample SAMEA3914812, study PRJEB12502) | metagenome | biome: forest; material: soil | place: Canada | collected 2011-07-07 | depth 0.1 m
AATCTTTCGAGCCGCCGGCGGTACTCTGTCCAACGCACCACCGCCTCCCAGGCTCGCCAATTCAAGCTTGACGGCCTTCCAAGTCATTGCCGCGCAAGAGCAGTTCGAGTCGGCCTTCTTCTCCAGTCTCATCGCCAATATCACTAGCTTTGCCCCGGGCTACGAGATCCCCAGCTCCTCCACACGAGAGCAGCTCCTGGGCATCCTCGGGACTGTTTTGGCTGTACGTCTGTTGAAAATGGGGTCTTGACTTACTCGGAGATGTGTTCGCTAACCGACGAGAACAGCAAGAAGAATTGCACGCAATCAACGCACAGAACATTCTCATGAATTTCAACGGGACATTTGTCCCCTCACCATGCAAATACAACTTCGGCGTTAATACCCTGCATGACGCCATCGTACTGGCCGAGACGTTTACCTCTGTCGTCGTGTCCACGCTGCAAGACGTGATCCAGCTCCTCGCCGAGAACGGCGACAGCGGCCCTACCCGAGCCGTCGCCAGCGTCATCGGACAGGAGGGCGAGCAGGACGGGTTCTACCGCCTCCTCCTCGCCCGCACGCCGTCCCAGAAGCCGTTCTTGACGACCAACGTGGCGCCGTTCGCCTGGTCGGTGCTCCAGACGTTCATCGTGCCGGGCAGCTGCAACCTCTCGAGCGTCAACGTGCCCATCTTCACCCCCCTGAAGGTCCTCAGCGGCCAGAACGGCACCAACGTCGCCCCGATGGACCAGCAGATTTCCTACTCGGCCGATCTCACGGGCGTCAAGGGCGCGGCCTCGTTCGTCGGCGGCAACGGCACCGGCCTGTTCCTTACCCTCCTGACCGGGCAGGACCTGCCGTTCAGCGTGCCGCTCAACGCCACCAAGTGGAACGGCAGCGTCGTGAGCTTCAACGCCTCGTTCCCGTACAACGACCTCGTCGCAGACGGGCTGAGCATCGCGGCGCTCACCACCAGCGGCAACGTCAGCATCGCGGGGCTTCCGAACAGCACCCTCGCCGCCCCCGGGCTCATCCAAGTCCAGCCGGCCGGTGTGGTTCTCGAGCAGGTCTTCAAGGACAAATAATTCTTCTCGTGATGGAAGAAGAGGGGGTCCTAGATCGAGTAATGCTGCAATAGGAGCCCGAGCCCCCTGATTCGCATTGCTTTGGTGTTGGCGCTCGAGTGTGTAGGCGTTCGGGTTCCCGTAGAGGGGCGGCGGGCGAGAAGAGCTGGTGGATGCGGATTCGCCTGTGGAAGAGAAAATCCGAATAGCTATAGTGAAACCACTTGGGTAGGTAATTTATAACATAATGTTTGTTTGGGGATCATCAGGCCACATCAGGCCGAGCTTTGACGAGCAGTCGTGCATTCCTTGATTGCCTATGAAATCATGCCTGATATGTCAGAGCATGCATGGAGTAAGGTTGGAAAACCTGCTTCTTAATCGATAATACCACTTGGATGTGGACTGAGATGTCTCTACCCTCTCGGCCGCTGTCGGCCAGGACACTTGCGTTGCGCATCCACCTATTCGCTGCTCAAGACCGGGTTCTCCACGCAGGGCCGGCAACTGCTAGTGATCCGACGGTGGCAGCGAGCCGGTCTCAGCAAGAACTCAATGAGGTGAGCATAAGCTTATGTTGTAAATTCGAGGGACTAATCAACGAATGATAAGGGGCGGGCAACCATTATCCATACTTAGTTACAGAGTTGATCCCAGTTCAACATCCTAGTTCACTTCCTCAAAGTGGGCATCATCTATGAACCTGGGCGATGCGGTGATTGGGAGACCATCTTAGTTACCTCTAGGCATATATAATAGTGCTTCTCGGGATATAGCCTTGCTACGGGATTTAGCACATCCGACCGCGAGCTGAGCACGACGAGCGGCGTCAGCTCTCGCTTGGTTATTTAATTTGAATCGCATTTGTAAGGTAACAGTTACGGGATCGCTACCTAATCACTTCCGCAGGCTACCAACCTTTGCTCGCCTTCCACCCGTCCTGGCGTATCCCAATCAAGGAGAGCATATGTCGCTGCACCCGCACGCCTCGTTGCTCTCGTATATATTGACGGCGGAGCCGCAGGGACCGTCGTTCCAGCCGTTCATGAAGAGTGAGTTGTAGGTACCCTCTATGGCGTGCTGGCCCTCGCTGTAGTTCAAGAAGAGGCCGGCTACCCCGTTCGGACAGACGGCAGGTCCCCCGTCGTTTTCGCCCGAGCCGCCGGTGACGCCGGTCTGGTAGCCCACGACGCAGGAGCCCGGGCTCCAGGGGTCGAACCCGTCGACGAAAATGGGGCCCGGCGCGAAGGTCGTGTCGGGGGTGTACTTCCAGTACACGCAGTTGTAAATGTCCGCGCACGCCTGGCAGCAGTCGATGCGCGTGTCCACGGACGAGGTCGCCTCGGCGGCGGAGACGCCGGCCGGGGTGGTGGGCGAGGCAACGGCGTTGGTGTAGAGCGAGGGATCGCAGTACGCGGCGTAGGTCTTCAGGGGAGCTCCCGAGGTGTAGGCCGTGCAAGTCTCGGTGAAAGTAGGCGCCGTGGAGACGGCGTACACGGTGCTCTGCGCCGTCGTTGTCGAAAACAGAATGCAGGAGCAAGCGCTGGATACCCGCGAGGCGGGGTAGGTCGCCGAGATCCACGACGGAACCGTCTGGGAAGGGCAAGATGGCGAGGTCGTGGTGGCGACTTGGCGGAGCTCGAGAGCTGCCTTGGCTTCCTCCTCGAAGTCTGCCGGGGCCGGGGCGGGAGTGGGCATGGAGGCGAGCCCCCGCATGGGGTCGTCTCGGCGCTTCTTATAAGGGTAGCAGTCCTCCGATGGGAGAGGGAAGCATTCCAGCGCCGCGGGGTTAGGGGCTCCCGGGACCGTGATGGGCGTGGGAGGACTCGCATAAGTGATGGCCGGCGTAGGCGTAGTCAACCTCTGTAAGTTGTAGAGTACCATAGGATGCGAAGCATCCAGGAGGTAGCTGACGGAAACTGGGTAGGTTGTACGCTGAAAATCCGTATTAGCTTTGCCCAAGTTCCTAGATAGTCGACCGTCTTTTTCCCAATCAGAGTCTGTGGAACGTTCATACATAGTACACCGTTGTTGTTGCAGGAGGTGGCGCCTTGCAGATATAGCCAGGGCAGAATTGCTGCGAATCCGCCAGATGGGCCGCGCCGCGCATCAGACGCAAGAGATTGTCGGCATTGCACGCATCTCTCTTGTCCAGCTCTTTCTCCGCGCCGGCATAGGCTAAGCCCGCCAAGAAAGAGAATGCTGCTGCGCTGAGGAGCGGCCGCACAAGCATCTCGTCTGGCCGTTGAGGTCACTTTAAACACTTAAGCAATACGTCAAGAATTCTTTACGTTTGGGAGCTTGGTTTACGAACCCGCCAAAGAAATCAGTGCGAAGCGAGGGAAGATTAGGGAACGGAGAGACACATAAAAGAAACAAGCTGGGCGACAAGGTGCTTTAATGACCGAGCGGAAGCCGTGGTTCTCCCTCTCAAGTACGAAATACATACCACCCTTCTTCCAGGGCATGCAATCATGGTTCAGGCGAGACTACCGACGTCTACCGTTGCTTGGCAGTGACAGACGGTTGTGGACGCCAGGGGGGGGGGTTATTGTAACTTCAGCTCTGCTCTTTTTAGCTCTTAGGCGCAGCACTAATACGTGATCCAGGCGTTCAATACTCTCCCAAGTTCGTGCTAGGGCTAGCACGTGTAGATGGATGAGTGGGTGGGTGATTGTGTCGACAGCGCAGCGCATGAGTCCATGGCACATCCTCACCGCAGCTTTGTCTCCCAATCTGGCGACGATGGGACTTACCGTCTACACATTGGAGCCTAGCAAGTTGTGATCGGTTGAGAAATGCGTCTAGGAACCTGCATCGGAAGACGCTTTATTTGGGCGCGAAGGCGTTCGTGGTGGCGGCGACTATTGGAAGCCAAACCATAAAACGCAGCACTGCAGCAGCCAGCCCCAATGAGCAGACCTGTCTGCAGGCGGTCGGGCGGCCGCGCGGGGCTGATGGATGCTGCATCCGTACAGTAGCGAAGAGTCCGTCCCTTGCTTTACAGTTTCAGGGGCAAGCTTTTCACATTATGAGGCTTGAATCCCGCGCCAGCTTTGTGTTCGGATTGCCCAAAAAGGTGCTGGTGAATTATTTTGTACATAACTAAACTATCTCATTAAAAACCCCGTATCCACAGGTTGACAGGGAAGAATACTCTGCCAAATTGTGGGGTTGCAGCCATCACGCCAATTGGCAAGGCTGGTATTTTTAGCATGTACGTAGCGTGTCGATGCCAAAATATATCGTAGCCCCCAGCCCCCACCCCTGGGAATACTTATTTGTTCTCCCGCACAAATTAGGAGCCCAAAGTCATGGTGCGTGGCCATCGCTTCTCTGGGCGCTTTCCCTTGTTTTCCGGGCCAAGCACGCGGTGCGATGTATTAAGTCCCTTGCGACGTGTCAAGTTTCTTGAGGCGACTTTGTTTTGCTGGTCTCTAATTAGCCTTTGTACCGTATATGCAAGACGTCTGGTTGTCTAAGTGCAGATGGCAGTCAGTATAAGGTATTGTATCTGGTGGACCGCTCCCCACGCTGCATAAGCAGAAAAGGTGCTGGAGCTTTCTGATGGTCTGCGACTACACTGGCATGAGTGAGCCCTGTTAACTAAGCCAGTACCTACCTATCTGGGATTTCTCACCATACTCTCAGCGCTTAACACCTGAGAATAATGCTAATAAAAATCGAGGGGAAATTAACCAGTCTATGGGTTAATGGGCTTTTTTTTTTGAACTATTATATGCATAGTAAAAAACAGTGTTCGGGTTAATGGTGACTATTGTTAGGGTTGAGGTTATGGTTCTGGTTGGGGTAAGTGGAGTAATTTTGAGTACCGTACCGAGCAGTGCCAGCGTTCTTCGTACTTGTAGTTCAAAGTGAAACGGCGCTGGGTGGCTGATTCCCTCTCTGGACTACAACTAAGGTGGCTATACCAACTTGCTTCATCGTATTTACTTTCCTTCTCACCCAACCCGCAGACGAAATCATAACCACCACCGAGGGGCTCCCGGTCGGTGTGAAATATCAGCTTCGGGCTCCCGTCATCAAGTCAGGCAGGGCCGATCCAGCTAATGTCCGTAGGCGCGACAAGAGGCTTTGTTTTAAAATACCCCATAACTATACGAGAGACGATTCGAAGTGGTTCGGAGGAGAGCATTCAGAGGCTCAATGATACAATTGCAGTAATCCAGCCCTAAAATACCTACCCATTCAACACAAGCATGAGCTGGTACGAGGTAGGTTAAGTTAAGACACTCACGAGTTATCCACTGCAGTACTGCAAGTGTCAGGTCATTCAGATCTCGTTATAGTGAATTGGGGCTGAAGGTAATCTGGCTCAAAGCCTGCCAATCTTTTCAATTAAAAATGCAAATCATCATATCATGACCAATTACAGGTGTGTACCGGTAACATTGCCCAACCCAAACTCCGATCAATATCAAGTGCTCCGTGGTTATTCGTTGCGCTGGCTAGCAAGCAGCTTCTGCAGGGGGAAATGTGTCTAGGGGATTGTGTCTAGGGGATTGTGTCTAGGGGATTGTGTCAAGGGAAGTGTGTTTTGGGAAAGAAAGGTTTGTAGTCCAAAGGGAAAAAAAAGTTGCTCCCACGCCATGTCGTGGGGTAAAAGCACCCAAACTGGCTGTGCTGAGATGCTGTCTGCTCATGAGAATGGCCCCCTTGGGGAATCATGATACCGCTCAGCGGCCGCGAAACAGCTCGTCCACGCAGTCATGCTGTTCTCAATGGCGGCGGACTACCTCACAGTCGCTACCCACACTAAGAGGGGTTTCGTTGCCCCCAACATAAATGTCAAAGGTTAGCATATCGCCGGAATAGACGGCGGCGAGCTCGAAAAGTGCGCCTTGTCTGATCGATTCGATGGTGGCCCTACCGCAGACGGTCCACTCCACTTCGCAAAATCTACGGGGTTTGCTTTTGTCATCCTCGGTCGACGACATGATGCAAATACCAAGTCCAGCAGTGTTGGCTAAGACTGACATGGACTCGAAGTGGCTGAAATTCATGCGGATACGCTTGGGACTCTCCACCGAGAGACTCTCGCCCTGGTCAATGTCAGCGTCAGTACAACAACTCATCCATATGAGAGCGGTGGAGGCCCGGCCGGCGGCTCACCTTTGTGATGAATGCCTTGGCAGGTCCTTCTTGTGGGAACCAGTAAGATGCTCTCGCCATGCGAGACGATACGGAGACAACCTTGCTTGACAGGATGCTAGGGCCTCGACGCCGAAAAGCTTCCATGGCGCATCCACGAGAGACTGCGGCTAATCTACCCTTTGTTAATTTCCGCGCAACTCTGTAACAACAGCTTCTTGTAGAACTCACCTGTTCCATGTATCTGGACAGTAACGATCGATCTTTTCATAGCCGCGCGCAAGCCACCGGTCCAGTTCTTCCTTGAGCTTCTTCTGGACATACGGATTGCCTCCAAAGCCTCCGCTTAGAATTAGGCCCTGTAGACGAGAGATATTTAGTTCTGTGAAGCGGGAGAGAAGTAGGGATCTTTGGACCCGTCAACTTGCGGCATTTTCTCACCTTGGGCACCTTTCCCGTCTTCGCGACGGTCGTATCAATATGGGAATGGGCAAGGCGGACGATTGAGCCCGCCACCGCGTCGAAGACGGCGGTGATCTCATCTCTATTCATCCAGTCAGAGGAGCTCAGGGATTGTAGTATCTCTAGATGAAGTACTTTGTAAAGGTGAGTGGCTGTGGCCTCCTGCGCCCACCGCGGCTCGCTGGGATATTAGGCAAGGTCTCGACCCCACCATCGAATACATCTTTGATGCTGTCCTCAAACAAGTTGATAGCATCTCGGCGTAGCGCTTCCGCCTCCGTATCTGCAATGTTGCTCTCCTCAGCCCGTCTGGCAATTTTTTTCTTGACCAGGCTCAGGAATGCGGCATCAAGCAAAACCGCGCCGCCGAATGTTGCCTCACCAGGCACGCGCTCCATGAGACAAGGGCGCACAGCAGACGGGGGAAGCGACCATTGATACGAAATGACGTCCTACAGTCTCGGTCAGAAGGCTCCTCAGAGAGCAGAGGGGAGTTGGGAACAGCACGCACCACAGTTGCACCCCCCAAGTCGCAGATGACGATCGTGTCTCCATCCTGGGGAAAAGTCAATCTTAGTCAGACCAGTGGCCATACGAACGACGCTGGGGATATCAGGCCGGGGAGACATCGGATGGGGAAGCATTACCACTAGATTAAACATCTCCTCAAATTCACCAGCGAATACCAGGGCGGAAGCCTCAGGCTCGGTGAAAAGCTCCAAAGTCGAAGTCGGCAGCGTACCGGGGATGCCGGCGTCGCTGATGACTTCGAGCAGCCGGACTCGCGCATCTTGCTGCCAGCTGGCTGGCACGCCAACGACCACATGCAGCGTAAACTCCTTCAGCAGGCTTTCCAGGGTCTTTCTCTGACGTTCAGCCACGTCGGAGAGACTGTGGAAAAATATGTTGCGTATAAGCGCTGAAGCAACGCTGGAGGCGGTACGGCATTGGCTTCGGATCAAGTTCAGCTCGGATTCAAAATCGGAAGAATCCTGAATACCAGCAGGAAGCTGGTCGGTGTGAAGGAGCGCCAGTTTGATCAATCTATGGGCATCCTCTTCCTTCTCCGACACGTCAAAACCCCAACGATCAGCCCCAGCATTCTGGCCAAGGACAATGATGGACGGCACCTTGGTGGTTCCCGGATAGCTGCCAGGCCAACGTGTAATAGTGGAAGTCGTGTGCGTAATAGGATCGAACACACTGAAGCCGCTGTTTCTGCTCGTTGTCAATGTACGAATTTAATTTTTTTTGTTGATTCTTTTAAGAAAAAGGAAGGGCTCAGTTACTTACTGAGTTCCAAAATCGAGGCCGATCCATAAGGACTTGGGTCCCGCCGTCTCCTTGTGGTCGGATGACCGGTCCGGACAAGGTGAAGTAGGTGCCATGGGCTCGGAAACTTCTTTGTGTCGATTACTCTCTTAGCGTTCGTTTCTGCCGACTAAACAATATGAGACTTCTTTGGCTTTAACCGATGGGAAGGAGAATAACCTTGAGAGACCTGAGATGGCCGACTTTGGTTGCGTTGGGAAACAATTGAGGGCTGCACAAACGTCGGTGGTGAGTTGTTATATACCCAGATATATCACTTCACCGAAACTTCCAGGCATTTGACTTGCAGGCAGCCCGCACATGTTCCAAGCTGTAACCCGAGACATTAGGGTTGTAGAAGCTTCCAGTTGAGGTTAGGTAAGGTGCCTTAGGTACCTTGTAGGTGATGTTGGCTGTTTGAGGCACTACACACATCGTCCAATGCTTAACAACCGAAGGTCGTTGCTGGCGGACAAATGATTGTCTTGGAGCCTATCTTGATGGCGCTTTTGTCGGCAAAGTACAGATATGTAAAAGAATGCAAGGTAGGTAGTAAGAGCGGTCTGTTTGCGGTCGCTCAGGCCAAAGTCGCTTTGTTGAGAAACATGGTTCTCCTCACCGACTTCGCTATCTTTGTTTGTGCAACTGCCTTGAGGTATGTACAGCCTTCCAAGATTTTAATTTGAAGCAGTTAAGAAAGGAATGACAAGAATTTTGAGTCGTCTGCCTTGGTGTTTGCCGGTCTCATGCGAATATTTGAATCCGGGTCTCGCACCTGAACTGTCTGGTGCTCTCTGTCTCGCTCACCCCGATCAACTCTTCTTTTCTGCTTCTTCTGTTTGTTTGTCGCCTATGAATGTATCCTCTCGATGCTTCGCCCATCGTTGCCACGGAAGTGCAAGGCCAAACCCACGACGCTGCCCACCACACGAAGATCCAGGCGTCACCGTCGTGGAGGCCGCCTTGCTACGCCGTTGTCTAACAGTTCAGTGAATCCAATCGTCATCGATAGCCCGAATATGGCGGACGGTACTGACCCTCTCTCCGATTCCACCACTGCTCAGAATTTGCCATCTATCCGCCACGCCACAGAAGCTACCGACCAGCCAGCACTCGACTCCGCCGATAATGGCGGTGGCAAGCCCGAGGAGTACGACAGGGTTCGCGCATTGGTAATGCAATACAAGGATTTGGTTCCTACTCACTCAAATGATGCTGCCCTCGTCGTCAAGGAACTGCTAAACAAACTGTCGACTGGAGTCTACCGCATGGCCATGAATCTAGCATCGCACGTCACTTGGGACACACTCAGCCCGGCCACTCAGGCCGAACTGACATCCTGGGCGCCAAGAGCCAAGGACTACATGGAGGACGATTGGGACACTGCACAGCGTAAGTAGATGATTATCTACGCCATTGTTCTCGTCTCTATTGCCTTATCATCTGATCATCTTCAAGACCTTATTTCCGGGTTCATCTGGCGGCTTCTCTGCAGTCGTGTCTTCAACGCCAGTACTGTCGAGTTGTGTCGTGACCCAGCCTGGAAAGCCTACAGCCTATTGGTAGAGGACTTGAGAGGTGAGCCTGGGGCCTTCTCCTGTTATCGCTGCATTCCCTTACTAATGGCAAACAAATAAGGCCGCCACGCCAATTTGACGGCGAGGCGTGTTTTATCTCCCATCAATGAAGAACTCAAGCGCGCGCGACGATACTACCTCTGGCAATCAATTTCCGCCGTCTTGCTCCATCGAACTATCCGGGATCAGGATGCCTCCAGCGAGGCCTTTCTGCGGCGGCTCGACCGAGACTGTTTGATCAACTTGCTCCGCGGAGGCATTGGCCCCCTCGTCCCAATAGATGTCGAGTTACGTCCGAGTGTCCAACTGGCCCTAGAATGGACTGTTCGAGTCCTGCAAGAGCTTGATGACTACATTCATATCAGCAAGGGGCCTTGGAAGATCGAATTTGCTTATCCTCTAACTGGCAATGGCGCGGCTTGGGGCTTCCCATACGACAAGTCTTCCCGAGACATGATTCTCTGCGACAGTGACGGCTCAGAACGCCAAGTAGACGGCCTCGCTGTCGATTTTGTAGTACGTCCTTATTTCTACTGGACCAATTTCGCGGAGTCGTCGCCTACGGTGGAGATCTGGGTTGAGATGCAAGTAGCGGTCAATCTGCTGGATCCCATTGACAAAGACCAAGACGATGGCACAAATGAGGATGTGACAGAGGTGAAAGAGGTGAAAGAAGATACCGACGAGGAAGCGAAGGACAGCGAGCAAGGGAATGCATCCAATCGAGAGGGGGCGGACAAAATGTAATCAATTGCGACGGCCCTGCCTTCTTGGAGCATAATCCTATTTGGAAATTTAGAGTGCCTCGAGGGACGGAGATAGGAATACGAAAGACAGTTAGTGTGCCTTGATCATTTGAATATGCCCCTGCGGCTAACCTCGCCTCGTATCTATTACCGAGTTTTCTGTGGGCTGGGAAGCGCTCCTGCGGAGTTAACGGATGTAATACGACCCTGGTATCGACTGGTTTCCCACGCAACACGGCGGCGCAACTCATCGACGACTTCTGCACATCCAGTCCGAATGCAGATCAAGCCCTTGTCCCTCTCCCTACCACGAATGTGCCGCGAGCGGGCTCGGCGATGTCTCACCCCGTCGGACTAGCAGGCCCACGGAAGGGGCTCCAGCACTCCGAGACCCCGAAGCTTCGTTGTTGTGACTTGGGACTGCCTGGGTTTGTGAAACCAGCACATGGTTAGGGTTCAAAGGGAAACTGCTTATGATGGAGCGCGTATGGCATCCGGGGAGAGGCGGTGAAGGACTAATGACTGGATAAGTATAAATGACCCGTGAGATCCCATTGAATCCATTTCTTAGGCAACGGAGTCTTGTGGATAGAACCTGAATTGCCTAATAGTCTACCCTACGTATTGCTCTACTAAATTCCTCTACCCAACTTGTTCCTGAGACTTATATTACCCCAAAAGACATGCGTTCCAATACCGCCACTTATCTCATGGCCACCGGTGAAGCCCTGGTCGTGAAGGAAGCCCCTTACACGCCAGCCGGAGACGATGATATTGTCGTCAAGAACCATGCGGTGGCCCTCAACCCGGTCGACCGTGCAATTCAAACCAGGGGACAGAAGCTGTTCCCTTGGCTCCAGTTTCCCCTGATCCTCGGGGGAGACGTGGCCGGGGAGGTCGTCGAAGTGGGCAGCGCCGTCACCCGATTCCAAGTCGGCGACCGGGTCGTAGGATACGCCGCAGGCCTCGGCACCCCAGAGTCGTCTCGCTGCGGATGCCAGGCCTATACGCTGCTCCACTCAAACAACGCAGCCAGGATCCCGAGCGCCATGTCGTACGAGCAGGCGTCCGTGCTACCGCTCACGCTTGCCACGGCGACCTATGGGCTCTTCAAGAAAGACTTCCTCGCGCTCGAGTACCCGTCGACACGGCCGAAGTCGACCGGGAAAACGCTTCTGGTCTGGGGCGGTGCTACGAGCGTCGGTTGCAGTGCTATCCAGCTTGCCGTCGCGGCTGGGTACGAGGTCATAGCCACCGCGTCGCCGAAGAATTTCGCCATGGTCAAGAGGCTCGGCGCGAGCGCCGTCTTCGACTACAAGGAGCCCTCCATCACGGAAGACCTGACAAGGATCTTCCGAGGAAAGACTTGTGCCGGAGCCATGTGCGTGGCTGGCGTGGACCCCCAG
>FTLB01002553.1_pt2 | contig 11642 bp, 2 predicted proteins | sample 1658291 | NCBI WGS metagenome assembly FTLB01 (sample SAMEA3914812, study PRJEB12502) | metagenome | biome: forest; material: soil | place: Canada | collected 2011-07-07 | depth 0.1 m
AAGAAATTCGCCTGCCTATTCGCCGCGGCTGGGTGTAGCACCGTGGCGTCTGCAGGTACTGCAGGTACCCTCCCCACGCTTTCTTACCTACACCACCACTATACTTGTGACGCATCAGTCAGAAGTCTCGCTCACTCTCCTTTCGGCTCCTTCTCCGGCCACCTCTCTCTCTGTCTGTGGCGCGCACGCCCGCGCTGCGCAAGACACCCCTCTTGATGAACCGCGTCCACCCCCCGTTTGGCATTATGTCGTGAGAATTATCCTTCCACTGCCACCCTGGACAAGATTGCCGAATGCATGCTCCCCCACATGCGAGCTACACGCCGTCGCTTCAGGCCGGACCTACCGATCTGCGACCCGCGCTCTACCGGTACAACCTCCCTTCGCTAGTTTGACCTCGTTTGCACTGACATCGGAACACTGCAGGTCCCCGTCCGTCCCAGCCATCCCTTGGGACCGACGAGCAGACTCGCGAGCCTGTTCTTCGGCTCGGCGACGGGAACGTCTCCCTCACCGGCAGCTCCCCCCGGGAGCCCGCACAATGTGTTATCGACGCGGTCTTCTATCCGGTGACTTACTTGCCTTCTCCTTTTGACGATTCCTTCTCCATAGTTTATCGGTTTCCGGCGGCCGCTCGGAAGCCGCGCATGTCACGCCAAACTACGTCAGGGAACGATTTTCAGCGCCCGCAGCTTCCCTATGCGTTTCAACTGCATTGGTGGCTGGGCTGCCCTTGAGGTGGTAATGGCTCGTATGTGGCTAAAACGACATGGGCAGAGCAAAACCCCCCTTGGGGTGGTGGTGGTGTGGTGTGGTATGCTGCAAGGCACTCGACCCAAATCGAGACTGGGGAAACGACAAAGCCACATGCGATGCAGGCATCCGTTCCGAGATAAGCGTGATTATTCAACAGCACTGTAAGTGCCCAGAAATAATGTAAGTTCTTATGTACAGCAACCTGGTAGTAGTGGCGCCGACCCAAGCCACATAGAGTATAATTGATGCCATTCAGTTCCGGCGCTTATCGGGATACATGGGACCCCCCTGAACTAGATCGGACAGGGCGGTTTCATGGGCCTACGGCAGGGACGACCAAAGTAAAATAAAATAATCCAAAAAAAAAATTGTAGAAAGAAAACGAGAGAGGGAGAAAAAAACAATGAAGGATCAAAAAAATAAAGAAGGGCGATCAGGCAAGCTAGTAAAATACATCGCCTCTCATGAGGACTCTAGCTGTCCTGTGCAGATCTGCGCTCTGGATCCGACCATGTTTGATGGTGGTACCGATATCTACGGTCCCGCTCGGATGCGCAATCACGACGGCCTGGTTTCGCAGGTCTCCTTTCGCTAGTAGATTCGGGATGGTGCCATCGAGCTTGACGGCTGCACCAAGGCACAAGGCCAAGGTGAGAGGTACGGCCCTGTGAGCCTGGCCCATGGACAAGGCCAAGCATTCGACGTTGGCTCCCGGTTTCCGGGCGTGGTCGAAGATCAGGACAATCTTGGGTACGCTCTCGACGCGGGGATCCAAGCCCATCATGGCCGCGCCTGCCTGGCGGATCTGCTCCAGACGCCCCTTCAAATCCGAGTCGGCGTCCAGGTGGAGAGGGCTGAGCGTCTGGGCTCCGGGGCCCATACCTAGATCGGTGACGCGCACGAAGACGCCAGGGTTGGAGACGTCGACCAGAGACGCTTCGATGGAGCTCCCATCAGGCAGACGCAGCGTATCGATGGGCCTGCCGGTGGGGAGAGCAGCCTCCCCCGTCTTGGCGCCAGCCGGGTCCAGGAAGCTCAGGGTGATCTTGGAGCCCTTCCCCGGTACGCCATCCATCTCGTAGTCCCCGTCCGGGCAGTATCGCGCGGGGTGGCCGGCTACCTTGAAACGCGAGTGCACTAGCTTGGAGGTGTTGGTGTTGAAGATACGAACCAGCGCCGTCTGCCCGTCGTTGTCGTTACCGTCGCGCTCGATCCGGGGACGGTTGATCAACCCTTCGTCCAGGCCGATCGGGCCGACGATCGTAGACATGTTGCCGCAGTTGCCCGCCATGTCGACCGCGCCGTCCCGGATGCCTACCTGGACAAAGGTGAAGTCTACGTCGGCGTCCGGGCGGGACGAGGGCGACAGCACGCAGATCTTGGACGTGGACGAGATGCCGGATCCCATGCCGTCGAGCTGGCGGCCGTAGGGATCGGGCGACCCCATGGCGCTGGGCAGGACGCTGTGCCACTCGGCCAATGGCGGAAGGTGATGCCGATGGATCACCAGCCCATTCGACGTCCCACCCCGGGCGAAGATGGCGGGGAAATACCGTCTCATGGCTTTTGCCAGCGCCGAGTGAAAGGGTGTTTGCGGGAGAGGGGAGTGTGTGTGTGGATTCGATCTCTCACTTGGAGCCCCTGCCCCTAACGCAGGGTCAGGGCGCGAAGCTGGTGGCCAGTGGCAATTGTGACGCACACGGCGAATTCCTTAGCAAACCGAGTGCTCCTTCGGGACGAAGCCGTCGCAGGGCTGCGCTGGGTGGCACGAATGGTCAAAGCCGTGGTGCGTGGTAGCGGAAATGCCCGTCTACATGCTCGTGGCCACAGTTGGAGAGTCGGTCGCTGAAGGGAGAAGGTGAACGACACCAGCGAGACCAACTCGGGAAACTATGCGGCGCGGACGAAGAGTTCGGCTCCGCAATCCGTCTGCTGTTTTTTTTCCTTGTTTCTAGGGGAGCAAAACAAAAAAAGAGATTCACCGCACCGGCGCTTCAGACCGGGAAATGTGGGGAATCGCAGACGCGGTGGTCATAATTAATGCCTCTAGTGCTGCTACGGTACACTACCATCTAAGGCACTGTATCTTACTCCGAGCTTATCTACGCAGGGCTCGTGCTATGTACTCTCGAGCTACTGTACCTAGAGTACATAGGCGAGGCGGGGGGGATATTTTAATATAATAGCTTCAGTAAGGCTTCAGCTATGATGGGGTCGATCATGGTGAACTGCTTGGCCTTTTCCCAAATCCTTGATTAGATCGATGCATCGTAGCATATTATGTCGGTGATGATGAAGGTATCAGACGCAGTAGCATGTTTAGGCTATCACGGTATAAGGGGCATAATATGCAGGAATCTCAAGTCTGCGGCCTCAGTCGCCGCGCTCGTCTGTGTTCCGGCCCCTGGTGCTCCATGTCACTTACAGCTAGCAAACCTACCATGGCGAATGCCTCGGGAAACAGGGTGAACGCACTACCGAATGGGAAGATGCACTGAGAAGTCGCGTCATCCCTCGCTCGCTCTCGTGATTTCCCATTCATTTTCAGGATGCGCCCTCAACTTGCACGATTTCTCTCAAAAGGCAGCTCGCAATGGCCATGGGGCCACAGTCGGGTCCAGACCCTCTCTTCCCTGTATTTGTCTGGGATCTTCACTTACAATGCCCTCATTCTCTGGCCGCTACAATAGCACGAAGCTAAATTGACTGAATAATTTAGGGCAGCGAGCCGCGTCGTTTCGTATCAGCAGATTAGACTCCGGAGTACAAGGACTAACGTTACCCCCCCTTGCGCGTTTTCGTTTCTAAATTTCTAATTATCACTCCGTATTATCATTATCACTATAGTTATTCTTATTTCCTGGGACCTTGCCCGCGATGGCCATCTCTTGCCACATTTCAGAGTGCTGACGCCTGCCGCGCGACCCCCACCAGCCATGTAAGGTACCTATAGGCGAGGTAGGGTGACATCAACCTGCTCAGCTGGTGTAAGCGCGCACGCCTCTTAGCGTTGCTACGGAGTATAATATCCTAGTATCATACCGGTCGTTAGCGGCTGGTCTTTCTACGGAGAACGGATTTCGGGAGAGCTTCCCGAGCATGCGGACTACAGTATCATAGCTAGAACTTAATACTACCGATAGGCTAAGGTAGCCATGGCAATGCTATCCTGCTCAAAATACCTTCGGAAAGGAGCACGGCAAGGTCAGACTCTTGGTCGCCAGAGTGTCGCGCGCACTGCAAACCCTGTGGGACTCTGTGTCCTGGACAATTATCACGTAGCTCCCCCTTCATAGCGTGGTACTCCAGGAACTCTCTCTCCTTGGTAAGTCGACTTGAGCATCTTGTGGCATCCGTAGGGAACAGGACAGTGAAATGGGTTAGTCAAGTGATCTAGGGGATTCCAAATACACGCACAAAAAAGACCTCGAGGTTGCATAGCGCGTTCTACGGAGTAGGCTATGAGCAGTATCCGTACTCCGCGGTTCCATAGATAAAGCTTCCGGAGATCAGACCGTACCGAATTCCGACTATGGAGTTGCGAGTTACCGTAGCAGTGCGTAGGGTAGCTTGTAGCTTGTCTAGCAAGTCTAGGTAACTAAGGAGCTCGCCTAGTGAAGCTCTCTCCACCTTTGCACCCGCAAAACCCTCCATCTGGTGCTCAAAAATAGCATTGGCCTAGAGTCGCCTTCGACGTTGCGAGGTCCCGTACCGCACCCGCTGATTGGGCGCCAGGGAGGAGCCCGCATTTTAAAAAAGAAATATCCCGGCAAGCTCAGTTCCAAGTTGCTCTTGGTCAACGAGGGCCCGCTGCCCCAGCAGCCTCAGCTTTAGGCAGTAAAGCTGCCAGGGGGGGCGCGGTAGAGCTGACAACGAATTGAGTTGGTGGAGCTAGGAGCTTTTTCTGACGGGCGAAGGGAGTTTTTGGCTCTGAAGAAAGTGGGCTGATAGAATCGAAAGAAAAAAAGAAAATGTGATAAAACACGAAGGAAAAAGGGAAGGAGAATGGCCACCTCTCACGCGCCGAGAGGAAAAAGGCAACTGGGAGAGAGTTGAGTACTAACTACAGCGATAGCTAGCACATTGCCTCATGAAGCAATATCATAACTACCTACCTACTATACTAAGTACCTAAGATAGCTAAAGTACGGTAGGTGCAGGCCGGTACGGAACAGTTACAGAAGAGTTGGTGTGGGGGCCAAGACTAAAGTAAGGTACTGCAGGCGAAGAGCGCGGCAATAGTCGCCAACAACCGCCCACTCGGACCGCGCTGTGGATCTATCTTGAATCCTACATTTATCCCTATTGTCCCTCTACCCAGGCAACCAGGCAAGCCAGGTCTTCCCTAGACGTACTCCAACCTGCCGAGGCTGGGGCAGAATGCAAAAGCCTCACCATTGGCCTCCCTCCCTCCATGCCAGCCACAGCAGGCAAACCCAGCATGCAGCGTTCGAGGTCCCGCAAGCCGCCTGGACCCCCAACCTTGCTACTACAATGCCGTCGTGTGCCTACTCTGTACGGTGTACAAAGGTGCCGTGCGGGCTCCTGCGAGCCCTGCGTGGAGGCGGATAAAACACACATTGCTCGCCTTTCTACTACACCATGCTGGGTGGTGGACAGTCAGATTTTGGGCAGGGGGCGGCCGTCCGAACGACATGGGATGGCTGATTCGCTCTATTCTCGTGTTCCGTCTGCTCCTTCTGTGCCATGAATCGCCTTTGCGCAGGCAGAAACAAGCTTCCCATGAAGGCAAGCCGCCGATGAGGACCGGGGATAAGCATCCCTCGCTCCAAGACAGCTGTACATTCGTGCCCGACAAAAGCCCCCTGCTGCTTAGAAGTCAATTGGATGAAGAAACAGACGCCTCTTCCGTGTATGCTATACGGGGAGCTACTGAGAAAGCCGTGTGCAGGGTGCGCAATAATGTGCAGGCCGATGAAATCCAAACCCCGACCTTATCGCCCACAGCACCGGACCTACCAGCCGCGGTAGTGCGTCATTCGTAAGGCGGGAACATGCCATTGAGAACGCAAGTGAGCAGGCGGGCGTTTGCATATTACATAATTTTCGAAGCATCTTCGGACTAGGAAGAACGACGGTCAGTTGGTGATCTGCATGCGAGAGCCTTAGTCCGACTCTCTCTTGTGCCATCGACATCCATCAACGCCGCAGTACAGTACAGTAAGTAGATCTATAGTAGATCTAGGTTAAAATCGCATCTGCATGGCACGCCACGTTCGGACGAATGGTCTGCATATCGTCACGTGGGCACCATCTGTAAACACAGGAGAAGTTACAGTCAAACCATCATCTCGCGCCCACGAATAATGATGCGCCATTCATTTCCCAACCACCCCTTCTTTTTCAAGATTTGGGCTCCCCTCTCGATGCAAAGTTCAGAAACGAAGAGGTTACCCACGAGGGTTTTGCCACCAAAACGGGATGAGCGATTAGTAACTCGTCGTACAGCCCGGCCCCATCTCCGATACGCTACACGAGTCCGGACAGTAATCCGTCACTAATCTTTTCGGCGTATCTGGAAAACTAAGATGTATGCAATCTGATGCCCGGTAACGTCGCAGGAGACATGAAAGACTCTATCCTTTGCGATTGCGGCATGAGCCAATCCGAATGAGTGGCGTTCCCTTCGGGGTCGGCGTTACCATATGCACCTAGCCACATCGCCACTCGTCTCATCTCCGACCGATGTGGTAGGAGGCAACTGTGTGAAGCTCACTGTGGTGACTCCAATCTGCATCGCGGACACACTTCTTCTCCTCCGCCGAACCCGGCACGCAAGTAGGCAAGTTGGTCAAACAAGTGTTCGGTATAGCACAGTAGATCGACGACCCGATATTGTTTGGGGGGGGGGGGGTCTCTCCCGACGCCACTGCTCAAAAGTTCGAATTCGGGCCCTGGAACGCATAGGGTAGCATTTTGAGAGAAGAAGTATCATCATCTTCCGTAGAGTCTTATCCAACAGGAGGAGATTGCAAGCGGGCGAGGAGCCGTCCAACCTCAGTCGAGCTTGAGCTGAATTCCTCTTTTAACGTAGCGACATACTGGTCGTGGATTTCGCTGAAACAAGCCGATTACCTATCTTCATGTCTAAATGGCATGGAGATTTCATCCGGTTACAGCGGCAGGTGTGCATGTCACGGCGACGAGGCCAGTTAATCCTTTCTTTGGCATTAAGATTGCCTGCCATAGGCCGCTTTCCCGCAGTCATCGGTCCGAAAATACACAACATTCTTGCTACCACTCGACATTATGGTCATGTTTCACATGGGGTAGTGATATGGTCAACGATTGGTTATATTGAAAGGCAGGATACCGAGCTTCAACCACAGGCTGTGTCCCCGTAGGGTTTGTTTGATGAATTTGATGAAAGTCTTCTCCTTCTGAGCCCGGGAGGGGGCCGAGGCCGTATTCTACCTTCCAGTTACAGAGCTATTACCATCTACAGAAGTATGAAGAGAAAGAGCAGGCCCTGGCCGGAGAGTTGGCAATGCTCCCATGTGATGTGTAGATCGGTATTTGTCTCTCTCGGTAGCGTCCAATGTTACGGTGGACATAGCGCAGTGAGTGAGTGATTCAACATTTGTCGTGATTGTGGCTCATTGGCACTTGAGGGAGACCCACGGGTCATATCTAAAAAAGCATTCTTCAAGTCGTGAGGACCTTCCAGGTACATCGATATCGATGAAACGAACAATCCTACTCGATATCCTCGCTCAGCTAGTTGCCTGGTGGATATGGCGTTCATCTTCTGCAGCCGGCGATTGCCTAATTGCCGTTTCCAGCTCAGCTGGATGGAGATAGTAACCGAAGGCCGCCGCAAGTGCTACATATACGGCTTCTATCGCTGCTGCAGCGTGACGGCATCAACTTCCATCCCCCGAGACTAGCAGACAGAGAGGTCGGTAACCGGGCCTCGTCGATAGTGAAGACACCGACTATCTACCTTGGCTTGCATCTCTCCTACTCCGCTCTAGCTCACCGACAAGACGGCCGAGAACGAATCGCTACCAGAGTGCTAGCCAGAAAACTCTCTCGGTTGATAGACTTGATAGCGTTATACTCAGTCATCAGGACAGACGCGAGACCCTTGATGAAGGGCGTTTGAGGCCACGGACTTCGAGATCCTTGACACCGATGGGTGGTGATATGAGTACGGATTCGTAGTTCGAATGATCGACTAGCAACTTTGGTACAGACCGTATTATTACTTAAATGGGTTGTACTATTGTGAGCAACATTCGCACTGTTTCTTTTGCGTCTAGACCAGTTTGACCATTTCGGACCAATAGGTAGAGGTCGGTCATGATGCCATCTCACAGCCACGAGAATTACGTGGCTGTGAAGGATCTACTGTACCAGAAAATGGCTGCAGTTGTCGTCAACCGGAAGGGCCTACTGTATATACGTAAAATGGCTGATTTTTACCGTAGCTTCCTTCCTCTGATAGAGGGTCGATCGTTCCGAAATAGGACCAGATAGAGTTCACGACTTGTTCGAGTTGTTCCGTTGCTTGTACACGACCAACAGGAGAGTAGACGGAAACAGAGGAGCGGTCGACTGCCGTTGACAGCATCGTGCCACGCTTCTCTGGTGCGAACGTCTAGCCTGTCACCACGTTATTAGAACATAACGTGCACCTGATACCAAGGGAACAATCGTCTATCAGAATCTGTCGGCTTTGCGTGATCTGATGACGAGATATACACACCATGCTCGTGGCACGGCAAGTACATTGACGACACCTTAGCATTGAGGGTACTTTCGTTGACCTGGACTATGACTTCATTTGGCGTCCTTCTAACTCCTGTAGCCTGACGGGACTCGAACCTGGTCTGAGGTGGTCTTAGAACCCCCCATGTCGAGCAAAACGTCCTAGTCCTGCAGCACCCATAGCTTCTGAGTCTGTACAGACTGCTTCGGACTCCATATTTAGCGATGTCAAGTTTATGGTGTGTTCCCAAGATCTTCGGTCCGGAAGCTTTCTGGTTTGGGTTTCACATCGAGAACCCTACGCATTAGATTAGAGGTTCTTGCTATGCTCTAATGCGGTATTGCCCCCCATGCTCCCTACTTTTCCTCAGCCCAGGGCCAGGTAGAGGACCATGCCAGCCCTGAGTGTAGCCGATCAGGATTCGGGCTTTAGGGTAAGTGATGCCAGGGCCAAGTGTCCCGTGGAGCATTAGTCGCTGCTCCTCTCTGACCGACAAGTCAGGGCAATATGTCGATACTCGAATTTATCCCAAGTACCCTGCGCACCAAAACAGCAATGCCGCAAAGGAACGATTGTCTCCAAGATCTCTCCTGTCGGTGGGCATGATCCATAAAACGCGAAGGGGGTAGTCCTAAAGGATCCTAAAACAGGGTCGAAGAGGCATCGGTCGTCCGACTTGCCGCATCTATGCAAACTCCCTCAAGATTCTGGCTCGCGTGGACGTTGTAGGTATCGCACCTTTCTGGTATCGCAGGCTCCCAAAACGGGCGAGGTCCAGAAAAGGATACAGGATGCAGACGGCAGCTCTATTTCAATATCTCACCACATGCTGCTAACAAATCTCCCCAGTGGGCATCTGTTGGAACCAACCGCCGGAGCGGCCCCCTGAATCACCAAAACATTGTGGTATTATCCCACGACGGCGGTTTGCCGCGTCCCACCAGCTAATAAAGCCCGGCGCGCGTTTTGCGCACCCACCCACCGCCACGGTTAGCCCAATCAGATCGCAATCGGCCGCAGGCAGCCATAACAGTCTATGCTCCACCGTGCCGGCTCTTGAGTCAGGAGGATCTCTTGGGCCTTCTCTTCTTCGTGAGGGGAAATGATAAAAGGACAAAAAATGGGCCGAGTCTCTCAACAAGCGTAAATCCGATATGGTGTAACGGTTAACATCCCACGTTTTCATCAACTTAATAAGTTGGGCCACCGTGGAGCTCGGGGTTCGATTCCCCGTATCGGAGACCTCAAAGATTCCTTTTTCATTTTTTATGTTTCTCTGCCTCTTTCTCTTTTGCTTTACCACTGATTGTGGTGTGCCGTGTTCTTTTTACCCTAGACTGTATCTTAATCATCTTGAATGATGTGATGCCACCGGGTAGCTCTTACAAAAGGTAGTTCTTGATGCTGCAGATGCGGCGGCGAGGTTTCACTAAAGGGGGGGGGGGCTTTTAAGTCGCTCGATGAGTCGCGATATCAGGCTGCCCACTTGAGAGGACGCTCAATAGTGCGGACAAGAATGGGTTGGACGATATATTATTTGACTTTGGATTTCGTACCCTTGAAACAATATGGCATCCCACGCATATTGTCGCTCGTGCTGGACACTTGCGGTGTGCAGTGCCCTCATCCCGGCTGGGATCACTCCTGCCTTCAATGTTAGCATTTACTCTCTGCGCCTATCCGCGAGCTATTCCGCGGTGCTTAACTGCCAGTCCGAGCTACCTTTTTATCAAAACTTCGCCCGAAATTCGTCCAAACGCATATCCATTTGCAGCTTCTTCGACCAGGTGGATAGCCGAGAGCGGAGGGCAGAGATATTCGTGAAGATGGAGTAGACCCAATCGTTGGTATACCCCGGGAGAGAGGCTCCGGTGAAGAGAGGTAAAGGATGAGATGAGTAGCGCATCTACTATTGCAGATGATGAGAGCTGACGGCTTTCGAATGAATAAGGAGCCACTGAATCGACGTGCTCAAGCAAACCAAACTTGGTCGTAAGAGACTAGCGGTACTTGCGACGTCAACCTGGCGGACGGCTCGGGAAGGCGTCGAAACAATCAAGATAAACCCAAGGAAAGAATTCACATCGCCTGCCATCGTTGTTCATTCGACACAGAATGATTTGAAGTGCCAGTTCGTTTCACTTTGAGAGTTGTGGTGAGAAACCTTGGCTTGCTTGCTGCCAAAAGGGGCGGTTTCGTTCGCTCTGAGTTTGAGGTGAAAGTAAGAGCTTCGCCTCCATCAACTATCACCGAGATGATACTGCCATCGACGATGGATTATCAAATTAATTCGCCACAAGATTTTCATCTAAGCAGAAGATCTCAGCCCAGGTCAATCATCGGTAGGAAGCCAGGTCATCGCAGCTACTCTGCTATCCTCTCATTCGACTCCTGTCGCATGCTTCAGGCCGCCGCTGAGGCGAGTGACTAAATGTCCAACAAGACTCGTCGACTGATGCACCAAAGTTACTGCATGGCCGACCTGGTCATCTGCCATCCGCTATGCAGATTCCCAGTAGCATACCGGCCAGCTAATCTGAGGTAGAGACTTCAGGGACTAACCTATAGCCACGCGGATACCCATGTTCGGCATATCTAGCTCATTCCGAGTACAGGTTGTCAGGGGGGTAGATATGAGCGCCTATATGCGCAGACTTGGTGAACAATCTATCCCTGTGTTCACCCAGAGCAAGTATTCCAATCTAGCTCACCATTCGGCTGTCACCTCGTGGCTTTCAACAATCCGTCCGATGTAGTAGCTACGTGGTCTTTGTATCAGCTCGGGTACTGCTGCTTGGACTATTCGGCGGGACACCTGCAGGAAAAAATGAAGTCGGCCCGGCTCTTCTCGCGATGATCTCTCACCACCAGAGAGCCTTGCTCAGAAGAGGGAGAGACGTGGTGATCAGTAACTGGAAGTCCCTGTTGTGATGATCCAATCGATCTTTGACGTCATGAAAGTCAGCAGCACTATGACAGAGAGGTTTCACCTCGGTTGAGTGCTACATTGCTTCTTCCCATACCCCGGCTGCCCGGGTTGCCCGGGATAGAATAAATAGGATTTTTCTAGATCTCATACGCTGTCAGTCCTTCAGAGTTCCTTCTGTTGCCCAGAAACATGTCTATCTCGCGCTCTTGCGGCCCCCCCCCCCCC
>FTLB01788218.1_pt1 | contig 11636 bp, 10 predicted proteins | sample 1658291 | NCBI WGS metagenome assembly FTLB01 (sample SAMEA3914812, study PRJEB12502) | metagenome | biome: forest; material: soil | place: Canada | collected 2011-07-07 | depth 0.1 m
CCCCTGTACTATGGTTGGACTTGGAGCGCTGGAGGTACCACACGATAGCCACGCGATTCCAACCATGACACCATCCTCGTGACATACGAAGCCATTAGCTCTCCGGGCCGGGGTCCGAACTCGACGTCCGGCTCCGGGACCGGGATGGCCCCATTCTGGCGGGTAGGGGTTTCTCGTACGGGCCGTTCGCCACCCATGGTTAGCACATTCGGCGGGCGGGCGAGCTCTCCGTACACAAACTTCTCCCAGCACCGGGGATCCGCCAAGTCCAGACTGTCGAGGCGCCGCTGCCATTCTGGTTTCAGCGTCCTGTCGCTGTCGTAGGGTCTCTCCTCGGTCAACCAGTCGGTCCACATCTTGACCGCCTCGTGGAGGTGCGCGATGTCCGCCGCCTCGAACCATTCGCGATGCCGTCTTGTACACACGGGACAGCCCGGGTGCTCTTCCCGTCTGATCTTGAAGAGAAACTCTTCAACAGTAGGTGGTTAGTTTTCTATCGTGCAGGGAAGAGTAGGGGAAAAGAAACAAGGAACAAGGCAGACTCTCTCTCCGAAATAACGGATAGCAACATGTCTTGGGAGGAGAAATAGTGGCGAACAAGATATAAAATCTGAAAAATGACAGGAGCGTGCACTCACCCTGTATGATCTTCTCGCAGCGCCCCATATGCGGCGTCTTGAGGTCGAGAACAACGCACGGAGTGTACTTGCACTGCGACCGCCACCGTGCCATCCGCGTGGCCGTGTCCCCGGACTTCCCGATCTTCACCAGCGTGGTACCGCGCGGCGTCTGCTCGTCCGAGAGCGGCTCCGAGTCGGGGAACTGGTATCCATAGATGAAGCCGTGCTTTGCCTCGTCGGCCGACATGATCTTGGCGATTATTTTATATAGGCTGCGGTTCATTGTGCTGACGGGTAATCCCGCCTTCGAGAAGGGACGGAAGCAGTGAGCCTTTTCAGGGGGTTGGCTCGGATGCGGAGGCGGAGAAGGTGCGCTCTGAGCAGTAGTGCTCCTGGTCGCGTATCGCTTCGTGTTCTGGACTCGGGTCTGGGGGGGTGGTGGTGGTGGTGTTGGAAGATCTGAATCAAGTGCCGGAGCGGAAGGTCTCCGGGTAGGGGTCTGGGGGGCAGTTCGGGATGGAGTGCTGGGAGGGAAGCTGTCATGTCTAAACGATTCTCGCGCTCTAAGAGGAGGGCGAGTGAATTCAAAAGGCCACTCTTGGCGTCCCTTTTCGCTTGGGGGTGTAGGCAAGGAAGCTTGGGTGTTGTACAACAAGGCTGAGGGTATGGGTTGCCGCCGGTCGTATCCGCCGCTGGAGGGAGGAGTGAGCGGAAATGAAGGTCGAGGTGCATCTCGTCGCCTTGGCGTACATGGCTGGTCTTGAGGAGTCGGTGGCCTCGCCGCTGTAGCGGATGCGGAAGTTTGTGTAGCATTGCTTCTCGGCTGGCTGGGGACCGGGCTAGAAGTCCCTGAGTGAGACCAATGCTGACTTCCAGAGCGTGAGTTCTGAGTCGGCGTCTTCCCCTGCGCTTTGCTACTTGCAGAATCGTGCTGTGTTGCATTGTAGCGGGAGAGGACGTTCTTCCAGGCATTGGCCTTGTCATTGGACTGGTTTTGGTGATCTTTTAGGCACATCACCATCCTTGACATCTCATTCAAAGATGCGATAGCACGGTCAGTGAGGCCGTTGGCGGCAACGATATTGTCCATCTGCTGTTTAATTTCCTCCAGGACATCCTTCTTAACGTCCCGTGTGCAACGTGGGTTGCCCTTCCTTTTGGTGACACCACTACATTTTTGGTCAATGTGGCTTTCGATGTCGAGGATTGAAGCCAGTTCAGAGCGGCTTGTGGGCCACGAGAGCACATATTTCTGGCCCTGCCACATGTTGTAACTCCAACTGGTCCGCGAATATAGTCAGGTTCGGAAGGAACGAAGATGGAGGTATCTGGATATACCGACTGGCGTACACTAACACCGAGAAGAGAGAGAATATATATAAGGAGGAGGCCTACAGATGCGAGCAGGTCTATGGAAGAGCTCGATCAGCTAGTAGGCTATGCCGGGGAGTATAGTACATAGCCAAGGGGGGGGGGGTGACTGAAGTTATAATGTGCAGTATGGAGGATAGCAGGGGGGTTCGAGGCAGCACGGGGGTTCCGGGGGGCTTTGATAGTCTCATTCGTACTCGTGCTTCTTGTGGTACCTAATGTCCAGGGATTCCTGTCTACGGATTTGGCCCTTGCGGAAGAAATGGGTTAGATCTCGACTTTCGAAAGCAGGGGGGGTAGCTGTTGGTTGTCTCCCGGCATGGGTCGGGCCATGCCTACGACCCTCAACACCCACCATACCACCAAAGAGGACACCGCCGGACACCAAATATCCAGCGGTTCGCGGCAGAATGGATCAGAAGGCATACTGCGCGGGGCTTCCCAAGTATGCTTGTCTCTTGACTCACAGACCGAGTTCCGATTTAGGTCCTTTGCCCACCAGGTGAGTTCGCAGCGGAAACAACCCGCTCGAATGCAAGGCAGACTCCGCCGTAGTATATCGTACTTTATCTACAGCATTGCGCATTCATTTGGCAGCTACATTACGCCATGTGCACCGTGTTCTGCGCATAAATATGAAACTCTGAGCCGTTGCTAACTTTTGAGGAGATCACGACTGTACCCATGGCAGTTTAGAGACCAACCCAGCCGCTGAGGTCGGGGAAGACCTGTCTCTTGTACAAGTAGTCCCCAGACGCTATGGAAGGCGATGAAGAGACTGTGTCGGATTCGGCGATGTGGCAGCGGGAAGAGGGGTCCAGTTGCACTGCGCAGCCTCGTCCAGAGAGGTACTGAACCCCTTGAAACCATGCAAGCAGTCGCGTGGCCCGGCCGGGGTGGTGTGGCCGGGTCGAGGCTTTGCGGTTCGCATCGCATGAGCGGAAGCCTCAGCCTTTGCAAGATTCTCTTAGATTCCAAGCCCAGCCACCCAGCCGAGTTCGTACTCCATTTCTCTCCATCATCCCGCGGTATTTCTCTTCAGTGCTAGATCGGAACCCCTCTGAGATGATGGCGACCCATCGCGGAAAGGAAATACCACCCCCGACCCTCTCCGCAAGGCATCTGAAAAGGGGGTTGGGATAAAGGCTTCTTGGGATATGATTGGTCCGGGAAAGGGGCTTTGCCAACTTCGAACCAACACACATTGCACTCGGAGTTTAGACCCAATCACTAGCCAGGCTCCTCTGCAAACAACGACCCAATCGTCTGACATGATTAACCGCCTTTTCCACCTCTCCAGCAAGGCTGTGCTGCTCTCCCCGCTACTTGTGAATTTATTTGACCATGTGCCCACGATAGAGAGAAGCCATCGATCGTGGCCGGCAGGGAAACCCCCGGATCACGGCGGTGGACCGGGACCCACAAGCGGAGGTCAATCACGCCATCCGGGCCGATGAAAAACTAACCCAACGGGCGTAAATCTGGCAGGAAAATCAGCCATGGTCTCCTGCGATATACACACTCAGCTCGAATTACCGGGATCGCCATCCGTCACCTTGTAAACTTTACTGCGAGATCATTCTCGTATTTTAAGAGCTCTTCAGTGAGAAGGGAGAAAGGAGAGGGAGCATTCGTTCCGTGCATCATGGTGAGACACGCACAAAATTAAAAATGTCCAAGCAGCGACTTGGAGCAGTAGCAGAGGAGTTGTTCTCACACACGACTGAGTGCAACAGGTTCACGCCGACGCGTCCAATTTCGCCGAGGGGGTGACCAAGGAGGAGGCATACCAGCAGGTGTTGGACCAGGCGGAGGGACTCTTCTACGAGCAGAGAAATTGGGTATGGCCTCTCCTCGTTCCCAGACCCGTTCTGGACTTTTCCCCGGCTCTTTCTTGTGAGACTGCCATGGCTGACCCACTTCTCCTTCTTTCAAGATATGGTGAGTTGCAATTTCCAACGGTTCCCTTCCCCCTTTCTACAGAGAAGGGAGCAAACCTCTCTGTGTGAGGAGAAGAACCCAGGTCAGCCAACGGCTGACCTTATGCTAGTAACTTGGCAAACGCTGCCTCGCTCTTGTGGCACGCATACAAGTCACTTCCCTCACCAAGTAGCGAAGTGAACTGGGCAGGTATTTGCAACCCCTTCCGTCCCGCTGGTTTCCGTCGTTATATCGGAATTGGGGGCGCGGTGAATGACCGGCCTGCGTCTCCATTCTTTGGACATGATGGAGAATGCTCACATAGACGCCGATGGCCGTAGGTTTCTACACTCTTGACCCCCTCTCGCTTCCTGGCAAGCCGCAGCTCATCCTCGGCCCTTTTCAAGGCAAGGTTGCGTGCCAGACCATTGGGTTCGGCCGTGGTGTGTGCGGCACGGCCGCCTCGACGCAGACCACACAAGTCGTGCCGGACGTGGAGGCTTTCCCTGGTCACATCGCATGCGACGGCGACAGTCGAAGCGAGATAGTGGTGCCGATCGTCGTTGAGGGCAAGGTCGTGGCCATCATCGATGTCGACTGTGCCGAAGTCAACGGTTTTGACGAGGTAGACAAGCAATGGCTGGAAAAATTAGCCAGGCTGATAGGAAAGAGCAGCGATTGGTGATAAGTGGCGTCTAGATATATCTTAAAAAAATAGACTGGAACAACACAGGCGTCAGGACAATGGTTTCGGTACAGCAATCCTATGGCACTTGGATATCAGCCTAGCATGTCATAAATGGTTAAGCATCTTCGCGGGTTTCATGTCGGCCCCAAGCAAGGTTATCTCAGCAAGATGCGAAGTGAAAGCTCCTCTGGTTATGCTCCGGTAGTCTACTCGACATGACAGAATTATAATCAAGACAGACTCCTGCTTCTAATGCGTCGATCAAGCGCATGTACCGTGCCAACATGCCAATCCCATGGAAGAACTTGCGGTCTCAAACAGTGCACATCTTCGACAGCCTTGAGCAGCATACGTTTCCCTCTTCAGAGAACTATCAGACAGTTCCAATCTCTTCTCCTGAGACTCTGCAGACCATTATACGTTTCCTCCCTTCCCGATTTTCCCAGCGCTTGATTAGTTGAGTTTGTATCTTCTTCGCCCAACATGACATTTCTGCCGTTCGTGTCGTGCCACGGAAGAACTCGAAAATTTACCCTTGAACCGTACGCCATGGTGAGAACCAATATATCGAAGAGGGAACGCATATTTGTACAAGTGTGATACTGGCAAGGTCAAGGATTTCAAAGGAGCAGGGTTCCCGTGAGGGTGAGCAGGACGACCACACCCGTGATGAGGAACGGAGCCCTGTCCATGGGCGGGGCTGGCATAGCACCAGCATTGTGCGAGGCACTGGCAGTAGCAGACCCGGAACCAGGGCTGGCGTTGCCAGTGCTCGTACCATCTCCAGCGTTCTGAGAGCCGTCTCCCTTCAGACCGGGGCCAGCTCCAGCGCCCGAAGTCATGTACTGAGCGTAGATGGTTAGTTTGCAGGGCGAGTGTCAAGGGCACGATGGAGAGCACTTACAGCCATGGCTGCGTCAGGGATGGCGGGAAGGAGGGTCGAGTCGACGAGCCAGTTGCTGTCCTTGGTGGGGCAGGCGGCTGAGTTGGTCGTGGAGGTGTAGCCACCGTCACCCGTGGGGGCAGGATTCGCCGAGAGAGCGCTCGCATACTTGGCGAATTCAGGCAGCTCCGATACCGAGTTGCCGTCGATGTTGACGATACCGTATCCACTTGACTCCATCGAGTATTCGTACATAAGGCCACCGGAGTAGACACCCGTCATCTCCGAGCTCATCAGCGCACCAACCTCGCCGAAGTCACGGCCGTTGGTGGTGCAGCCGTACTCGGAGAGGAAGATGGGAATGCCGTAGCCGGTAAAGTTACGGACCTTCACATCCCATCCGGACGTCTGGAAGTTGGAGTTGCACCAGGAATAGTCGTTCTGCGCTTCTGGGTCAGTACGTGGTGGCACATGCAATTGATGGACGTGCTTACGAAGGCGAAGAAGTCACTTCGCTCGTCCTCCGTTCCGCAGTTCATATAGTCAGCGAGCTCCATGCGGTTCTGGGCAACATCGGCGGCGGAATAGCCAATGGGGACGCTGCGATATTTGCGGGTGCGGACGTATTGGCGCATATCTCGGGTGGTAGCCTTGACGTAGGGGGCGGCTTCGGTGCTGTTCAGCTGGTCGTTGACCACTTCGTTGCCCGAGAAGAACGCCAGAGTGTTGTCGTATTTGATGAAAGCGTCAATGGTGGCGAATACACTCTGCAAATACTTTGCGTTATAGGACGGACCAGGGTTGTTGCGGTTGATCGAGTAGAGTGGGTTGTTCGCGTCCAGGATGACATAGATGCCAGCGCTGGCCAGGGCGTTCATGCAAGCATCGTGATTCGCCGAGTTGTCGGTCATGTAAACACGAATGGTGTTGATGCCCAGCTTCTTGAATTCGGCAATGTCGCGCTGGCAGCCAGCTTCGTCCGCGAGAGGGTCTGTCATACCCGAGGAGCCTCCGGGCTGGTAGTCAATGCCTCGGACATAGAACCGAGTACTACCGGCGAAGAAAGCTGTGGAGGAGATACGAGTTTAGCAAGCCGTCCGCTGTCGCCTCGACGATGCGTCGTGGATACGACCCTAAGGGTACTGCTACTAACCATTGCCAGAGGCCGTCACGGTCGGCAGAGACGACCTCTTGCTCGGCGGCTCGGGGTCCGTGGGGGTTGGGGTGGCTGCTACGAGACCTGCGAGGGCCGCCACCGTAGATACAAAGGCGTACGACTTCATATTGGCTCTTGAGGACCCAAATCGACGCAATCTTGGTCGTGACTTGGAAATGTGTAGAAATCCGACTCGTCAGAGAGGGTACTTCTGCGTCGTTTGATAAATGAGTAGCGGGCGGACCGAATTGGGGAGAAGATAAAAAAAAAAAAGACAATATGAGAGCGAGTGTGTGAAACAAGTCGAAGAAGAATTACAACAGTTGTAAGAGAAGCCAAGAGTAACGAGTGAACTTGGCTTGGGGGGCACGAGCGAAGGTGTCTCAAGAGAAGAAGGGAGGAGTATGAAAGAGGGGATGATGAACTGGGAAAGAGTGACAGAGGAAGGAAGGTTTGGAATGTGCGAGTGTAAAAAAAGGAATCAAGGACACGGGCAGAATCGTGTTTGGGAACGCGAAGATCGAGGGGTGGGTCTCTGCCAACCGTCCAACCTCGCTTCTCCTGAATGTCACTGACGGTCATGATGGCCCTTTCTATTACTGTGTGCCGCTCTGCATGGATTGAACTACGCATGTACGAGTAAGCATCCCAGCACTGCGCAAGTATGGTATTTCGGTCGTCTTCCTTCCTCTCTCTCCCTGGCTCTGTCCGTTCGGGGGGGTTTGCTCCATCATCTATCTATCTGGAACGGCATCTACAGTATCTAGGTAGCTTGCGTGCTTGCCTACTTTACCTTACCTTAGAGCTCATGCAGCCACTCTCATTTTGTCTGGCGCCGGCAGAAGTCAACAGCTTCAAATACTGCACAGCCGAGTGGTCTCGGCGGTCTACAAAACTATGAAAAGAAATGTGGCGCAACGGCTTTCCCCCCCTCCCCCCTATTCCACGCACCTCCGTGATCCAACGGAGATGGCAAGAAAATCGGAGCACTCTGGAGCTGCTCCATCCAACTCGAGTCACTCTTGGCAATCTTCATTGAACTAGGGGACGTGACTTGGCAGATCGTCGTTTGAGAGTCGAACCTGCAGACCAGGCAATCCAGGATCCTAGTTTCCCATCCAGTCAATCGCTATTTTTTACCTGCTGGTCTGGCTCCTGGTTTGTCCATCATCTCCTGCTCCATCTGTACCGACGGGGATCTCTTACCAACCGCGCCAAGGTGCCAACGAACAATTGTGCACTGCCACGAGTTTGTCTCTGCTGTCTACCAATACGAACCACACCGTGTCAAGGAAATGCTTGGCAGTGTCGATCTAGCCTAGTGCACAGCAACCGATTGGATCTCTTTGAGAACGCCTGCCACCCCGTCCTCCTGCCCAGCTGTTAAACTTCCAGGCCGACTCTGCCTCCGACTCTTAACTCGACCCTTGCAGAAGTAGCTTCTCGTTTCAGGGCAGCGGCCAGTTTTGCAGAAATCCAAAGCCATCGAACCGTAATGGCCATGCTCTCGGTTCAATTGGGTAAACCTGTTTTCAATATGGGAGACCTCCGGCGAATTATGCACCCAAGGCAATCTCATGATTTCACCATTCTATCTGCAGCCCGTACGCGCTCGCCGCTTCCTCCAGGCCCTACCCAGAGGAGATAAATCGGGGCGAGATTGCCCGTTGGGACGGCAAGATGCCTGCTTTTTTTCTGCTGTCGTCCAAGCCATGGAAAAACAAACTCTCGCAGGTTTGAGGTTCGACTTGTGGATACTTCACGTCATTAGTGCCCACCCGAACCCGAATCTTAAACCCCTGTTCCTGCAGGCTGGAACCATGTCGACCCCACGATTAGGGCCTGGAGCGACGGCAGACCAAACAAGCGTCCGTTTGCCCTCGCCAGGGTCCGGCCATTCTACACTGTCGTGTGCCTGTAAATCCGGAACGTGACGGGGATAATGCGGAAACTGTATCTGTATCTTGGGTTTCTCGCTGACCGCGGCAACGCGGCGCGATGACGAGAAACAAGCGGTGGACTCTACAGCTTTGCTGCCGACTGTCTCACGCGCCGTTCCAGATACGGCCACCTCGCTTGGCATGTCACATGTGGCATCGCGTCTGCTATATTTGTCCGTTTGAGGTACCTACTGGTAATCAACAAGATCGCATCTCCCCTGTCACGTTTTAGGAGATGGTTACCATCTGAATCTCAGCCATAGGGGGAAAGCGGTCCGCCTAGCCCACCATCGAAGGACATACATAATGCCACGGAGCCTTTGAGCTCATGAGTCTCCGTATTACAGCACTCTCTCTTGCTCATAGATCATGAGGGAATGATTTCCGAGGAAGACGACCGTCATGGAGGAATTCAGGTACCAAGAGCAAGCAGGTGAGTTTTGTCTTAAAGAGGAGACAAATTACATGGGAATTCACGGTCAACCGCTGTTTACACAATGACTTGATGCTGCCTATTGGGCAACTTGAGAAGGACGAGGGTTTGAAGACACAGAAAACGGCCCATCCGATGATAAGGTAATAGCAACCAGCACGTCGTCAGCTCCTGCCCACCATTGTATACTAGAGCACCTCGTCCCACATCAATCATATTTTGAGCCGACTAGGTACCTACTATAGAATGCTGGCCAATCTGCCCTTCGGACTGGTTCTGGCAACACCGCAGGTCACAAATAACTACCTTACCTAGTGAGGACGATAAAGAGGGTTGAGAATAGTTACAGAATATAGAATATTAGGCATCAAAAAAGGGGAGGGGGATCCAAAAAAAAATCACAGTATTCGACAGCAGTTCAATGGGCATGGCCATAGTCGTTCTATTCAGTATATGCAGGTCTCGTCCCCAGGGCTATGTTCTATCCTAAAACGCTGCTGCTCTCGATGCAGGGCGTCTTACGAGCTAAAGAAGCAATACGACGTGGACACGTCTACTTTATCTACTCGCTCAATAAACTCCGGCGTGACGCCCGGGCGGCCGTCCAGCCGGAACTTCGGTTGTCGCGTCTCGACAGCGCACCGGCATACTAGACGGTTTGAATGTAGCTTGCCGGGACGCTCTTCGTAAGCCCGCCCTTCTCCACCTCGGCCCATCCGTCTCCGGGGTCCTCCTTGATGAGGACGAAACGCTCGCCTTCCGCCATGCTGTGCTCGGTGTCACTCTGGGCTGTGTAGTCGTACAGAGCCTCTACGTACTTCAGCTTCTTGGCTCCACGCCTCGGCGCGACGGCCGGTCCCTTCTTCTTCGCCGCTGGCGTGGAGGTTACGGACGAGCCACTGTTAGAGTAGGTCGAGGGCGGCCGAGCTGACTGGCCCGTATTCTGCGGAGCGATGGCCGAAGGTGCCAACAGCTCGATGTATGTCGCCGGAACCAGACCCTCCTTGTAACCTGCGCGGACTTTGATCCAACCGGATCCAGCTGCGGGAGTCAATTAGTACAATTCTAAACGACCCAAAAATAATTTCAGAGGGCGGACGACTTACTGTCTGGCTCCACGATAACCACTTCTCGACCTTCTGTAACGCTAAGCTCGCCGTCGCCGCCGGCCTCGAAGGTGTAAAGTAGCTTGCCCTTCTGCTCTGCCGATCCGGATGAGCCGTTGGGCGTGCTGCCCGGAAGCTCACTCATATATGCCGTGGGAGGTGGAGCAATGACGCGGTGTTTCTTGGCCGCGTTGCCCGACGAGACCATGCTCTGTGGCCTACCTGCTGGCTCAGGAGGAGTCTCTTCGGTAGGGGACATCGGTCCGGCTATGGATCTCTGAGCACTGGCTGCGTATCCAGAACTCAGCGAGTTGGTTGTGTTGGAACGGGTCAGGTCCGGTAGCTCGGCTACTGAAGGCGACCCGGAGGGTTTGAGGGTCGCGGTGGCGGCCTCCTGCCGCTCCTGTTTCAACTTCTTGCGGGCTTCTTTCGACTGCTCGCCGGGGCATTCTGCCGGAACCTTCATCTCGCACTTGCTGTGGCACGTGTAGCCGCAGTCCCGGCAGTCGAATCCTTTGGCGGAAAGACCCCATATCCTCTCGCCACAGAGATCGCAGTTGGTAGGGATCTTGAAAGTCTGCGACTTGAAATTGTGGTTCTTGGCGCCGAGCGTCACATCTCCTACCACAGCCGTGATGGTTGATGCTTCGACCTCGGCAGTCAGCCGCTTTCTATCCACCTGGTGCATCTCTTCTTGCATGGCGAAGAGCTGCGAGACGACCGATACTTCATCCTTCTTTTCCGTACCGTCGCGGATCTTTTCTTTCACCCTCTTCACGGCCTCTATCTCGCGTCGCTTCTTGTCGACCTCGCGCCGGAGATCGCCGAGCTGACTCTTGGACTTGTTTAACATGTTCCGTAGGTATACCTTGGCCGCCTCATCCACGATCATGGCACCGTCATCGTGCCACACCGCACAGGGCTCGAAGGACTTGTCGGAGGGCTCGGAAAACCCGCCCATGTTGTGCCGTATGTACATCATCGAGTCGAGGTAGGGAAGGTTTCGCGTGATCTCTTGGGACAGATGGTCAACTTGGGTAGAGCTTTGCTGCAGCAGCCCAGTCTCGAGCTGCGCGGCTAGGGACCAAAGCGCATTCAACCTGAGCGTCCGGAACTCGGAGAGGTCCTGCAGGCTGTCCATGACCTCGGGAATATACTCGTGGTAGTAGTTTTCCTTCTGCTTGTTGGTGACGTTGATGGCGATGAGGTAGGTATTCTTGGCATTGTTCATCTCAATGATCTGCTGCTGGTAGGCATTTTGGGACTTGGTCCTGTCGAACGACGACTCGGACTTCTTGCGCTTGCTCTCTACCTCCTGGCAGACGGCATCGTACTTTGACTTCACCTTGCGCAGGTCCGCGTAGGACCCATCCCTCTCCTTCTCCAGCTTCTCGGCATACTCAACATGGCGCTTGCGCAGTTCTTCGAACCGGGTGCCAATGACCCTCAAGGGCTCGGCAACACGCCCAATCAGGTCGTTTCCGTATTTCTCGTGTTGGTCGGCTCGCGCCTCGAGGGT
>FTLB01843320.1_pt1 | contig 11627 bp, 6 predicted proteins | sample 1658291 | NCBI WGS metagenome assembly FTLB01 (sample SAMEA3914812, study PRJEB12502) | metagenome | biome: forest; material: soil | place: Canada | collected 2011-07-07 | depth 0.1 m
GTACTTTAGGTAGCATACATGAAGAGGTGGTGCTCTCGTTGTATTGCTGGCCGAGCTACCTTCCGCGTTGTACCAACAAGCCAAGTAGGATGCCCTGGCACCACAATATTCCATCTCTCGCAGTCGAAAAGATCACGGCGGGGGGTTGAGGAGGGGTACTGTACAAGAACCGTCGCGCCGGGTTTGCCATGCATCCGGGCTGTCTGGGTAGCGCCCCCTGAACCGAATAGCTTTAGCTGTAACTAGTTCGTAGACCCATCACTGCGACATTCGAATTATCCAGCCAAGCCAGCCTCTCGGGTACGCAGCGCCGACGGGATGACGCCTATTTTCCCTAGCGCGGCGAAGTACCTAATCAACTTGGACAGATTTACAGACAAACACAGACCTCAATATACTGTAGATAGTTGTAGGTGCACAGCCATCGGTCTCGGAACCTATTTCATGCTGGCTAAGCTAGGTACTTAAAGCAGTTGCTCGACACTTCCAGTCCTCTCAACGGTACCGAATTACAGTGGGCGCAAGCCGTCCGTATCACTTAATCTTTAAGACAAGACACTATTTTCCTGCAACGGGAAGCAACAAGCGAAATAAAGTAGGATGTTGTAGAACTTGGGGCAACTCGTAAAAAAAAATTGCATGCCCTGAGACGCAAGATTAATGTTCCCCTCTATGCACAAAAGAAAACGGGGACCACCAAAGCCCTAATGACCATACTCCATGCTTTATTTCCAGAGTCGACCGGGAAGGTTAGCTGCGATCGATATCCTCTGGTCTCATATGCGAGAGAGACAACTCTTCATCTCCGTCGTAACAAAATATTCATTTTCCTCTCGTCGGGCCATGCTCTGCCAACCGGGTCACGACCAGCTAAGCATGGCATGTTCTCCACAAGCTCAGCAAGAGCGGCAACCCCGAACCGATAATCCGGCCGACGTCCTCACTGGCCCCGAGTAGAGCGTCGGTGCTCTTCTCTCCTTGTTGTTCAGTCCTCATGCTGCTTGACGGCATCCTTTACGTTCTGCACCGCCTTGTTTGCGGCCTTGGAGACCATATTACCCAAGCCAGCCAGAGAAAGCTCGGGGACGGGCACGGTGGAGTTCAGGCCCATCAGTTCTTGGACGAATTGCTGCCCCCACCAGGAGCTCGTGTACTTGAAGACATATCTCTCCAGTTTGCGGTAGTTGACCTCGCGTTGATCGGGGCCCATGGTCACGGCGTCGTGGATGGCATTCGCTAGCTCTTCGGTGTTCCAGGGGTTCACGATGAGACTGCCGTTCAAGCTCTGTGCGGCACCGGTGAACTCGGACAGAATCATGACACCATGTCGCTCACGCTGGGTCGCAATGTACTCGTATGAGACGAGGTTCATGCCGTCGCGGGTGGAGCTGACAAGGCACACGTCGCTCACCGCATACAAGGCGGTCAGCTCGTCGAAGGATACGCTCTGATGCAGAAAGTGAATCGGCATGAACTCAATGGTACCGAATCGGCCATTGATGCGGCCGACGAGCTCGTTGACGACCGCGCGCAGGTTCTGGTACTCTTCCACATCCTGCCGACTCGGGACGGCGACCTGCACCAGAACAATCTTGCCGATCCACTCGGGATGCTCGGTCAGGAACACCTCCAGGGCGTGGAGCTTCTGAGGCACTCCCTTGATGTAGTCGAGGCGGTCGACTCCGACGATTAGTTTTACGCCGTCGAACTTGCGCTTGAGGGCCGTGATGCGCGCTTGCACAGAGGGCTTCTGAAGTCCTTCGACAAACTTCTCGGGGTCGATGCCGATCGGGAAGGCGCCAACAGTAACGAATCTTCCATTAAACTCAATACCGTTGGGCGTCGTAGGGGCCGAACTACCGAAGCATTCGTTAGTCGACAAACCAGCGAGGACAGTACGTTATTAGAAGAGGCGGGGAAGGGGCTCAACGCACATGATTCGCGAGCAGCTGCTGAGAAAGTGTCTGGCGTAATCGTAGGTGTGGAATCCGATGAGATCACAGTGCAAAACACCAAGCAGCAACGCCTCCCGGACGGGCAGGATGCGATAGATTTCGCTGCTGGGGAAGGGGGTGTGCAGGAAGAAGCCAATTTTCACATCCTTCTTGGAGTTGCCGATTTCCTCTCGTAGCATCTCGGGCAGCAGCATAAGGTGGTAGTCGTGGACCCAGATCATGTCGCCGTCTTGTACGTCTTTGACCACCGTCTTGGCGAACAGGCGGTTCACTTCCCGGTATGCGCTCCAGGCGGATTCGTCAAAGGTAATCTCGCCGGGGTGGTAGTGGAACAGAGGCCAGAGGATCGAATCTGTCCCATTTGGAAGATGCGGTCAGCGAGTGTCAGAAATAAAATGGCCAGAGATCGGATGGAGCAGGAAACCCACTGGCAAAGCCGTTGTAGTGACGATCGGCCAGCTCGTCGTCGACGAAGACAGGATGCGCTTTGTACTCCTCCTTCAGCCGCTGGATCATAGGGCCCGCCTCGGCATCAGGTACCTCCAGACCGGGCCAGCCGTACCATTCGAATGTGGTTGTCTTGGAAAGTCCGCTGAGGCCGGTGACAAGCCCGCCCGACGACATGGAGAAGCTGTAGTTGCCATCGTCCGAACGCTTGATCGTAATGGGCAAGCGATTGGAGACTAGAAGAAGACGCCCGCTCGAGCTCGACGAAGAGTGTTCTGTGGACATGGCTGCGGTTGTTCTGCGAATCGTAGCGGGATGGACAGCTTCCTGCGGTCTTCGCTCTGCCTTCTTGCGCAGCGCTTGGTTGGGAGGGACTCGAGGGGAGGGAGTAAGCTGCGTGAATGAGCTTGAGCTTTTTCTAGGAGGGGCAGCTCTTGTTAGGAGCGCGGGGTAACCCTGTTCGAGAGCTACCTTACCTACTGTTACGGTAGCCTTTAGCTGTATTCTCCGCAGCAGAAGCGAGCAAGACGAATCTGAAAAAGTGGCAGGATAGGAAAGGTCCTTCAAAGGCGCAGCCCAACAGTGGATAGACTTGGAGGTATCGATGACGGTTATGTCACTGTACAAACCATCAAAACAAGAATCAGAATGGCTAAGGAAGGAAGTTGGGTCGTTTTTGGGACAAAAGGAAAAAAAAGTTACAGGCAAGGAAACGGACTGTGGAAGCTTTGGCCGTCCAGCCGTCGACGTAATTTTTTTCCTGCGGCCCGCCAGGGATGCAGGACGCGGCAAGCTGTCGCAAGGGTGGTGGGTGGAAGAGCCTGAGTCCCCTTGTTTGTTCCTGTCTCGCCTCGTACAGTGCAATGCTCCTCCCAACCTCACGATAAAATCCCGGCGAGAGGCATTTTTTTGCATCGCCAATATTTCCTTTCTTGTTACCCGTCGCCCCTGATATGTGCTCTCCCTTTGATTGCAGCAGATACGGAGGTAGTGTGCTAAGCACTGCGCATTCTGGTCAGCTCGAGGCTACCTGGGCTCCAACATCCGCATCCCCAGCTCCTTGGCGTTTTTTTTGGACCCGCAACGTCTACAGTAGATGAAATCATCATTTTTTAATACAGGGATGGCAGCAATATCTAAGTTGTTGCAGATTGCTACGCATTGGACCGGAGCAAAGTTTCCAGGCTGCCGAGCCCTTGGAGGTCTCTCGAGTCTCGACGCCTGCGCGGTCTGGAAATCTCACTGCCATGGCTTTTGGCATTTCTCTACGGCGACCGATCTTCGGACGGCATGCCGGAAAAGATGCCACGAAAAGGATCATCTAAGATAACTGAGACATGATCCTGGGTCTAATTTTCTCCGTATCTCTCTCTCTATCCTAATTTATCGACATATCGTCATCGGGTTGACCCGGATGGCCGCGCAGCTACCGCGCAGCCCTTCGCAGTGTTTGCAATTAGCCAATGCAACGACGAACGGGCAACGGCGCCATTGCGGAGAGAATGCAGCCCAATCGATCTGTCACACCATGGCGAATAACTAAGCGGTATTTTTTTATGATTTTTTTTCCCCCAAAATTTTCTCGTCTGCAGCCTTCCAGAACCCAGGTTTGGCCGCTCCTCCCTCCGAATGTGCCAGCTGCGCCGTCTTAATTAGTTCAAGTAGCAGATGTCCTGTTAACTCGTCGTTAAAAAATTGTCTGAAGGGCATATATATGGTACTGTACTTGTACAATACAGGCCAGGTTCAGCTTCCGCACATCAGCGTTAAAAATAATATAGGGAGAAAGTCTCGTTGTAGGCTCTCTCGCTCTTGACAGCGAACAGAATCGAGACCCTGGACTAATAAATCCGGCACTCCCTAACAGTAAGGTCAGCGCCCTCTACCGCTACAATTTGAACGACAAGCGCCAAAAGGTATAGAGAAGATAGAGAAGCCCGCCCCTACCCCCAGTCTTCCCTTTCGAACCCTCCCCAAACTCTAAAATCTTCCACCCCAATGCATTTCGAAGTGGGTCAAGCTAGATCATCAATATGTCATATGAGGACTTGTTAAACGCTCGTCTATAGATGAGATAGAGCTTCACCTCCTGTAGTCTCTCAAAGTAGTCCAACATAATCGTGGAGCAAATCAATTACCGCCATGACTGGAATTTCCAAACAGCGGATGGCTACGGCCTTGGAACAGGAGAAAACCATCTCCCAGGAAGACCATGCCAAGGTCAAGGCGCTGGCCGGTATGATCAAGATGCCGCGCAGCTCCATTTTCAAAAACCCTGACGAGTACGGTATGGAAGGCTGGTCCACCCTGTCTATTCCGTCGGACGACGGCACGCCGCTGGAGGCCTGGTACATCCCGGCCAAGGGGGGCGAAAGCAACAAGCTCATCATATTCAATCACGCACTTCCCATGTGCCGCGCAGGCTATCCCGGCCACATGGGTGAGCCGTGGAGCAACTTCATCGAGCCAGTGGAGATCGACTTTGTTATTCAGTACAAGCACCTAGCTGATGCCGGCTATAACGTCCTGACCTATGACTTGCGCAACCACGGACAGAGCGGCGCGGCCAACGGCGGCGTCTGCGGTGTCGGGCAGTGGGAATGGCGCGACTGCGTTGGCGTCAAGAAGTTTGTAGATGCCCATCCACGCCTCAGCCGGATGAAAGTGGCTCTGTACAGCCAGTGCCTGGGTGGCGTTTCCCAGTACGCGGCGATCACGAAGCACCCGGAATTGTTCGAGAACGTCTTGTGCATGTGCAGCCCACTTGTGCCCAGTATGGCTTCAGTCTATGCCAAGCTTTCGGGACATCAAGGTATCGGGCAATACCAGGAACTCATCGACCTCGAGCTCCTAAAGCTGGGCGGGTTTGTCGCTGCTGATATGTGTGGCAAAATATGGGCTCCAAACGTCACGCTCCCTGTCTTGATGTGGCAGCTCCGCGATGATGCGATAATTGAGAATCCAAAGGATGCCCAGAGCACGTTCGATGCATTGGGCAGCAGCGATAAAGAACTCTACTGGATTGAGGGCACGACAAAGCGTTTCGAAGACGGCTATAACTGGTTCGGCCGCCACCCCGAGAAAGTGCTGTCGTTCCTTGACAAGTACATGAAGTAGCCTCTTGGAAGAAAGGCAGATTCTAACGTGACAAGGGCTTCTATGGCCGGCCCCATTTGCGAACGTGGTGCTGTAATTACTTCTAGACCAGGCAGAGAATGAAATCTTGTTGATCAGGTGACCAAACATGATACGACAGAGCCAGGGAAAACGGAATGTTTACACCACATATATTCTAGACTACTGTGTAACGGACCATTGGGGTTAAATTAGGTTGCAACCCCTTTAAAATTCGTTCTTAACTCAAATTTTATATATTCTTAATCTAAGATATTTTGTCTTGAGTTCTCTTGACCCTCTCTGGCCTTTCAAATATACTTCGATACATTAAGGTACCTAGGTAGGCTTCAAGCACTCAAGGAGTAAAGTAAGGTAAGGTATGACCTTAGCCACGCTGATATTCTATCAATGGAAATGGCCGGGAATAAAAGGCGCTCTGGTATGTCTTATGCGGCAGTGAAGATGGTTCATTCGCTTATTTGACCGGTTCTCGGCTCACGCATACTCCTCCGGTCTCCCGCCTCTTTTGTCTGCGGCCGCGATATGCACCACCGTCTAGTGGTTTCTGAATCAATTTCCTCTACAAGATAAGAGCAAGCGGCCATGGCTAGGATGGAGCAACCTTTTACGCATGTTGCCGACCTAGGCATCACAAACGCACCGCCAATATTAACTGCCGGGTGCGGAGCTGAAGTGCGGAGGCAACCCCCCTCTCCAAGCTCGTGGAGATCCCAGGGATGGTTTAGTCGTATAAAGATATCATCGGCATACCAAATCACTGGATGGCACTGTATCTGCTGCTACCCTCATGTTCTTCATAGCATTCAAACCAGTCTGTTTCGTAGGGACAAGTACGTAACGTCTGAAATCATGAGCGCTCTTCACCCATCGTCTTGGCCCATATACGTCTGGCTTTCACTGCTCGTCGCCGGTCCGGTGATCGTAGTATTAATCGATGCTGTCACATGGCTCCGTATGCCACCGGGCCCAACGCCTCTGCCCTTTCTCGGGAACAAATTTCAACTGGCGAAGCGAAGACCATGGCTTCAGTTTCAAGAATGGTCCAAGATCTACGGCCCCATATTCACGGTCTGGATCGGCCGGCGCCCGACGGTAGTGATCTCGGATCCCGTTATAGCTTCAGATCTCATGGAGTCCCGGAGCAGCAAGTACTCGTCTCGTCCGCGCATGGTCGCCATGGGTGAGATCCTCTGGGACGGCGCATCTGTGCTGGTGCAGCCGTACGGGAAAGAATGGAGCGTCCGCCGCAAGCTGCTTCACTTGGCTCTGTCCTCGCGGCCGTTGCTCCGCTACAAACCCATACAGGAAGCCGAGGCGTCACGCCTGGCCTTTCATTTGGTGCAGTCGCCGATGAACTGGGAAAAGCATCTGGAGAGATTCACATCCAGTGTCGTATTTTGCGTCGCATACGGACATCGTATCGACTCGTTAAACGCCCAGGTTATCCACGATAGGCTTGAGTTCATGCATTTCTCTGCCTCGCTCAATGTTCCTGGAAAATATGCAGTTGAAACGTTCCCGATCCTCAAGTACATGCCGGATGCGCTTGCGCCATGGAAGAGAGAAATCAAGGAACACGGGATGTTGGAGGCGAAGGCCAACATGGCTTTGATGGATCTTGTCAGAAGGGATATGGCCCAAGCGAAGGCAGAGAACGCCTTGGAGGCGCTGCCTGAGTCACTTTGTCGGCTTCTGCTGGAGATGAGAGAAGAGTCGGAGATTCCATTGTCGGATCGAGATTTCTCCTTCATCCCCGCCTCGCTCTTCGGTGCCGGGTCTGACACGACGGCGTCGACGCTTTGCTCGGCCTTCCTCGCCCTGATCACCCACCCGGAGACACTAGCAGCCGCCCATGCCGAGTTGGACTCTGTCATTGGACAGGATAGGTCGCCGACATTCGACGACGAACGAGACCTCCCCTACATCAGGGCATTCACCAAGGAGGTCCTCCGATGGCGCCCGGTTGCCGTGCTGGGGGGAACTCCTCACTCTTCGACTGAAGACGACTACTACGAAGGGTACTACATCCCAGCAGGGACGACGATTCTCGGAAATTCCTGGGCAATCAATCTGAACGAAGCATACTATCCAAACGCAAATCATTTTTACCCACCTCGGTTCTTCGACGAGAACATCGCTGCCAAGGCCAAGATGCCGAACGGCTCCCTAGGGAAGCCGCATCCATCCAAGAGCGGACACTCTTCGTTCGGCTGGGGCCGTAGGATTTGCCCGGGGGCCAACCTCGCGACGAATTCTCTCTATATTTCGGTGGCAAAGCTGCTATGTGGTTTCGACATCTTGCCCATCGAAGGTAGAACGTACGATGTGCTAGATTATACGGAGGGTTTTAACATCCGGCCTAAGAAGTTTGAGTGTATTATCCGGCCGAGAAGTGATCACCACGCGAGGGTTTTAGAACAAGAAACCAAGAACGCCGAGTCGTTTCTCCAGAAGTTTACTCCGTTTGAAGAATAGGATGGCCATCATGGATAAATCTCGTACCCTTCGTCTTCTCAGCACTAGTCGGGTCTCAACACCGAGCTCAGCAGCGAAAGAGGCAGGCCTGGAGTACTTGTCTTCGATCCTTGGAGTTAAAACATATCCACGAAGTTAGTGGCTTAATAGATGATCTCTATTATACTTCGTAGTCCCCTTCTTTCGGTGTGTGTAGCGGGGTGTTTGGTCCCGGTTCTAAATCGTCTAGATTAATTAAACGTTAAAAAACAACATCGCGCCAGCTGCCTCCGAATCTGGTGGTGGATCCACCACAATAAAGTATAAAAATAAACAAAAGTGAACTGTGAAGAGCGACGGCTTAACGCAGCGCTTGCACACATACTTCGTAGAATAGTATCATTGTTTAAAAGATCTTGAGTTTCCTGTTCTCAGATTCTAGCTCGAGTGTTAATAAGTTTGTATGCACGTCTTGGTAGCGTTAGATCTAGAGAATGGCTGGTTTAAAAACCTCAAATCGACAACTTTGCCAGCAGCAGCTCTGGTGATACCTACAACACCACACAATGGCCCCGTTCGCTTCGGGGCCAGCTTACCCATTTAGCCAGCCACACAGCGCGCGTCACGAAATAAAATGAGCAAGAGACCGGCTAGACGTATGAGGAAAATGAACCTGGAAGCAGTGAACTTTATATTATTATTTGTTTACTATACTACATATGGAAGGGACACACGGACGATCAATTCGACAAGATTAGAGTACTTAATTCGAGGATCCCGACCTAAAGATGGCCGCGCATCGTTGAACTGCCGAGACTATTGCACAGACTGACGGAAAAATTACAATAAAAGACATGCCTGTATTCCGTCGACGAATATTCTCGGGAGCGTTCTCGGAAGGACGAAAGGACCCGGTCCCCGCCCCGGTCCCAGTCGTCGAGGAGGACCGACCTCAGGAGCTCGGCTCCGTGTTTGGCAACTTACTCGCTGTCTTCCGGGCAAAAGCACCATCGCCCGCTCTCGCCAATTTCTACAGCTTGATGGCCGTCCAAGAAAAACCGATCCATGACCCGTACCAATCCTTGGCGCGTCAGTTGAAGGTGGCTTGTAAGTGCTCGACAACCTCGCAGCCCGAGTCATCCTTCTCACCAGTTCCGCCAGCGGGAGCTACGTATTTGCCCTCGCCGCTGATCAAGGCGAGCCTCGTCAGTCTTCTCAGCGACTGCCAGATCGTTCTCTTGAACCAGCTCGATGCAACAAGCGACCGGATACACGCGGCCCACACCACAAAGGCGGCAATACGGCATATCCGCAGGATGCCCGACGACGCGGTCGAGCGCGCCGTGGAGCGCATCAAAGCATACCTGCTGAAGCCGAATCCCAGGTTCAAGCACCCCCGACAACCGGAAAGCTTCTGCTACTACAGCCTGATTATACAGAAGCAGCCGAGTTTCATCCCCCGCCACTGGATCAAAGCCGATAAGCAGCATCCAGGCGAGCAGCTCTGGATACTGAACTGTCACACGTGCGACGTATCGATGACGGCAGCTCCTAGGGGCTCTGGGTGGCTCCCGAATGGCTGCGCCGCGCCGTCCGACTTTAGGAACTGGCAGCGGGTGATGATGAAGTGCCACCGTCCCCGAGGAGCAGAAATTGAGTTTGTGTGTCCCCTGTGCGACAAGGAGTTCAGAGACGACGACGAGGCGAAGAAGCTTCGCTTTGGCGCCAACAAGCTATTTGATCATCTTTTCAAGGTCCACTCTGACGACGAGGGCCGCATCGACCCGGATCTTGAAGTTGGTCGTGCCGTATGAGAGATACGGAAGGGGATAGTTGTGTATATGTCGTTTTGTCGGATAAGAGGGATGACCCGGCCTGCATATACCGAGCACCTTGTTTTGTTGTTGTTGTTTTTTGCTTCTTAATTTATACCCCCCTTAATGCAATTCTTGTTTTGCGAATTACCGTAGAAGTTAATACCTACTTGATTCAAACTATAATGGGGTAGGATAAGGAGTATGGCCTTCGAAACTGAAGGATATCTCTTGTCTGATAAATATGTCGTTACTTTCAGCGTTGCGGATAGATATTCCCAGTATTCCTTAATACCGCCGCATGTAATAGAACATCTCAGTAGGCTTAAGCACCTTACACATATCCGATCTCTTAGGCTAACTAGGTAGTTTACCGAAGAGGAATAAGCATAAACTTTTCACCAAGTTACAATTAACAAACACAGCTTGAGTCTACGTCGGGGTTAATTCTGGCGAGTATCATGCCCACTAAGCCCAACTAGAATAATCAACCCAAAAATCTAGTAGAAAGAACTTGCAGTGAAAGCTATTGATTAACTTGCAAGCGAATAAGAATATCAAAAAAGGAAGGCAAGGAAGAATAGTAATTCCAAGCAAGAAAAATATTAAAAAATTGTGGACGAACCGTGGATCGAACACGGGACCTTCTCAAGGGTCGCTCCAGTGAGGTGCGAATGAGAAATCATACCACTAGACCATACGCCCGTTGATTGAATTATACTGATTTGGGGAATAACAGGGATTATGTATGATAGAAAGGTTTCTCCATTTCTCCGTTGGCAGCCACAGTGGGGACACGCTTCTAAGAAAGCCGTTGCTGGTATTAGTGAACAGTGGCTAATCTGTTTCAATAATAACTCCATTGAGTAACAACCCCCCCCTAGTTGACATACATTGAGTATAGCGCCCTTGGTATAACGAAATGAAGGCGACGTCGTCCTCGCCACGTACCGCGACCCGAGAATTGACGTGCTGAGGCGGCCCATGCGGGCTAGCTTGGCACCTGCTCTTTAGGGGCAAGGGCCAGGTCCCGCACGCCCGTATCGACGAATTGGCCCCCAAGAGACAAGTACTAGATTAAGTTACTCAAGTTCCTCATATCAGTGCCGATATATTCCATTGGCTTTCTCCTTCTTGCTCTCCTCGCGCGAAGCAGTTGCATCAATGATCGTGCAGACAAGATGATCGGAACCATCGTGCTGAGCGGCCTGCTGGCACTGGCTAGTGCGCAGTTCCCACCAACGCCTGAGGGTCTCACAATTCTCAGGTCTAAGTTCAACGAGAATGTGACAATCTCATTCAAAGAAGTGAGGGGGTCAACATTCAGCTAAATTACTTCAGAATTTCCTTGCTAACACAGATACTCTGCACAGCCGGGTATATGCGAGACCACGCCTGGGGTCAAGTCCTATTCTGGATATGTTCACCTTCCTCCAGGCTTCTTGGACAAGGAAACTCAAGACTACCCTATCAACACGTAAGCCTCGACGGCTGATTGTAGCCAGAAAAGAAGAGAGAAAATACTTGCTAAGCCAATGCAGGTTCTTCTGGTTCTTCGAGGCACGAAAGGCGCCGGAGAACGCCCCTCTGGCGATCTGGTTGAATGGCGGCCCCGGCGCAAGCTCCATGATGGGCCTCTTGGAGGAGAATGGGCCGTGTTTCGTTGGTCCAGATTCTAAATCGACATACCTGAACCCCTGGAGTTGGAATAACGAGGTCAACATGCTTTATCTGGACCAGCCCAACCAGGTCGGATTCTCCTACGACATTCTCACCAACGGCACCTTCGACGCTTCGTTTGAGAGAGAGGGATACGAGA
>FTLB01103700.1_pt1 | contig 11624 bp, 13 predicted proteins | sample 1658291 | NCBI WGS metagenome assembly FTLB01 (sample SAMEA3914812, study PRJEB12502) | metagenome | biome: forest; material: soil | place: Canada | collected 2011-07-07 | depth 0.1 m
CTTACGTTGGGTCACCAGCCGGAAACGCAGTCTTCACCATCGATATACTTTCACCATTGGCAACCCCCGGCGAGTTCGGGAGGACGGGGCAGCTCGGACCAGCCTGCCACGCCCTCAGGTTCGTCCAAGAACAAAGCACGCTCTTAAAACGTCCGGGCTAATCCGCGTCGTTCGCAGTAGGGGAATCTCCTCGGAAACGGAAGGCCACAGGGCCACAGCCAGCGGCGCCTCCACCCAGCGCACCCCAGCGACCCAAATCGCCACCATTCGCCCACAGCGGCTTGTCGAACCCGCCGCCGGGGCGGAGAAGAGGCCACTCGCGCCAGCGAAGCGACTTGGGCTCCTACCGGCCCGCGGGACGGACACGACTCGATAGCTTCGGGCACCAGCGAGGTGGCTCCCCGGCCCACGGGTCTGGCTCCGCGTCGTCTTCTTTCCAGAGTGATACGCCATCACAGCACCGACAGCACCAGCGACATCCATCACCGATACACGCACAATCGAGCACCGCTTTGCAGCAATCTCCGCCTCAACCGCCGTCGGGACGCGGTGCCCATTCGGTCTCGTCACTTCTGTCGGACGATCCTCAATCTCCACAGGCCACGCAATTCGCTGCCGCCCCGTCGGATATCAGATCCCTACATGGCGAGGGCGAGCAGAGGCGAGCGTCAGAGGAAATGTCGCGTGGTGGAGCAGGATCGGCAGCCACGCGCGAGTGAGACACTGAATGAAGTTTAATTTCATCACGTTTCAGCCTCCCAAGCTGGGACTTGTGCGCCCAATGCGGCAATTCTCCCGTCTCTGCACATCGGACGGCATGATTTTGAGCAAGCCAGATCAGACGGGCAGAAATAGAAAAAAAAGAAACGAAAAAGAAACCGACCAGCGGCCGGGCTACAAATCGCTTTGCTACGGCGTCCACCAAGCCCCTTGTATTCCGGCCTCTCTTGTCTTTCCAGTGGGTTTCTTTTAGGAGCGGCAGATCAACCATTCTTTTGCCTTATTTTGGCAACTGGGACGTGTGATCTCGATGACGGGTCTGCGTCCCCAGATCCCTGCTCGCCCTCGTTACTACGACACGGGGAGATGATCCTCCCCCTTGAGAACCCTAGCAGATGTCGAGACACGCGAAAGCAACGGCCAACGGTGCAGCCATGACACAGACCCCGGCCGGCTATTCTATCCCCTAGTTCTATACAAAATATAGATCGGCTTCAGTCAAAACCAGGCGAGATCGACCATGGCGAGGCGCTCGCTTAAAGACCGAGTCGGCCAGTACGTTCTGCTTCAGACGACGGCTGAAGCGAATTTACTCGAAAAATTTCATTCACTTGTATCAAAAGAGACTTTTCCATTCTGTACATGTATGGTTTTAATAATACAGACTTACGGCATCCACCTTAAAAAAACATTTAGCCAACGGGGAAGGGGCTAGGGGAATTCAGGAGGGAGCGAAATGGGAGCTAGCAACACTGGAAAGGAGTTTTTGGGAATTCGGGCATTATTTTGGGAAGGCAGGGAGAATGGGTTTTGGATATCTATTTTTGGTTTTGGATTTTTTTTTAATTCAACGGACTGGAGATAACTGGTTTATCGTTGGTGTCGCTTGAACTTATATCTCTGCGAACCATTATAGGAGAGAAAAAAAGGACGTTACTCTGTACCACGATAGATACCCTGGATGGTCAAAATCAACAGCATGTCCACCCTTCCACCACTTAGAGTTAGTTGTCTTGGAAAACTCAGGCATCGATTTGGGCCCCCTGTTCAACACGACCGGACCGAGGGAGCCAAAAACTTCCCAGCCGGTTGGACAGGGGAAGGGAGATGGCAGCTAGTTTCAGCTCCGATATCTCGCTTGTTAATTTGGCTTGCTGGGTCATCTTTTGCCCAGAACGCGGTGCAGGTGCGGCACGGTTGGTTCCGACAGAGACGAGCAGGTAGACGGGCAGGTAGACGGGCAGGCAGTCCCAGGACATATGTACGAATATGGGAGACTAGCAGACCAAGAAGGGGGAGAGGGGAGAAGAGAGAGAGGATCGTCGAGGATTGATCATGCTAACTAATCCATTGTCATTTCATCACAGTATCATCATGACTATCGTCAGTAACGCCCATCACCAATTGCTCTCATTCATGCTATCACCATCACCAACAAGCACAGGGGGCACGAGCACGGGCAGGTGCATGGGCCAGGCCTTCGGGCTGGCGGTCGATAGGAGCTCGCGGAACGCTCTCCTGGGTTAGAATCAGGGAAACCCAGTAGGTAGCTACTACTAATGAAAGCAGCCATGGCTGGTAAGATGAGGTGGCATCCCACCCTTTCTCCTGCTGAGATCTGGATTGGTCTTCTATGCATGTCGAAAAGCAGTGTGGGTGTGTGTGTGTGCGTGTGTGTTTTCTCATCTCCCTATCAACCCCTCCACGGCTCCCCCACATGGGGCTCCTGTAATTCCAAGTTCGATACTCGAAACGGCCGGATCGAGGTGGACAGCGTAAGCCTGCTCTAAGGCTGGAAGGAGGAGCCGAGACCTGATCAAAATGACACCTCAGAATGACAAGGATAGGGGAGTTGGGAGGGAATCTGATCATACCCTGCTCGACCTGGGAAGCCTGGGAAGCAGGGGGTGGGACACCCGAGCAGGGACCAGGCCGGCAACGGATGTCGAGGCTCGCGTTTCCAAGCGCCGGTCGCCTATGTACCACCGCGTCTGATAGCCCGGTTTCGACCTAACGCAAGGGCATGTGGGTGAATGGTTAGGCCGACGCACACACGCACCGTGTTGGATCTATGAAAGGGGATACAGTAATTAGATATGCACTCGGAGCAGCGAGCTTCAGCGTGATCCCACCCTCGCCGCATGTTGCCACGCAAACTTGGGCGGCAGCAGAGTCTGTGAAGGGAGCCTTGAACTACGTTCAGTACGCAGGTGTTCTCTCACAAGGCGAGGATGCGGTGATGCTTGGTTGGGACGCATTAGCCCTGCGTGCTGAACGTGTAAGTCAGTCGAGGTCCCGTTTGGTGGGCTGATCTGGATGCAACGGGTTTCCATAATTGGTCCCGAAGCTCCCATTCTCCCTCCAGAAGGTGCAAGCGCTCGCCATTCCCGAGATGCAGGGCTAGAAAAGGCAAGGGATGGTAGAAAATTGCGCGCTGAGAAAAGCGCAGGACAGGCTGCGTGCCGTAGTGTTTCCAGACAGAAAGGAGCTGCATTGAGAGGTTCTAGGCCTATGAAATCTGCTCAAAAATCCCGCTCAGCACACACACACGCACTCGCACAAAAAAACTCGTTATTCTCATAATCCGGTTCCTGCCCCATCGTGGCTTCTCGATGCGGATATCGGACATTTTCTCATTCGTCCAGGGCCTCGACCGACCACCAGCGACGAGTGCGAAAGAGGAAAGGACCATCCCCCTTCCCATGTCGCCTGGGCCAAGAGCTCGCATCAACAACACCAAAAAAAAAATCTGTGTGTGTACCAATCCATCATCCTCTTTCTTTTCGTCTCTCTCTCTCTCTCCTTTACCACGCACGACCTCGATGCGACTGTAACCTTGCAGCTTCCCATCTCAGCCCGTCAGTGGCCAAAAAAAAAAGCGCGCAAAACCATGGATATAAACAACAAGCAACAAAATGACACCCACTATCCTCACGCCTAGCCTGGTTCTAATTGGCGCAGAGGTGGTGTGAATGACGCTACTTAATATAGGGAACAGACAGCGAACAGCACATAGCTGCACGGGCCTGAGCTAGGAGTTTCTGGGGTATCGATCGAATCTGGTTAGGGTGATGCGATGGGGTGGAGTGTGACGTCCCTCAGAGATGGCACGATGTCTGGGTGCCGTCTCTGCTTCGTACAAACTTGTTCGGGTGCTCGGCGATGCCGGGGCGGGCGTCGAACCCAGAGATCCAGCATCGAACAGGGACATCCGTCTCGCCTGTTTCCGTTGGCAACAAAATACGATTCAACATACGGGCGGGCATGCTCGCCGTATTTTACCCAAGCGCTCGCGGAGGGGAGCGGCACGACAATTCCTAATGCTCGCAATCTGCCAGCCGCGCTCCGGCAAGGTCGGACACACGGGAGGGCGATAAGCATGCTAGCGCACCACCCGGCGCTGTTATAGGGAGCGGGAAGGCCTCTGTGCTCAGACAAGAGAGCTTGCGAGATTGGCAGGAACCCCAACTTGGGTCGCAGAAACGGCCGCGAGGCTCGAGCTCCCAACGACCGCACCCAGAGGGGTCTGTCTGCCTCTGTCGTCTAAGTCGTCGGGCGATGCGACCGCGGTTGGTAGATGAGCCTGTATTTTCCGCACTTTGCGCTGTATTCGCATCGCACGATCGCCTACGGATCTGGTGCCCAGGCTCCCCGCTCAGATCCGAGGAGCAAATGCCCGCGCGGCAGAGCCAAGCCTATCGTCTCGATGGGACATCGGCTTGGACAAAGATGCAGTACATACGGGCACAAATCTAAAGCCAGAATCGGCCGATCGTGTCCCTCCTGCACGCAGCTTTGTCAGATCCCAACTCTGGGAAGGGCTCCTCGCCTGAAACCGTGGACCACACGGCTTTCTTCCGTGTGGACAAGTGCGAGAGCAAAATCCTGGCCAGACTCCAAGTAACCACCGTGGATGCATGTTCGCTTGCAAATTAAACGGATGCAGTGTATTTCCAGCACTTGATGAGCTGAGAATCTCCTCCCCCTTGCATTTTCCGCCTGAGCGGTCGGTGTGCATCACATTTCCTATTCACGCCTCTCTCCCGTGGTGGCTCGAGACACCACGAGACTTGTACTTCAGCATCAATGCAAGAACTGTAATTGTTTCTCTAATTATCTGGCCACAGGATCTGGACGTCTCGCTAAGCAACTACTTCATTTCCCCAAGGGGGTGTGCTGTTTGTCGGTTAGGTATTCGGATTAGCATGTGCTCGGATTGATACCGCGGCGCTTAACAAGACGCGTATTCGAGAATTACACACGCGGCACACAATTCCAAAAAGAAGGTCAGGTCTGACCCACCTGTTTGTTCTTCAGTGCTGCCGAAAGGCAGATGGCAGTGTTCCAGAAGATCAGATCCAGCCGTTACTGTTCGGCAGGCACTATGGCCTGGGGAGAATCACACGGCACGGTATTTGCGATCGGTTGGGCAATGGGATGACGAGCGTTCCACCCCCCCGTGATCCTGTGTCCTTAGATTGTACATGACTGATCCGCAGCAGCGACAGGGTCCGGCTCGTTCCCCGTGGGACTGGCCGAAGATTTGCAATTGTGCGCCATGCCGCTCATCCTTTTTGCAAATCATCCGCTTTGGGGAAACCCGAAAGCGAGAGTCCTTCGACCTCGGGATGCGCAGTCTTGGTTGACCTTCTTTTGTCACGAGGATCTTCGGAAACCAGGCCGAGCTCCGAGTGAGGAGGCCCGCGCCTATCGCGGAATCATGCCCTCCCATTTCCCTTCGAACCGGTGAGAAGGGAGGTAAACCACCCATGTCTCCGCTTGAGATACAGACGCCACGAACCTATCCGAAGCCATCCAAGCCGCTGCCCAGCTGCTGGGCGGATCGTCGCTGGGATCGGGAACGAACGCAATATAGATCTCGCAGAAGCGATGCATATGGCGGCTCGGAGAAACACCACGGGGTCACCCCAGCAGAGGGCCACGGCAAGTTATTCCAAAAAGGCTGACTCGACAAAGGACGCGGGGTGAGCCTAGTTTGCTCATATATGGCTTCCGCGAGCAAGACTTGATACAGTATCACTCTCACTGTGTAGGTAGCTGCTTCTCGGTCTTATCTCGTTTCCTCCTTCGGGCTTATTCCAAGAATGCAATATGCATCGCAAGCATACCCGCCTGTGGTTTGACATTGAAGTCGGCGACCAAACGCCAAAGCACCGATGGAACCACCGTGCTTTGGCTGCGACGGTCTCTGTGGACTTGCTGACAATTTGCTTTCCATGCAAGCTGCCATGCAAGACGACGAGCGGCATGCCCTTTTGCTCTATGTTTGGGTCAAGTACTGCATGGTCCTGTGTCATTCGTCTGGGCTAATGCTCCGCCGCTCAGGCAGAGTCTGAAGAATGTTGGTCTGCTGCAACACGAACTTATTTTTAAAGATACTCAGGGCGGGTTCTTGTTTCGGTGGCTACGACACAGCATGCTGGTCGGCCCAGAGCTTGGACTTGCTAGGGCAGGTAGAGAGATACCGCGCTGTCCTTGACTCTACAACCCTCCCGATTATACGACAGGAACGGGGGCCATGTCCATTCCATCACCTTACGCTTGCCGGCGCAAGTGCCAGGCTGCGTCGCTGTCGTTCTTCATCTGCCGTTCCTCTCACCGAAAATTCCTAGGTTTGGTTCGGTCACGGGTCTTCTGCCGCGACTTGTCTCGACCGTGGTACCACCACCCTCGCTCGACTGTTACACCGCGTCTGGCTCATTTCTCAGCCCTCCACACACACCAACATTCTCTTTTGCAAGCAGTGCCGGATCTGGCTGTAACATTCACGTTCCCGGCGCTGTGCCTTGGACTAGCTGGTCCCCAGAGTCCAGAATCGGCAATGGTGTGTGAGTTGCTATAACCTTAATCTGGACCTCATGATTTCCACCCCCTGTTGCGCGAAAGAAAGTCGCTGTTGGCTATGGGCACATGCGGTCCGCCTGTGCCGGTCCTATCCTTTACCATCTTCGTCGGGGAAGTTCTTTTCTCCCCCGAAGGCCGTGAGATGAGACTTGTCAAGCAGTGTAAGCGGGTTCCACGGCTGGCCCAAGCTCGAACAGGTCCCTTTTGTCTTGTAGTTCCGATCTCATCGGAATCCTACTCCCTGCCTTCTCCATTAAGCGCCGGTTGTAGACGTTCTATGCTACCGCTATGATGGGCATCCACACTAGATGACATACCTTGGCAAAAAAGGGTGCGGTCTATGCCACGCCAGAGATTGGTCGTGAGGTTCCTTACGCTGGGGCAACACTACGGAACGACGAGTACCCGAACAGAGACGGCCAGAGCCAAGCGGCGCGATATATAGGTGCTTCATTTTGTCAAAACGGCTTGTTAGCTGCGGTAGACTGGGGTTACACTTCTGCCTGCCGGCCTGCTGCGTCGTCTCCCGCTTGCTCTCCCGGTCGTCCAACCATATAGTTAGTGTCGGATGAAAAAGCTTTAGTAGTCCATGCACGCAGCAAGTTCATGCCCTGCCCCCTTGGCACTGGCTGCGTGGCTTGATGCTGCATTGCTAGCATGAGGCGTTGGAAGAACGTGCCCGCGCAAACCTGTTCGGTCCCGGGCCGGTGCTGCGGCCCTCCGACATGGCTCCGGAGTGTCCGACTCTCCCGTTGACCGATGGAACGCTCAGGGAAAACGACGAAGGGAGAAAGGGGTGGGGGAGAGGGGGGCCTTGGTTTCTTTCCCAAGACCTGCCTGGCACCAACAGCCCAGGAACTCAAAGGGGGGTCCTTGCAAAGATGCCAAAGGGCGGCGCGGCAGATCGGTATCAAGAACCAACCCGAGGGGATCACACCCGTTTAGGAGGCGGTCAGTGCTCTCTTGTCGTGGCAATTCCGTAAGCAGCTGGCTTTTTTTTGGGCTTATTTTTTCCCATTTGTCCAAGAACCAGCAAACAAATCCCTCTCGGGACAAACAGCCCTTCCTTAGCCGCCTCCTTCTCCGCCAGCTGCGCCGCTCCAACATGGATGTACATACATAGCTCTGCCGTCGGCGCAGTGGGCTCCCGTCTGCTCTTATGCCTGGCGTCCGCGGCGGGGCATTTCCTCCACACGGGGGCCGCCGGCATTTTTGAATACCCAACAGGCGTAACGGGGAGATGTTGGCAGGCAGGGTAGCGGCCCCTTGGCGGGTATGCCGACGCGGCGTGGTTCGTGGCACACAGGGGAGCGTATCGCCTGCCGGTTTTCATGGCTCTAGAGAACCTGTGCATATACGTGTAGGTGTGTGTGTGTAAGTGTCTACTGGTGCTCGCGCAGGTTAACCCAGTTCTCTGTATCGAACGTATAAGGTACCGCGTCGTGGCGTTTTCCCTTGCAAAGCACCCTAGAGATGCTTGAGCCCTACCTTGGTCTGCTCTAAAAAATGAGGTGCCGAGGTGAAGTTGCGTAAGGCCATAACATCTAACTACTCTTACTTCTCAGAATACCTAACAATGGCAGACATATAAATCGGAGAACCGGAAGGAGAGGGAAAACGCCATGTCACACAGCGAGTTCAATAAGACACAGAGATGGATAATGTTTTCTGATTTGCATCTGGCAAGTTTTGATAAAGGCCACGAGAACGCGTCTCGGGACAGATTGAAGATTAATGATCTAAGTATATCCACGGAAGGTGAGGCTATCTGTAACCAGCGAATGCTATCACTCCGTTCCCCAGCAGTCTCGACAAAAGAGTAATAGGTAATCCCAAATATCTACCCGGTCGTACGCAGTACGAGCTTCGAAGAGGAGGTTTAGCGCAAGCGGCGCCACAGGAATGCATGACGGACCAGCAGCCGTGCAAGCGGTGATGGGTATATGTGTATGTAGGTACGCCGTCGTTCAGTCTACCCCCGAGACTGGGAATGACAAAGGGAAGATATGCCTGCTCAAGGCGCGTGAGAGGGTGGACGTCCACGACGACATGACAACAAAAGGAATTCGAAAGTCAAGCATAATCATGCCGCATAGGTGCTCGCCGTATGTTCCTTCGCGTATCCCAGGGTATTGTGCGTTGGAACGAAAACATAAAAGAAACGCCTCGCCAGTCTGCCATCGCCATGCTCCATCGCAGGCGAAAATCAAGCAAACAAAACAAAGGGATCAACTCCTCCCATCGGTCAGCCAAGGATCCTCGGCATAGCCGACCCACCGTAAGGACAAAGGAAACCCTTTCACCCTGAACTTGCTGATGATTGACTGGCTGCCGTCGTGTGCAGCAACCACGATGGGATTCGGCGAGAAGGCGGCTCCTAGGCCTTATTCTTCTTGCCCACCCGGTGGTGGCGCTTCCACTCGGCCCTCGTCACCTTCATCAGAAGCTCCTCGCTCTTAACCGGAATCCACGACGTCAGCGCCTTCATGGCATTCTCAAAGTCCGAGTCCAGGAGGACTTCACGTAGGGCTTCTATGAGCGCCGCGCTGGTGGCATGGAGCACGTCGAGGTCCTGCGTTGGAATAGCCTTCGTCTTCGTCTTCGTCTCTGGAGATAGGGTGGCTGCCTCGGCCGTCGCTCCCCCTGCCGGCAAGGGGGAGGACGGGGAGGAGGAGGAGGATTCCAGAGGGCTCTCTCCCAAGAGCATGAAGACATCCCAGACGCGCAGCTGCGCCGGGAAAGGCAAAGAAAGATTGAATAGCGTTAGGTACCATCTGGTACCGTAAGCTGTAGGGTCGATGCAGAGCTCTTTAAGCTTGCTGGCCACCTCCTTATCGCCGAGCCAATTCTTCTCGAAGTCTCCCAGCGCGTCCATCAGGCCGCCGAAGCCTGGCTCGTATAGCTTCTCCAGGCCCCGGTACTTCCACAGACGGACCAGCATGATGAAACATCTCTCTTCTTCGTAGTAGCAGAGCAACGTCGCCGCCAGGGCGGCCATGCCCTGGACATAGCCCGTGTCGGGGTAGTACAGGGAGATGGCGTGTAGTACCCTGAAGAGCAGCCTCTGGCCGCCGCTGTATCGCTTCCGGAACATGATGTGCCGGTTGATGGTCCTGGGCACGTCCAAGTCGATCTGGACGTCGTCCGGGGAGCTCAGCCCCTGCAGGCGGTTGAACTCGTCCGTCAGCGTCTGATCCGTCTCCTGGTCGTTCCACGCCCGGGCGCTGGTGGCGAGGAACGAGTACCACGCGGCCGAGCGCCAGCAGTCCGGGATTCCCTTCCACGTGCGTTCGACGAGTTTCTGGTTCTTGACGTCGAACTCGAACTGCGTGGCGGCTCCCTCGGCGCCGTTTCGGACCACCTTGGCCATCTTCCTCCACTTTTCGGATCTCTCCCACTCCTTGCGCTTCAGCGCGGCGGCGATCTTGACCGATTCGCTGTCCTCGGCGATGTCTACGATGCCGGGTTGGAGGGACAGCATCTCGCCGGCCTCGTCCATCCACCTCCGATCTTTGTTGTGCGGCAGGTGGTTCGTGACGGACCGGATCGAGGACAATACCGACCGCCGTGATACAGTAGAAAATTCGGATGTGAATGTGTTGAGCGACCGGGCCGATATCTTCCTGCCCGGCGCGCGAAACGGCCCGTGTGGCGAGCTTGAATACGCCGACGAGGGCCGCGTGCCAATGCCCAGTAGGTGCCTCCTCCGCGGTGAGAGGTGGGATGGCCTCGTCGCCTCGGGCGATCCCGAGCTCGACGCAGGCCGCCTCTCGGTTATGAAGCCATATCGATCGACATCAGCTCCTTCCACGTCCTCCCAATCCTCGATGCCGCCGCCAGGCCCGTTCTGCACCCGTAGCAGATCAGAGTCTTGACGCGCCGACAAGGAGCTGAGTGACTTGGCCGTGGCCAAAGCTGGCGAGGGGGTCGACGTTTCGGGGGGCGGGTTGGCCCCAGATGGATCGCTTGAGGGAGCGTCTGAGGGAGGAGAAGAACTGCGAGGGACACAGAGGACCAAGTTAGCACGGAGGAAAGCAACGACGGGAGGTTCTGGACATTCAAGGAAACCATACACGACATCCTCGTCTTCTTCAAAGGGAACTTCCTCTGTCGGCTCGAGACGGTCCCCGAGCGAGAAGCCCGGGGCCCCCTCGCGCCAGTCGAGGCCATCTCCGGGTTCGTAGAGTGACCTCACCTTTTGTGATTCCCTCTCTACGTCTGCCGACAGGAGACGGATGCTGGGTGCTGCAGATGGCTTGGGGCTTGACTGGGCGGGCTGCTCCTCCGAGATCCTGCCGTGTTGGGTCGGCGAGCTGGTCGGGAGCGGCGCGGCAGCGGACGCAGGAGTCGTAGGTGCGCGTGCGGCGGACCCGGTATCCGCTTGGTTCGGCGAGCGGATCGCCTTGTCGGGGGTTTCGGTGTCTTCGTGGGCCATCATATTGAGAGGCGAGGTTGCATAGCGGTCGAGGGCGCGCTTCCCGCCAAACATTACGCTTCCCCTTTTGGAGAAGGATAACGTGTCGAATTCGTCAAAGAGGCTGACAGCAGGGATGTGGGTAGTGATCGGGACGAATCCAGTTTCGTGCGACGGGGATGATGAGATGGAACCACGGTCCTCCGAATTTCGTTTTTGGCGGGGGTTGGTCGACTTAGCGGACTTTAGCGAGCCCCGCGCAGAAGCCAACTCGGACGTGGATTCTTTGTCCTCGCTGAGACTCTTCTTCCGCAAACGCTTGGTCGCCCCCGATCGCATGCTGAACGTTTTGCTCAATTTCTCCGTAAAAGAGGGTGTTCGCGATGGCGATGTCGGTCGTCCATCCGTCGCGGGCGATTCCACTGGTGATTCCACTGGCGATTCCACTGGCGACTCCGCCAGCGTGTCCGGGGTGGGAGACCGCGACGTGAGCCCGAATAGGTTCAGACGCCCCAGACGCGGAGAACGGCACCGGCTCGGGCTCGGGCTCGGGCTCAGGCTCGGGCCCAGGCTCGGACTAGGACTCAGGCTTCTGCCCAGACTGGAACTCAGGCTAGGGCTCAGG
>FTLB01000749.1_pt2 | contig 11623 bp, 11 predicted proteins | sample 1658291 | NCBI WGS metagenome assembly FTLB01 (sample SAMEA3914812, study PRJEB12502) | metagenome | biome: forest; material: soil | place: Canada | collected 2011-07-07 | depth 0.1 m
GGATTACTCTACACATCTCTTCGTGAAGAAGCTGAATTGATTACCTTATCCAACCCTTCGGCGTCACAATCAACATCGAGTCCCCAAACGCCGTTTTCGACAAAGTGACCCTCGTCTGTCTACTCGTCTACCCACTTGCCCAATTCGAACTCGACATGGTGGGATTGACCAATGGCACGCGGCTATTCGAGCCCTGGCTCTCGAACTTTACGATCCACCCCAAGTTACAGCAGCAATCGCTCCTGCCTTTGATCCCTTTGCACTCGACACAAGCGAACTCTCTTGCCTCAGGGTTAGGAGCGGGTTTACCCAGAGACAGTGACTCCTGCTTCATCGGGCAAGAAAGTGACCAGTCAACTATCGTGAGCTTTCTCCATCAGATCTCTCAGAACAAAGAATCTCTTTGCCTCCTCCGCATCCGCCTTCATGACAGCCAATCCACAGTGACCCTGGCCTCGTACGAACTCTTGCGGCAGATGATCCCTTCCTAGAGACTCTCTACATCGCCACCATCCGGTACATCTCATGGCTGGGAATACCATGGACTACAGAGAGCATGGCTTCGGATGATTCAGTGTTGGTGTTGTCTACTCGGGATGCAGAGATACGGCCCAGACACAGAGCTGTCCTCACCATAGCTGCACTGTTCGATCGATAGACATGCTTCACGTCTTGCGACGTTCCCTTGGCACATCGTGAAGCCCAATATTTGCTCGACAGTGGGTCACGTATACCTCGCGGTACTTCACTTCTTTGTTCCCTCGGGCGTTCTCCTGCTTAGATGCTCGCCGACGACGATCTTCACGAGGTGATTGTTCTCTCGAAAAATGATCCACTTCTTGCTACCGCACTTTGGGCTCGTCGTGGTACTGTCTGCCGAGTAACTTGCCAGCCCCCAGTATCGCGGTCCAAGTGACGATAAAAGGGTCACTCGAACCCGTACCTCCAGGACATTTTTTCTCATCCCCTACCCCCCTCATCTTCTCAGATTTGGTACAAGACAGCTCAAAGCTCTCGCTGCGCACCAAACTCTCCCCTCAGAAACTTCGCTCTCGGGCCTACGTTCGCTATACCATCCACACTCGCTCTTTCTCGTTCATACCAGAATGAAGTTCTCCACCGTCGTCGTCCCCCTCGCTGGGCTGGTCGCCTCTGCCGTGGCCCAGTCCAACTCTGATGGTGGCACTCTGTACACCACCGAGGTTGTCACTGCGTACACCACCTACTGCCCGGTATGAGAGAGCTGCCCGCCGCGTGCTGCATCGTATACCACCAGCGGGAAATGTACTGACATGCTACGCAGGTTCCCACCACCTTCGCCCATAGGAACGTGACTTATACCGTCACAAAGCCCACCACCATCACTATCACCAGTACGATGCTCCCTGGGCTCTCCCCACAGAATCTGGGTGTCTCAGCATGATGCTAACATCCGAACAGACTGTCCTTGCACTATCCGCGTCACCAAACCACCTGTGATCACCAAGACTATTACCAGGAACAACACCGTCATCACCACTTGCATCACCCCACCTGTGACCTCCAAGCTTCCTGTCACTTCTAAGCCTCCTGTCACTTCCAAGCCTCCTGTCACTACCAAGTCTGCCGCCGTCCCCAGTGCTCCTGTGCCTGCTCCTCCCTCCCCTCCGCCCGCGCCAGCCAACCCGGGCCAGCCTGGCACCCCAGCGGCTCCGGCTCCTGCGGCTCCGGCTCCCGGCGCCCCGGCTCCTGGACCCGCTGCACCTGTTCCTGGTGTCCCCGGCGCCCCTGCTGCTCCTGCGCCCCCCGGGCTTGTTCCTGCGGCTCCGGCTCCTGCTGCCCCGGCTCCTGCTGCCCCGGCTCCTGGTGCTCCGGCTCCTGCTGCCCCGGCTCCTGGTGCTCCGGCTCCTGCTGCCCCCGCTCCTGGCTCTCCTGCGCCCGCCCCAGGAGCCCCTGCGCCTGCTGCTCCCGCGCCTGCTCCTGGTGCCCCAGCACCAGCCGCACCAGCTCCCGGCTCCCCCGCGCCCGCATCCCCCGCGCCCGCTCCTGCTGCTCCGGCGCCGAAGCCCGTCGTCGCCAATGGTGCTGTGCCTATGACCGGCTCAAGTGTTGGTGGTCTCGCACTTCTTGGCGGTGTCTTTGCATACTTCTTCTAGTTTTATCAACGCAATTTGGGGGGGACAGAATTTTGAAATCTTCAATGTAATGAAGTTGAATTAAAGCTAATTGGGAGGAGGAAAAAACAAGGAACGCGCAGAGCGAGCAAACAAGCAACGGGCAAATGGAGGAGTAGTTTTTTTGGATTTTGCTGTTTCTGGAGTGTAATGTATAATCCGTGGTCTAGATACGTTGTTTCAATCACAAAGCATCATGTTTGGGTCACACTTCTATGGTCAACCCATGATCCTTTCTCTCGTGACTCATGGACCTCAGATGGGTATTGGGATATTGCTCTCCGCCCGGTCCTCTGTCCATGGTCTAGTGACAGACCGGTGGCCTCTACGACTCTCCATCAGCGGTCGGTTTGCCAGACGCTAACAACCTCAGTGCAAGAACGGCATACCGTCCGTCGTGACCCGAGCGAGCCGGCGTGCCGTCCATCGACTCGGACACTGCCGCATTCGCCGGATCTGGTATTAGGCTTGGGGTCGTCCCCCATGTATAGCCGTTAATGTTGGGCACATGCCCGCAGACCAAACCCCCAGGCTGAAAGTGAAAGACATGGAGCACAGCACTAGACCGAACGAAGTCAAGCCCACGCAAGCGATAAAGGCGCCCCGGACCGCCGTCCTCTGTCTGATCTCTGTACAATACTAGGACCCGGAGGCCTCAAGGGCAAAGCTCCTTGTATCGCCAGCGCCTAGGGGGAAAAAATCTTCAGAGGAAAAAACTGCTTAGGATAGGCTCTTCCTCCCCATCCCAACAGAGGCGGGAGGCGGCCCTCTCCGCCTACGCTCGAGAGAACCTGCGAAGCCCTGCGCGGCGGAGGTTGCGTCATGGCAAGACCAGGTCTCTTGGAAGCTAGGTAGGCACTATGTCTGGCTTGCCTGCTTGGACAGAGCGGGCTTGCAACCGCGGCATTGTGCGTTGATTGGGCGGTCTGCAACTACAATGTCACCCCAAAGTCCCTAGCCTGAACTTACCAAGTGTGCTCTCAATATTATTGAGTGGCTTTATGTATCGTCTTGTGCTGTGAAAGTGTTTGTGATGTTGGGATGTTAATATATTGTCTCGCCGGACTGGCGTTGGGTAACCAATGCTCGAATCCTGGAGCTGGCTCTCTGGAATTAGATCCAAGATGGGTCTGACCAGAGAGTAGTACATCTTTCACATCATTATTGCAAGAAAGGCGAGAAGATAATGTCAGTCCTAAGGGGTTATGAGCACGAGGAGATAATGTTAGCACCCGCCGCTGAGGTGCCAGTGATGCCTGCACAACGAGTAGGGGACCCAGAAAAATCGAGCGGTTCTGAGCTACCGCCTCGTGAGAAGAGGGCCAGTTGCTCTCGTCCTCAACGGCTAATTACAGTGGCAGAGCGGAGTGCGAGGATGGAGGTCGGGGGCTACGATAGGAGACACAAGGCATGTAGTTTGAGGAGCCTAAAAGCAGAAGCTTTCGTCGCCGAGTGCGTGGCATCTTGTTTCGGATGTCACGATAAATCCCCTGGATCTGTCATTCACCTTGTCCCTGGAAGGTTTAATTTTGTGTTTATAAACCTCTGACGAGGTCCCATCACCGACTATTGTCAGGCTTCCAAGTCCCCTTTATCGGTGTTGTGAATGGCCCATTTGCCGGCTAGCTCGCCCATGCCGCGATCCGTTGATATATAGTTTGCCTTTGTCTGGAGTTATGAAACCTGTATCCACAACGCCAGATATGCCCCTTTCATCTTTGCTGTCATTCATCGTCATATCGGACCGACCAAGCTAACGTGCTCGTCTGATGTACCGAGGGCTACCTGGTCTCGAGAAACCCGTATAGCGTTCTGTCTGACTCATCGTCTCTACCACCTTCTTGTGCTCTTCCGAATAGAGTCATTCGATATGGAACGAGTAGAACCCCCCGACCTACTCTCGCATCTCTCAAGTTGGCAGTGGAACACTATAGGCCCGTAGCTCGAGAGATCAACCCGAATTGTGCGGCCGATATCATGAAAATGATACGCTAATATTGTAATCGCCGCCCAGGGAACCCTCGCCTCCCAAGAACCTGGCTCATCTTTTTTTGAGACTCGGACTGGGTGTGGTCGTGAAACTAGATTTCACCGTCAGACAAGCTGACAGGGTCGAAAATGTTCGAAAGGCTGAGGAACTGCAGAGGCGGTGGCCGCTAGCGATCGACCATCCCAGACAGTTCCATTCTTGAACGGATTTCGCGGATGAGTGCCTTGGCTTCCTCGACCTCCCACCCGTCCTGGCACAACTCGGATGCCAGTCGGTTGGCTGTGGCGAAGTCTTCGCTTCGCATGGCAAACTTGGCAAGCCACATGCGTGCCTTGCATGTTGCGATGGTAACTCCCGTTCCCTCGTGGTCGCCGCGGGCCTTATCGGCAGCCTCGTCGTCGTCAGAGCCACCGCCCGGCGAATCGTGGTGAATGGCGATGGAATCGCCTAGATTTCCTCCTTCTGCCTCGCCGGCTGCGTCTCCCTCCTGGGCCACGCAAAGCTCCATGTATGCTCTTGCTTCGTCTTCTTCGCCCAGCCGATCGTACATGCTGGCGATTTGCAGCAACACCTCCGGGTCCATCTGCGAAGTCCGATCCACCGCCCCGGGTACGCCGCTCCCAAAACTGCTGGCCGTCGAGTCGTAGTAGCTGTCCGCCAAGAGAGCGCGCTTCAGCGCCTTGATCCCATCTCTGTCGCGGTTCATCTTCTGCAGGCAAGACCCCACAGCCTGCCACATTTTCCCATCCCAGGGACGCAGGCCAGCGGCCTTCTTGTAGTACCAGAGAGCATACGTGTGCATCTCCAGTACCTCGTAGGTCTGCCCCAAGCCGTACCAGGCCCGATAGTCCCGGCGGTTGACATCCACAGCTCTCCGGTACGACTCGATGGCCGCGTGCGTGTTTTTCAGCTCGACGTACTCGTGACCCATGAGAGTCCACGCTGAGAGGCAAGACCGGTCTAGTGTGAGTGCGCGCCGGAAGTACTGAACGGCCTTCTCGTGCTGCGACAGGAGCGAGTAGTAGTTGCCTACCACGACGCAAGACTCTGGCCTGAATTTGTCCACGCTCGAGCAAAGGTGGGCCAAGAACGCCAGCTTTGGGCGCAAGTTCAAAACGTAGAGGATATTCGAGTAATGATCCATGGAGTCTAACCTGTGCGGGTGGAGGGAGAGGAGGTAGCTAAAGTCTTGCTCCGCAGCAATCAGATCCTTTGAATGGTAGGCCAAGAGAGCCTTCAGCGTCAAGAGGAAGGCAGACGTGGGGAAGATGTTGAGAAGATCGGTTAGCGAGCTGGAGAGTTGCTGACCCTGCTGGTACAGGTTGACAGCGGTATGGATGTGAAACATGAAAGACATGATGTTCTGTGGCAGGTGAGGCGCGATAGAATTCAACTACCCGGTATCAGCAAGGCCCTCGGTCCAAAATCCGTTTGACGCTCGGCTTACCTGTTCGGTTCGGCTGGTCACATTGGTGATCTCGAGCCAGCAACCCCAATTCCAGGGAAAGATGTGAATGCTGGCCATGAGATAATCAAGAGCTGTCTGATCGTTCTTCTCTTTCACTAGCACCATGCCGTAGCTAGGAGGCGGTTAGTCGTGACAGGACAAGAATTGGTCATGGACCATGGGGTCACGGCGTCTCACAGATACTCAAGGAAGCCCTGGCTGCCAGGCACTCCACCGTCTTCTGCCCTTCGTTGGGCGAACCACCTCTCGAGGAACCGACTGACGACAGTCAATTGATTATTGACCACGGTCCCCATATCCTGAGGGCCCATGATCATCTCCGTATCTTCATCCCTTCGTTTCTCTCCGGACAGAACCTTGGCATAGAGGGCCAAGAACAGGCTCCGCTGGCTGATATTGGGGAGCGGCCCATCCCCGGGCCCTGCTGAAGCCGTCTTGCCCTTCCCTTTGGGCGAGGTAAAGTCGTCTGGCTTTGTAGCCAATAGGCCAGATAGGACTGAGTCGGGCAGGAAGACAGCGGCGCATCGGTCGAACTCTTTGCAGTCAAAGAGTGACTTGGCGAGCAAGTACCGGGCTAGCTCACTCGCCTCCAGTCGAGCTTCTTGTTCGTCGGGGTTCGGGGTAAAGGCGGGATGGACAAAGTTCTCATTGCTGTCAATCAGGATAGGATCGGAACCGGCGTTCGTTTCTGGGAGAGCATCGAGAAGTTCCGCAGCCCTTTGCAGGTAGTTAGATCCCCATGGAAGCTGGACACAGACTGCTCTTTGCGTCGAGGAGGGAAAGGGGGGAGGGTAGCCTACCATTTCGCGGCCTGATAAAGACAGCGCTCGGAGCACTTCACCACTGCAATTTGAAGTGCCTCCCGCAATTTCTGAGTGTCGGACTCGGAGAGTTGCGCCATGGTCGACTCTCCCTGGCAGTTTGTAGCTCTTCCAGGATCTAAGTAAACATGAGCGCCTCGCGTTGAAGGTTGTGTATGGTTTGGAGATCGCGCAGCAACAAATGAGCTGACCAAAATATTGACGAATCAAAAGTATTCAATCGTTCTTCAGCAAATTTCGCACACGTGTGCGTGCGAGAATCTCGGCGGTGGTACAGTGCATACGTGGATCGAGTCGTGGTCTCGAGATCCGGGTGCTTTGTATGCCACTAGACGCGTTAAGAGCTATGATATCGATGCGATCACACAGAAATCTGCCGTGCCTCCCCACCTGCCGCATTCGCGTCTCTTCATCGGGCAGCGCTTGTGCTACCAGCTCACCGCCTTCTTGCCCCAATTCTTTCCGCTAATCTGCCCAATTATTACCTCGTACCCCTTGGAAGCCCCCCCGGTGTTCGGAAGGTCCACCGCATACAGGGATCACGGCCCACCTGTATAATTATTTCGGTAGGGACCCCTCCAAATGGACCCCTCTCGCGATATTCTACTCTCTGTCTCCTTACCTGCCACCAGCATCCTTTGCCTCAGGTATTCTGCAATCGATTGGCCTCAGTTCCCGCACCAAATCTCTTCTGTGAACACACGAGTGCAAAATGGCTCAGAAGACGACCCTCAAGGAGTTCGAGAGCATCTTCCCCAAGCTGGAGGAAGTGCTTCTCGAGCACGCCAAGTCGTACAATCTCCCTCAGGCTGAGCTTGACTGGTACAAGCAGGTTCGTAGTTTCGTCTCGCTAGGGCAATGCCTTTGCTGCCTCGTGCTCATTCCCCATCATGATCTCCATGGCTGTGGTAGAGATATCTCGTCCGGACGGGCATGCACCATACGCCTAGGGTCTCTTCCCCTTGCGCTCGCTAACACGTTTTGTTTCTTGTTTCCAGAGTCTCCAGGTCAACACGCTCGGCGGAAAATGCAACCGCGGTATGTCCGTCCCCGACTCGGTGTCGGTCATCCTCGGCAAGCCCCTCTCTGAGGAGCAGTACTTCCTGGCCGCGACCCTCGGCTGGATGACGGAGCTTCTCCAAGCTTTCTTCCTGGTATCGGACGACATCATGGACAGCAGCATCACCCGCCGTGGCAAGCCCTGCTGGTACCGACACGAAGGAGTCGGCATGATCGCCATCAACGACGCCTTCTTGCTGGAGTCGGCCATCTACACCCTCCTGAAGAAGTACTTCCGCAGCCACCCCAACTATGTCGACCTGATCGAACTGTTCCACGAGGTTACTTACCAGACCGAGCTGGGCCAGCTGTGCGACCTGCTCACCGCCCCCGAGGACAAGGTTAACCTGGACAACTTCAGCATGGACAAGTACAAGTTCATCGTTATCTACAAGACGGCATACTACAGCTTCTACCTGCCCGTCGCGCTGGCGCTGTACCAGCTCAACATCGCGACTCCCCACAACCTGAAGCAGGCGCACGACATCCTGATCCCTCTCGGCGAGTACTTCCAGGTTCAAGACGACTACCTCGACAACTTCGGCCTGCCCGAGCACATCGGCAAGATCGGAACCGACATCATGGACAATAAGTGCTCGTGGCTGGTGAACAAGGCATTGGAGATTGCCAAGGAGAAGCCTGAGGTGCGCGCTGTTCTCGAGGAGAACTACGGCATCAAGGACAAGAACAAGGAGGCCGTCATCAAGAAGCTGTACGACGACCTGGAGCTCGAGAAGATCTACCAGCAGTACGAGTCGGACAGCGTGACCAAGATCCGCGGTCTCATCAACAACCTCGACGAGAGCGAGGGGCTGAAGAAGGAGGTATTCGAGGCCTTCCTGGCCAAGATTTACAAGCGCACCAAGTAATCCGGAGCCCGAGTAGAGCGTGTAAAGACATCGATGAGTACACCTAGCGGGCTTGGCAGGTCATGGGATATCCGCGAATGGAGAGAAACAAAAAATTAGACTTTCTTGGGTCGTCTTTATTTCCCGGGTTCGCATATAGAGCTGTGGTGTTTGTGTTCTGCTGGGTCTCGCTCAGGAGATAATCTCACATCCAGAGTCCTCACCTGAGCACCTTGGTCTCGTCTCAGTAAATAATCCAATACCCTTTAAACAAGGCTACCTTAGGTAAGGTGCCTTGCTCAATTCAGTGGTGGTGTGTGCTGTGGAAATGAGAAGGAGCTACTTGATGACGACTTTCTTTCGATGGGAAGGCACATCTGCGACGGTGTGTTTCTCAATATTGGACCGTGACTCCAGTCGTACTTCATTTTTTTTTTAATTTTCCCCTCATTGTATGCATTCCATTCCCACTTCCCAGCCTCCTGCAGTACCGATGGGCGATGCCCCGAGCCAAATGTATGCGACCCTAATTCGTTACATCCCTTCATCCTACCCGAACGTTCAAAAGTATATCCATGGAGTAATGCCTCTCAGCCGCGGTTAAGAAGCGAAGAAAGAAGTGAAGTAAGAGGTGAAGTAAGAAGCGAAGTAAGAAGTGACGTAAGAAGTCAGAAGTGAAGAAGAGGACGAAGAAGAAGAAGAAAAACAAGAAGAAGAGAATAGAAGATGGAAAGAGGGAGTGTGAAACACTCTTCACGAGCAACGCAAGTTTGCGTCTCAATTGCTTCTCATTCTCTGTCGACCCCGGTCCTGATCACTAGGCGAGGAGGTAGGCGCAGCGGTTTGCGATCCCGCGGATGGCCTCTGCTGCCTCGGATCTCTTGGGACTTGCTGCGATCCTTGAGCTCCGGTTCTTGCGCTGGTCGCGGACCGAATGGGTAGCGATGGAACTGCCGGGACCCCAGACCCAACTTCGCCCCTCCTCACACTCGCATTGCTGGTGGTACCGGATCGCTGGCGTCCGGCCGTGGGCGGCCGGCCTTCGTGGGTGCTGAGGCCGCGCTGGAGCTGGGTAGGTGCTGTGTCTCGGCGCACCGGGTTCCTCGGCGCCGGCATGTCTCGCATGCGGCCCTGGCCTGCAGTCGATCCAAGAGTTGTCGCCATGTCAATCAACATCGCGCCGGAAGGGGCTTTGACGCCGTGGCCGATACCGTCGCGAGACCAGTTGGGATTCTCGAATTTCCCAGGGCCTAAGTTGATCAGAGGCGAGGGCATCCGCTGTTGTGCGTTGGGCAGCGGAGGGGGTGGAGATGAAAGGGGGGCCTGGGGACGACGATATCGAGATTGAAGTTCGCGTTCCCTATCAAAGCCTGACTGGACGCCGGGTGGCGCGCTGCGCTGCGAGACACTTCGCAGCCTTGCGTCCGCAGTGTGCTGCGTACTGGATGGAATCCGTGGCGAAGGCTCGAATCTCTTGTCTGAGACAGGGGAAGACTTTGTCGCTGAGGATGACGTCGAGGTCTGCCGGGAGACTCGCCCTTTCGGAGCACTGGGCTCGGCGGCGCGATTGAGAAGACTAGGACCTTGAGTGAAAGGTCCTTCAGATGCGGTTCCAGCCCGTCCTTGACCCCCAGACGGCCGCTTTTCCTCGGCCATCTTAACCCGCATGCGCTGGTCGTATGCGGAGCCAAGCAGGCTTTTAGACGCAAATTCGCTACCTTCATTCAGCGATACCAGCGGCGAATTCTTGGCCGACTGGTTTATCTTCTCCTCTGCATCCTTCTCTTTCTCCTTCTCGTTCAACGCGGAGGCAGTCATCGCCAGCGCTTTCCCAGCTACCAGGGACTGTCTCGAGGATTCCGGTACCCAATCCTTCCCAAATTCATCGAGAGGCTTGTTGAAGCGGTCCATGTCCATCAGGGGCGTGAATTCTCCGAGCGCATACGGTGCATTGTCAATGGAGACGCGCACCTTATGGCCCTGAACTTTGACATGGCTGACGGACTTACGAGGCGAGTGTTTGACGCTCACTATCTGGGGAGGGTTCTCATCCACCTTCTCCAAGATCACCTTGCTCCGCTGCGAGGTTTTGGACCGTAGCGACATGGAGGATTTCGGGCTCTGGGCGGGCGGTAGCATCCGATTGACCAGATACCAGCTGCGCCATGCCTGCACGCCTGCGTGGAACTTCTGCGCGACATTGGGGTCCTCGGTGCAGAAGATGTGGACATAGTTCTCTGCGTTCACAAACAAAGCCGTCTTCTGCTGGCTCTTGATGGCGTAGCAGTGCTTCTTGGGTGGCTTGATCTGCTTGCGCAGGTGCGCTTCGGTCGGCGTGTAAATATCAAAGTCCGAGAGGTGGCAAATGCTGTGCACATCCTTGTCTCCAGTCGCCGGACCGTGCTGTTTCTTGGACGAGAGAACTTGCCCGTTTTCGAGCAGCGTGATGAAGCGTTTGTCCCACTTCCCTGGGCGCTGGGAGTAGTACAACTGCAGCACGAGGCCCGCGGGTGGTTCGTCCGTCACCGGTACGCCGGCCAGCTCAAGGTCTTTCTCGGGCTCGGACGAGTCGGGCAGGATGAGCAGTGTGTTCTGGGTGTCTCGATCCCACGAGTTCATGACATCCCGAACCCTCTCATACCAGCGGAGACGTCTCTCGAGACCTAGCTGCGCGTACGTCTCTAGAATAACACTCGTCTCCGCATTGATCGGGTGAGGGATATGGCCAGAGAAATCCGAGAGAAGATCGACTGCTGAGGTGTTGACGTCGACGGGGATGGACAAAGTCACGCCCCGGCAGCGCACGACGACGCGCTGGATACAGCGTTAGTAAATGAAGCCACTGCACGGTCCTTTATTTTACTGTCTCCTGCATCTCAAAACTTTATTCAACTTACTCTCTCGGTTTCGTTGTTGCTCGCGGAGATCGGCGAGTCTATATTTGGCGCCATTGCAGCAACCGTGGAGTCGTCTAAGTTTTTGGAATTTTTGGAGAGCAAATTCGGCTCGAGGCTGGTGGCGCGGCTGAAATCAATCGAGTCACAGGTCGACGATGGAGGTGACAGCGTCGCGGCATTTGCGCGCCGACTCCGAATTAGGAAAGTGAATCTCTCAAACACTGGACTCTTAACCTTGGTCGCCGCCGCAATCGATGGTTTTGCAGAAGATACTTCCAATTGTTTCTGGAGCCGGGCGAGGTCCTTTTTTCGCTGTTCTGCAAGTATCCGGTCTGTCTCGGCCTCTAGTCGTGCAACCTCGTCAGCCCACCGAGCCGCCTCGTCTTC
>FTLB01833876.1_pt1 | contig 11623 bp, 12 predicted proteins | sample 1658291 | NCBI WGS metagenome assembly FTLB01 (sample SAMEA3914812, study PRJEB12502) | metagenome | biome: forest; material: soil | place: Canada | collected 2011-07-07 | depth 0.1 m
TACGGAGGATTGGGCCGGCCTCTCGACAACAGCTGCTGCTGCCTCTGGAAGCTATCTTGGTTGGCCGCGAACGCGGTGGTTCGAGCTCCGATCAGGGCGTTCTCAATGGGACGGATGATCTCGTGCGAGAACACAGGAATCTTGGTCATTGAGCCGGGAACGGGCTCCTTCCAAGTCTTGAGCATCTCGTCCATCTTTCTCCGCGTCTGACCGTCCACTTTGGTATAGGCTCCCATGAATATGGAGAATAGGTTTTTTCCGAAATAGAGCGTGTACGGCGTTCCCACGTTCTTGACGATCGAGTCGAGGACATACAGAGCTGGCAGGGTTCGTGCTGGCGGAACCTGATTCGAGTATTAGCATATGGATTGTGCCCGGATCTGACATCTACCCTCGAGCAGCGGGCATCGGTCGCGTGGCCCCAAAAGAGGCAACCTAGGATGGGTGTGTAAAGAATATGGACGACCTACCTTTTTGATATGGTTCTGGAGAACCTCGGCGATGGCATGGGCATGCTGGAGGGAATCTTTCGCCACGCTAGTCAGGTTGCCAATCTCAATTCGCGAGTTCATATTCAAGTCGTCCAGCGCATGCTGGTAGTCCTCCGCCACCTCGGCAGCTGAATCCGTGGCAGACATGCTGGGTGATCTCCGGTGCACTAGGAAACCTGGCAAGCTGAGTCGTAGTTATCAGAGCAAAGTGCCAAGCGACCTGCCTCAAATGCACGTCACTGGTACTGCGAAGAAGGTGGCCCTCTAACCTACTGGATAAGGCGCCACAATGACAAACACACACTCTCTCTAGCTTTCTCCTCTCAAGTAGGTAGGTAGATAGGTAAGGTACGGAGGAACAAGACGAGGGTCCGGCTCTTTCACGCCTGGCAAATGGCCTCAACCGCCCAAGGGCAATCCACCACAGCTATCCTTCCCTTGTTTCCCAGCGTATCACCTGCGCATCATCTAGCGGGATAGGATAGCGACAGGCAGAAGCCAGGCTATGTTTATGGGTCGAGAAAGACGGGTGGGAATGTAGAAGGGCTCTCTCGATATCGTCAGATGGGATCAGGCGAGGGGGTTGCGCGCGTGAGGTGGGAAGCTTTGGGAGGAGAGATCTTTTCTCCGCAAGCAGACTCTGATGCGAGGTCGAGGCGAGACGAAATCTCCCGAGTAAGCAGCAAGACTACTGGCTTGCCAAAATTTCAAGAGAAACTCGATGCAATAGATTGTTGGAAGTGATGTGCTGCCGAATGCTTCCACAGTTTAAGTCTGATGTCGGAAGCAACGTGGGAAAAGGATTCGGGGCTGGGTCGTAGATCAAAGCAGCCTCAAGGCGACTCCACCAGCCGGGAGACGGCTTATATAAGATTGCAATTTATCCACTTTTCATTGAGGAAGCTCATTGATACGGTCGCAACGAGTTTGTACCTTTGTACCTTTATGTCACCAGTACAGACCGAGATTCTTTGTATCAACTCGAGCGACAACAATAAGAAGAACAAAAGAAAGTTGAAAAGGAGCAACAGTCGTCTTGTCACCTGCAAGGCAAGTGACTGCATCAAGAGTGGGCCAATAAATCGCAAATGTCGACTCGTATGCCATCACACATGGTGTGGAAGAGAGGTTGTCTCACAATTGTGACCAAGCTTAGCTCAGGCTCACAGTCAGTCCCTTTCGACCATTTTCTGCCGTGCAGACAAAATTTCACCTACCTTACTAGAGAATAGAATATTTAGAATGCAAGTGATAACAAAATGATTTTGTTGAGTATGTGGATTGTCTAATGCATTATTGATAGAACTAGCTACCTTGTGGTCAGAATGCAGCCTGGGTTTGGGTATATCTTTAACCCGCAATCTTATTGACGCCGCGACCAGAAACGCCAGGTTGTCACCTTATTCCCCCCTCCTCTGCCCCAACTCCGCGTTGACAAACAAAAACACACAAATTGGAAGGAAGGAGAATGATAGCAGGTATCTTTCAGAACCTGGGCATGTCGGGTACGCTGTACACACTCACATCGTCGCGGCGATGGAAGGGATGCACCTCGGGAGGGCTCTGGATGTTGGGATTCTCAGGAATGAACGGCTTGCTGATATGGATTTGAGACTTGCGCCACCTGCCGCTGAAGAATTTGCTGGCGCGTTGGCCCAGAGTGACGGGCGGCTCCTGGACGGGGGACGAGCTGCCAGGCTCCGAGTGCGCATACGGACGGTAGTCATCATAGAAGGTCTCCTTGTTCGTGGGCTCGGCGAGGTTCCCGTCGCTGCGGATCTGGCGGGCGTTGATGCCGCTCTTGCCGTCGCGGAAGATGACCGAGACGATGATGTTCAGGAAGCCGAAGATGATGCTGAGGATGCCGGCAGCGAGCACCATGCGCCAGATGGGGAGACCGAGATTGCTAATGCTGTAGACTTGCTTGTTGAGGTTGCCCAGCACATCGCAGCCGACCATGATCATGGCTACTCCCAGCCAGGCAAGCGAGTGCGAGGGGCTCAGAACAGGCCAGTTCCGGGCGTAGAACTTCTTGAAGAGCCCAATCTCGGAGATCGACAAGAACACAGCGATGAAGAAGAGGAAGATGTGGGAGATCATGTCGAAGAAGAAGAGCTGCCCGGTGATTCCTGAGAAGACGACCATGATCCAGCTGGCCACCATGACAGCCAGCAAGGCGATCAAGGTCAGGGCCCGAAGGGCGTTCAAGATCAGGTGACCGGAGCCACGGACCTTGGAGCTGGCGCCCATGTCAAACATCTTTAAAATGTCAAGGCCTGTCTTGGAGATCGGATCTTTACTCTTGTCAGCCATCTTACAAGTCTATCAAGTGCTCTAGAAGCGTAATTCTTACAGGATATGTGGCTTTGGGGTGCTGGCGGAGGCGGAAGTGAGTGAGTGAGTGGATTTCGAAATTAATAATCTGGCTGGCAGATAGACAGTGCGATGTGGTTTATCGTCGTTCAAGTGTGATGAGTATTGGAAAGGAAAGTGGTCACAGCAAGAAGGAGAAGTTTGGAATAATTTGAGAGGATGTAGGTGGAAGAGACTCAGACCAGCTGTGGATGATTTGATAAAGACACTAGGAAAGGGGGGGAAAGGGATTGTAATGGATAGGCACTTATACCAATCTCATTGTGGGTGCCGCACAATGAAGCGAGTGGTGATCAAAGGAAACGGTAGAATAGAATCTGGCATGGGCAGGTATGGTCTTTTATCAGACAATAGGGCCGCTGATCACCCCCCCTCTTGACAATAGGAAGATTCCTACAATAGCGGGGACAGGTTGATGAACAAGCAGAGCAAGTACATACGATCTGGTCCGTGGAACGGCAATGGTACATTCAGATTTCGCTACTATGGTAGCCAGGGGGGGATGAAAGAGACTGGTTCGGGACATCTGATGAGATGTTTTGGGTAGGAAAAAAATGTTTCGAAGCCTTACGACCAATGAATCGCTAAACGCTGAGAGGTTTCGAGCCTGAATGCCAACGACACATAGCTCGGGGCATCACGCTGCCTCGCATTTGGTTTCAAAGTTACAGGCCCGTTTCCTCGAAGCTGAAGGAACAACATCATCAGGGGCCTTGTCCACAGGAGCTGGCGTCGAGCCTAATCACGGGCAGCAAAGGTCGCGCTTGCGGTTACGGACGCATGCTGCCTTACGCTCCCCTCCGATTGTTTCCCCCCTTCTACCCGCGGGTGATTCACCTTCTCGACGGAGAAAGTTCTGCGCAAGGAGCGCGACGATCAGCAAGTCCACGATCCCGGGCAGACCCAGTGGGATCCTAGTACTCTTGATGCGCATGAGATGGCTGCGGATCGCCCTTGTCCAATGGACCGTAATGGTGCTTTTCCAGACGAAAATCCAGGCCTTCCATTTGACCAGGCACGCGAGATTCTGTGGCCGAGGCGTAGCACAGAGAGCATAACCATTATCAGGTCTGAGCTCCTTTGGACGATTGATTGGGTGGTAGAGGTTGGCGACCTGTTTCAGGTGTATTTAGCCTCACGGATTGGGCCCCGGGAATCAGACCCGCTCCTCTGCTTGAATCACCCCACATATCCGGGACCACGCCGAAGCAATCCGGGCACCAGCGAGCGCATGCCGTGGTTGACCACAGCATTGTGAAGAGGAATAAGAGTGTCAATTTGGTTAGTAGCTGGCCAAAACTAAGACTGACTAGCCTACACGCGCCGTTATATATGAAGCGAAAATGGGGTATCAGTAGGTATTTATGCCCTTGTGCAAGGCCTCAGGGGTAATTTTGTCGCCAATGCAAGACTACCAAAACTCGTCCTAACTCCTCCAAGAGCTTGAAGTTGGGGATATCTTAAAGTTGGTCGCTCAGAAGCGAGTTGTTTATTCAATACTATGTAAGCAAGTATCGCCGCGACTGTTCTTCTCAAGACATCCTGGCATTCTGAACCAAGCATTCCTGTGATTTTAAACCAAGGGACCTTCGCCTGATTACAGGTAGCAGGATCAACAAGCAAGCACCAATCTCCCTTAAGCGCCTGCGCGACTACTTCCCAGTCAATATCGTCAAGGGGGCCTATTCCGACCACGAACTTCCAAAATAGATTAGACGCGTGTATTTCCTCCAGCACGAGGAAGCGCGCGAGGAACTAAGAGCCTCGGAAGCAGGGGATCAAGGTTTCTTGGCGACGAGTTTGGATAGGAAACATCCGCCAGCGTTTCCCAAACCTCAGATCTGATCTGAGCACCGAGGCGTTTATCTTCGCTTGCTGGCTAGTGGCTATGATTGCACAGCACCATCAATGCCCATCTCGCTCCGCGTTATCGCGCGCCAACATGTCTATTAGTGAGACCCAGGACGGGGCCGGTGGGCCAACACTTTCGGCACTAGGCAGCGCCTACGATTGGACGATGGCCATCGGTAACGCCTTGCACAGCCCCAGATTTCGTTCGGGATTTCCATGGCTTTCTAATGGGCAGCGCAACTTTTCTGAAGTTTGACCTCAAATCTCTCTGTGTCTGACCGAACTCGTTCCTACACCACTCGCTCCTCCTTCCCCTGCCAAACGACGTCTCCTACGCATAAGACCAGACGTACAACTTCTCCTACGCACATATCCAGACTCACAAGTCCAGACACACGGCGTCTCCTACGCACAAGTCCAGACGCCGTGCTACGATTTGTACCACCAGCACACCCGGTCTCGCATCCGTCGTCCCGAAGAGACCTATATATATATATATATATATCTCGGGCCGTTCCGAGAAACAAAGCCGTCAACATGGCCCGTGGCAACCAGCGCGAGAAGGCGAGGGAGGCCACTCTGAAAAAAATGGCTGGCGCGGTAAGCAAACACCGACGGGGTGGCTGCCGCTGCCACTTTATCGCTGTGGCCGCTGGAGAACCTGTTCCCCATCGAGAACGAGAGAAGCGCAGCTAATCGTCCTTGTTTTTTTCGCGCAGAAAACCAAGACCGACAAGAGTGGCAGCGAGATGGCTCGTGACAAAGAGATCGCTGCGGCCAAGATGAGGGAGAAGCAAGCTGCTGGTACGGAAACCACGATTCCTTCCTTTTCTTACGACGCACGACCTACTATAAGCTACGAGGGGTCGGGGATGCAGCAAATAACAAACAAAATGCGCTCGTCGTCCATCGGTTGATATTCCGGACTGTATCTGCTAACTTGATATCTCTTCATCTAGCCGATGCCAGAAAGGCTGCGGGAGAAGGAGGCAATAAGAAATAAAGCCGGAGATGGGGCCATCCGTGGCCAAACAGCTTGCGATATACCCTTCTCGTTCCCTACGGGTTGCACGCGCGACGCTGGATAACGAACGTCATGATTTTGGTCCTATTTTCTCCCCCTTTTGGATAGACCCTGCCCCTAAAGAGAGGGGATAGGTGTGGTATGTTGCTATTCCTCCGGCATGTGAGTACTGTCGAGCGTGGGTGGTCGTAGCGTAGGGAAAGCATTTTATAAGCGTTCACACACTCCACCGAGGGGCCTGGAGGGACCTTGGCTGCCTTGCCCTCTCGCGGCTCTGCTTTTTTCTTTGTCGGTGTTGCGTCTCATAATCTAAACTTGGATCTTCCTCCCCCTATCGTGCTCCTCTCCTCTCCCGCGTCCATCCATCCATTGCACAGCGTGAACAAGTCACAAGTGGATTAAGTCCCTCTGCCTCGAGAACCTACAAGACCAGACCGGTTGCTACTTCCTGTACAGTCATAACACTCAAGTCATTTTCAAGGTTTGCGTCACGGGGCCGGAAAGTTTCACAAACCATCGAGGCTTTTTTTATTCATTGAATTTCGTATTAAGGTTGCATCCCAGAAAAAAAAATACGAGCCAGTCATATATGCCTTCGATGCAGGAGGTTCGAACCAAGTCTAGCCTCAGGGGCGCAAAAAACCAGGCGCAGCCCCAGTTCTCCATCCCAAATATCACCAGGCGGAAGTAAATCTACAAAAAGTGGTATTCCCCAGAATTCAGAAAAGCGTCGTCTAGCACCCACCAGCCCCATCATGAAACCCCCATGGTCTTTTTGGGAAAAAAAGAAAATCTGCATCCGGGGTTTCCGACTTTATACGGTCATGACCATGCCGTTGGGGAGAGCGCCTGCACCGTCATGGTTAGCTTTGGGGTCGTGGGACGAAAATGGGGTGCGACGTGCTCTCTAAAACTTACCAGCTACACCTCCGAAGGCGGCGACGCCCTGCTGGGCCGAAGGGAACGAGCCGGCACCGCAGACGACCGCGCATGTGCAGGAGCCGTCGGCGTTGATGGAGCCAGTTCCGACGGTGATACCGGTGGAGGCGGTGGCAGGAGCGGCAGCAGTGGAGGCGGCGGGGGAGCCGAGGGTGGCGGTGAGGGTAGAGCTGCTGGCCGCGCCGCCGGCAGGGGGAGCGGCGGCAGAGGAGCCTCCGTTGCCGGTGATGGCGCTTCCGGAACCCTGTCCCTTCTCAGCGATGGCGTTGGCCTGGAACTGAGCCTCCGTCTTGTTGGCGGTGGGGTTGATGGCGAAGGTCATGCCCTTTCCGCAGTGGCCGGTCTGGCGGCAGTAGAACCCTGGCGTGACCGAGATTAGCTTCGTGCTGCTGGAGGCTTTGTCTCATGGGAACTGCGTCGCAGATGCCCGGAATCTGGGATTTACTTACAGAGAGGAGTGGAGACCTGAACCTGCATGGCGACCTGGGGAGGGGGGTTGACAGTGCCGTTGGCGTTGGGCTGGAAACCAGAGTCCATGCCACCAGAAAGGGGATCGCAAGGGGTGGTGAAACCAGACTGGGTGACGGTGTGGTTGGCGTTCCTGAAGGTGAAGATGACGGTGTCACCGATGGCAGCCTCGATCGAGGAGGGGCTGTAGGTAAGGCCAGCCGCACCAACGTCGACGCTGTGGGTTGTGCCGGTGGCAGCAACAGTGCCGGTCGAACCCGAGTTGACAGCAGGGCTGGGAGGAGCAGCAGCCGCCGGGGGCGCGCTCTGGGCAGGAGGAGGAGCAGCGGCAGCAGGCGGAGGAGTAGCCGCGGCGCCGGGCTGATTGATGATGGTGGTAGCAGCACCGGAACCACCGTTCACCCACAGGAGGACGACCTGCTCGAGGAGAGTGACCTGAGACTCCTGGGCGCCAATGACCTGGCCGAGCAGGAAAGCCTCGCTGGCATCGAGGGTCACCTCGTTGATCGAGATGCTGTTGCTTCCAACGCTGTCCTTGTTCTCGCCGTGCTTTCGGGCAACGAGGTCGGTGTCCCGGCGTCCGGGGTAGACATTGTGCACCGCCTTGGCGAGGGCAACGGGGGCAAGGCCCAGAGAGACGGCTGTCGAGAACTTCATATTTGCTTTCTGAATATGGAAATTACGTCGGGGGATTCGGTTATCGTATTATCGTTCTCGAAACCTCCTTTTTTGCTTTTTTGTGAATGTAGAAGAACCAAGTCAATGATCTTTTACAGACAAGAATGACCAATGCTCGAATGTTTTAATTTTCTGGAATGCCGAAGCGAGTGCCTGCTCGTAAGAAGTGAAGTTGGAAATGATAGGGAAAAGGGGAAAGAAAGGAACTGAAAAAAGAGCGTACAGCTGGGGCAAGATGAACAAGAACAGAGGGATGAGAAGGAGAAAGGAAACAAGAGAACACCTCGGGGACCGTCTACGGCTTATATCAAGCATGATGATCGAAGCTTTGCATCCGAGCCACAGTCTCGGCATCCTGGCCCAGGAGGCGACCTCGAAACAGCAGGCCTCGCCATCCAACCCTGCAGTCCGTCTCTACTAGGGACCCCCCCCCCGTCACCACTTCTCGTGGTCTCTCGGCGGCATGGGGGGGGGCCGGCCAAGCTAGAGCGTTCACAATACACAGGTGCGCTTGCGAACAGCGAGAGAAAGGGACCCCTAGTAACTAAGTTGCCATGTTAAACATTTCGGACAGGGTTGGGATGGAGCCTTGTCCCCTCGCGCCCCTCGCCAAAAAGATTAATTGTGCGGGCGACGGAGCCTGGGGGTGGGATGGGGGTGGGCGAAAACGCAGGAGTCAAGTCTGGGCTGCGACACAAGCGTCTCGAGTTGTGTTTGGCATTTCGCCGAAAGGGGCAACCGCTCAGACGTCGAGCAGCTCCCTCCACCAGCTCCTCTACTGAGGGCGCGACCGGGAAGCAGAACGAGCCGAAATGACCTTTGGCCAGCGGAAAATGCTCTGCGCGCAGTGGAGTCGAATTTCTCTCTAGAATAGGAGTCTCTGACTCTCTGTGTCGGCCGGCGTTGTTTCCCCCCATTTGCCAGCAATTTTTAGCATCTCGAAAGCCACTGCGCGAGAGGCCGTGTCATGGCCGTGATGAATGCGTTCTCTTCTCAGGTAAATGACCGTTGAGATCTAGAATAGGGTGGCCCGATCAGATGGATGGGCTAAGTCTACGAATCATTTGCCTCTGGTAGGTAAATTTTGAAACGGAGTTTTCGCTGTATTTCCTCCTCTTTTGCCGCCGTGCTCTGCGCCGCCGTCGGCTTCCGAGTTTGGAACAATCCTTTGGCGTATACAGTAAGTTAGCCTTCTCCCCATCCGTTGTGTGCACTGCCAGGGCGATCAACAAAGTGTGGGTAACTTTCCGTCCTGTCCTGTAAGAGAGTCTAGGCCCCGAGCGCTCAGATTCTCCAAAGTGGTCTGACTTTGCTTTCCTAGAGTTGCCTTGGATTTCGGATCACGAACCCCCCAGTTGCTAGTCTTCCACGATGCCCTTGCGGCCTTGTTCCTCTGTTCGGAGCTAGTGGAGGCTCTTCGCCAGGGTATCGCGGGTGTTTCCCAGGGTGATAGTGTAGTTTCGTCTCACCTTTTCGACCGCCCCGTCACTGCTGCTACCGTAGCTGAGCAGGGTTCCAATGGCAAGCTCAACCGAAGTTCTAAACCTCATGAAAAGAGTCGCGAATGGCCCATCATCGGCGTTAGGTAACACTCAACTTCTCGCTGCGGTAAATGCATGAGTTAATCTGTAATCCGTATAGCTAGTATCTACGAAGTACCATCATGATTGAGCTTATATTGGATATTGGGATGCTGCTAGGGGTTGCGCGAGACTGGACGCTGCTCACCAAGACTCTCACTACCTAATTAGCAGCTGGTCGACGACGAGAGAGACGGTTCTGTATTGTATGTGGGAGTACGGAATAGTCACATATTGTATAAGTTAATTACCAAGTGAGTAATGACGGGTTGACACCTGCCAGGTGTGATCTGAACTTCAGGCACGAGGTGTGGACCTAGTCCCCGTTTAGATGATAAAACGAATCTTGTCGCAGAATGCTCGCTTGTGCGGCGATCAAGCATAGTCTCTACAGCGCCAAACCCCAAAATCAACCGAAAGCCCCGCTCTTCCACTTTCCGTTCTGCATCCGAGCTCAGCCTCCTGGAGGCTCGTCTTTCCGTAGTGTTATTCCTTGAGTCCTCGCTATTGTACGTACTACTTACACACGCTACATTCTGTATGTACGACGTGCAGACTGCGTCCGGCAGGTATTTTCAGGCCTATCCGTGCTACTCTATGGCCAAACCCAAGCGCCTGGAACTGCGATCCCGCTTGTTGCACATCGTTGGTAGGGTTACTGTCCCATAGACCTGCTGGTCATCGGTATGTTCTCCGTAATGTACTGTAGATCAGCAAACTCCCGCTCGCTCTATTGGTCTCTTGTTGACTGGCCCTGCTTTTGTTTGGCCTGGTAGGTCGCTGTATAGTAACCAGCCCAGTACCAGGACATCAGCAGCTTCTTCAGCTCGTCATCCTCGACTGTAGGCAATCGGCGCCTCACATTAGTGATGTTCGGTGAGTTTTGAGCCGTTGCAGGGAAAAGAAGGGGCAAACCCGTTCCAGTGGTGGGGGGGGAACTGAGCTTACCGGTTCCAATCAGGGCCTGTGGGCCTGCGAACGTAGCAGGATCTTGGGCTCCTCCTTCGAACCCTGGGTCCGTCCTTGAATCAAACTGCTTCTTTGGATTGCTTCATTAGCAATGGCGAGGAAAACGGGGCGTTTCATGCCAAGCCTCAGATCTCCCAGGATCTTCCGCTGGGGTATGCGCGGCTGAGTTGTATGATCTACTCACGTTCCCATCCGCATCCGAGCCCTTCACGATTGTTTCGAGCGGCGGCGCGTCCACGTCACGGGTAGAGGCGCTCGCCTCTGCGAGTGTTTCTGGCTTGGCATCACATGTCCTGCAAGCGATTAAGATCCGAGCACTGCCTCCTGGGATTCCGGTCAGGGGAGAGGAAAGCACTTACGAGTCGGGCAGATCTGGAATGTCATCTACCGTTCCACCTCGTGCGTGGATGCTGTGGTATTTCTGGACGAGAAGAGCGTCAGCCATACTGGGCAGGTCGGGTTTGTGCCTGAGCATTTGGTATCTTCTGGGCAGGGTAAAAACTGCGGAACACGCCTGCTTACCTTGTACTCCTCTAACGCTTCGTTCCATGAGTCAATAAGGGCCGAATCGTCCCAAATCTCCTCATGTTTGATATCGCCTGTCTCGGTCCCCATCTTCGGCAACGTTTTGGAGCGTTGTTGTGAAGAGATTGTGGCGTACGGAGTTAGAGAGAGCAAAAATTTGGTGCCAGTACAGTACCTTAGCTTACCTATTAATCCACTTGCAACAGGAAAGAGTGCTACATTTTTTTTTGGCCTGGGGCATCTCCGTGCACTGTGACTTCCTCTTTCTGGGCTGAAGGGCAAAGTGACTTGCACACCGGAAAACTTGCAACTACTTGTCGATATGTTCTATTGAAATCCCCAATGAAGAGCCTTTTTTAGTCATAATATTCTCTGAGAGATGACCAGGGAGGAATTTGAATTTTGGCTTTGCCTTCCACGTCTACAGCGATTCTAGCTCCAGTTCTCAGTCTGGAATTCATTCGATTATATCCGGTTGATCGAGAGCAACTAATTCTGGAAACCATAAGAGTATCTTCAACGCAACCACGAGAATTCAGTGGCTAGGTAGATAGATTAGCCCGTCCAACATCGAGTGAAATCGAGACATACGGCCGCGAAGTCGGCGGGACGGACCGGGGGTAACGCCGTCCCGCGTCCTTGCCACGGCGCTGTTCCTGTAGCTCGCGTCCGGATGCCACACTTATGCGCTGCCTTGCTCAGAGTAACTTGGAATTGTGCGTTGC
>FTLB01840876.1_pt1 | contig 11618 bp, 7 predicted proteins | sample 1658291 | NCBI WGS metagenome assembly FTLB01 (sample SAMEA3914812, study PRJEB12502) | metagenome | biome: forest; material: soil | place: Canada | collected 2011-07-07 | depth 0.1 m
GATAGATATCTATATAAATGAGAACCACCTCCGTTCCCCTTCCCTCTTCACTCATCATTAGTAGACTCATCCAGCACTACAGTACTATCCCTCTTCTATCTATCACACTCGGAACTTTACAACGAATCTAGACACGTCTACCCCATCCCAGGAAAATGCCTTTCACACACCTCCTCATCAAGGTCCCCACCGCCGAATTCGAGGCGATAGTCAAGTTCTACACCGCGGCCCTCAAGCCCACCGGATACAAGCTCATCATGGATCGTCCCGGTTTCGCCGGCCTGGGCGCCGCATCTCCCGACTTTTTCATCAAGGCATCGGACGATGCTCCGACCACCAACACACACGTCGCTTTCCCGGCGCCAGGTATGTACACCGACCAACACCAAACCAAAGAAATTCACCCCTGTGGCGTGCGAAGATGCTAACAAGCGAAATTTTTGCACCGCTAGACCGCGCTGCCGTGGATGCGTTCCATGCTGCTGCGCTCGAGGCCGGTGGTGAGGACCACGGTGCTCCTGGAGTCAGGACGAACATCTCTGCCACGTACTATGCGGCGTTTACGTTGGACAAGTATGGAAACAATATCGAGGCTTTGTACACCGGACCAGCTTAAGCTGGATGGGCAAATCTTAGCGGGTAGGAGATACTCGATCGTGTACTCTCGACCTTAAATAAGTAAAAACAAAAGAAATCTCAATCAATCCAACCCTCTGTTCCTTCTCTGTTTCTTCACGTGACTATGATAAATGAATAAAGTAGCTTAGGTAATGATGGATCGGATACCCGCAGAAGCGCATCGTACATAGAGTGCGGACTGCTCGGTCGCTCTCGCTGGATTCGATACTAGGTAGTTCACTTATGTAACGATAGTTAACAGAGACAGGAAATTCTGAGCAGCCTCTACCAAAAATCTTGTCCACTCTCATTAGTCCAGCCAAGGAGCTAATGCCGCAAGGGCGGTAGCCATTCCAGCAATCCAGAGACCGACCTGGAAGATATGGATGAATCTGTCTGGGTACCGATAAGGCATGGATAACATAGCTCAGGCGGAGATATCTTCGTTGGAAGTATGGAGATAGGCATCTGCTGCATATTGATTTACTTCTAGCCGCCACGAAGCTACAGATCCTAGGCATCTCAGGCATCATTGGCTCACGGCCAACTGTAGCTAGAGACCAAGGGCTCCATGTAGCCGCAGGAGCCCCGTTTACAGCATAGAACCATATATATCTGGCCAGACCCTACTTCTCCTCAGTCGGACAAGCTTTCTATCACGTACGACCAAGACTCTACTTTTAAGACGTACCAAATTTTGACTTTTTAGGGCCGGCTCTTTCTAGTCACCTAACGCTAGAAATTAAGGTACGATGCTTTGACAGCTCATTGGTTCTTATGCTATTCATTAGTAAATTATGCTATTCATTAGTAAAACCTCCGTGGTGTCCAGAGTCTGGCGGCGGCAGATCTGAAAGACATCGCGCGAGAGCTGGTGCCAACATAGTGGGACATTGAGTGGTCAAGCTTGACTATAATACAAACCTCAGCAATAATGAGCTGAAAAGTCAAAGAATAGGCCGTGAGTAGAAAAGACATGATCGGCAGTGTAGTTCGTAGTGAGATTTGTGCTGAGACCGAGGCAAAGCTGGCGAGAGAGCAAAGATTACCAAATCACAAATCTCGCACAACATTGCCTCAATCGCTCCGGCTATAGCGCTAAATTATCCGAAGTAGAGGTAGCTATAGGGCCAAGACATAGGCACGTAGACGGTGCATTGGCGGGCTCGGCGGGCTGGAGGAAATTAGGATCAAACCAGATCTTATACGGTGGCTTAACTTATAGCGGCAGAGAGCCCTTTCAGCAGTTTAATCAGAACAACTGGTTCTAGTAAAATCTCCAAGAGTGCGTCTGATTATGTCAATGTTGGGCTATGTGCCACGCCTTGGCATTGTCAGACGACGGGTCCGCCTCTTTGTCCACTGACTTTCCGCCGTGGCTTTCATTCGGACAGTTACCGTCTAGTAAATTCGATGCAGCGCGCTTTGAAACAATTGAGAATTTCGGCAGCTGTGCCCTCCACGTTTCAAATTGAAAATGGATATGGTGGATGTGACTTTTGACTCGTTGAGGCTCCGGTGGTACGATCTTGGCGTGGCGCGATGACCAGGAACGTTTTCAAGTGCCGACAGTAAAAATAATACTCAAAGAGTCCAATTGATTGGATTAAACAGAATTCTTGGCCTGTATAAACATTAGTTTGCACCATATAATATAAAAACCCCGAACTGCTCCCAGACCTGGCTGATGGTGTTCGACAACAATGCCTAGCAATAACTTCGGCTGCACATCGTCCATATTTATTACTTAACAATAAAATTTAAAGAAAGATGAAGTTTTCCAAGATTGCCTCCCTCGCCATTGGCGTTTCCAGCGTGGTATATCTTCCTGCGCTCGCTCTGCGTAGCTGGAGACTAACAAGTAAAATCAGGCTGCCGACGGCACTTGCACACTGCAGAACTCCCAGTCTCTTGACCATGGCAGCACAATCGTTGGCGCGGACGTAGCTGCGGCTCTCGTCCTTGTCCTTGCGGTCAGTCGCGATAATGACAAGCGAGAGGTTGTGCGGAGGCAACTTTCGAGTCGTGATCTGTCTTGTTCGTCTCCCTTCGCCCTTGTCCCCTGTCAATTCTCCCGGTGTGGTACTATACCGAGATAGCTGACAAGACTTTTAGGCACATCTAGCGAGCTTTGCGTCTCTCTGACCGGTATTCCGTTCTGCTATAATCAGGGGTGAGTGTCCTCGGTTGCAGGAGCAAGTCATATTGTTCTGGTAGGGAGCTCCTATCTAACGCGTCTCCAGGACTACGGACTTTCACACAACCGACGGCATCACCGGCAACACTATTAGCGGAAACTACCAACTCCCCGACGGTCGCAAAGGGAACATGTACATCGGACCGTATCCTCACATAAGCGGAACAGTACCATCGCCGACCGCGGGTTCCGCTACCACATCTACGGGCGGGATCCTGGTTTCCATCTCATCGGGCCCGAGCACCACTGCCGTGGTCATCCAGGGAGCGGGCGTTGTCCCGTCTAACACCCCAGCGGCAGCTTCGGTGCCGACCACGGCACCTGGTTCAGTACCAGCTTCCGCGCCGCCCAGCACTACGATCATCAACAAGAACTCTGCAGGGGCGCTTGCAGTTCATTACTTGAACGGCGTGCTTGCCATGGCGGCCGCTGCAGCTGCTGGGTTGCTGCTCTAAGCTAAGAAAAGTTCTGGCTTCTCTCTTAGGCTGTTGGTCTTGCTTCTTACGGTTTGGTAAAGTAGAGGTGGTTCCGTTAACGGAAGGTTTTAGAAACGGGACACCGCCCGGGTCTTGGGTTCCTGAAAACGGCGGCTGCATTGCGATGGCTTTGCAGCATATGTTTTTTCTTTCTTTTTCTCTTCCCTTGGTATATATATAGATATGTACAGAAACTGCTAGGCAAGTTCCAAATGACCCCATGCTTTGGGTTTTCATCGCTTCCCAGTCGCATAAGAACCCTCTCCTACCTGAATGGTATCACGTACGACTGGACGTAATATGAAGTACATTTCCCCATGTCAGCAAGAGCGCGAGGGTTGGCATTTCCACCTTTTCTTTAGTTGGATCAACCGACAAAAGTTGCGTATTTGGCAAACTCTTCATCGGCGCTCAGCCGTCCCATATCCTCCTCTTGTAAACAGATGGAAGCTACTACGGCTCCGTCTGGCGCCTTCGGCCCCAGATATATGAGGCTCTCGACAGGTACGAACCTCGGCCGGCGTGCCGCCAACGGCTTGCCCAAGCCAAGATTAAAGTCCATCCGCGAGTAGCAATCCACCTTGGACCATGAGCTCAGCATGATATCGTTCGCAGGGTCCAGGGAAGCGGTGACGCTGAATTTGGTCTTATCCGCCGTGTTGGCAAGCACCGTCGCACTGGCTTGTGCCCTGAATCTCAGCTCTTTCGGCTCCAGGGCGGCGCGGAGCTCGGAGGCGACGGTTCCGATGCGCTCTTTGGCTAGCCTATGCGGCGGGTAGTGATGATATGTCATGTTCTGCATCCACCCTGTGTAGGTGGTGGGGATACCGAGGACGCTGCGCGTGTCGACCGCGCGGGCGAACTTCACATTGGAGGGGTGACTTTCCCGAAAGCGAGGAATGCGCGCTTTGGTGACCGACTGCCATATCAAGGCCGAGAGGGCATCATCCGTGGAGACAAACCCTCCATGCAGGTGTTTATTGCCCCGCTTCTTCAGTGCCTCGAGCGCCTCGGCGGAGAAGTTGAAATTAGCCCATACGCACTTCGCCGGTGGCGGTGGTGCGAGGATCTCGGTTGACATCGTCGGGGCCAAGACTGGCTTGACTAACTGGTGCGCGACTTCGGGGCCTGGATGATAGCCTTCGAGCAAGGGTACGATATCTCCGCGGTCGATGTTGCCGATTCGGAGTTCCTCTGTGGTAAATGGCTCGTCTCGACAGGCTTTGGACAGGAGTTCCATGACCACGGCTTGACCGATAAAATCCATGGCGCAGTGGTGGGCGACAAAGGTCAGCAGCAGACCGCCGGTGATAAAAGTAGCTTGGACGAGCAGCACTGGGCATTCTTCGGGCTCCGAACCCGATGGCACTGTGTTCCGGGGAGCGACGAGGGACTCGTCTAACAGGGCCATTGGATAGTTGCCTCGTCTGAGGGCGTCAAGGGTCGGAGCAGCCGGGTTGTCTCTGAAGTCTTTGACAACCAATTGAGGAATATCTTTGTACACATTGATCGTAGCATGGCCTGTGTTGCCGGCGGTGACGCCGTCTCGTACAACCTGTCCGGCTACCCATGGGAAATTCTTGGATACCTTCTCCAGACCTGCTCTTAATGTCGCGACGATAGTGCTATCTGAAGAGGAATCAGCCAGAGGAAAGACTAGACAAATTTGCGTATAAATGTTGACGGGCATCTGGCCCATGATGTCTAGATTCATGATGGTGTCCTTGGATGATGTCATCGTGAATTCGTGAGAGCGGCGTTTGCGGGTCGACGGTGAACAATCTGGGCTGATCGGAGAATACTTTTTGGAAAGAAAAAAAAAATGTAGAATCAATCGTTCCTGTCCGATTTTTGAGGAAGATTTTGTTCCGACGGGTCCCTTCTCAGGCCTGATATAAGTTTCGTTCTGGCGAGGCCTTGGAAAGACGTCTGTGTCGTCTGTTGCCGGAGAGAATTCACTGGAATGGGGCTGGAGCTCGTGCGAGCCCAGCTGGGGAAGACCCGCATTAGCCGATTGGATCCGTCGAATAGGGCCTGCGAACTGGAGGATACTGAGCGCTAGGTACTGTTTTGCAGGCTAAAATCATTATGAATCATAGCACAATGAAACCTGCGGGAGCTATAATTAACACATCGTCAGGTACGGTGTGTATCAACACGTCTTGCACAGCGGATTGTATTTCAACAATCGTATATTATTTATACCAATCTAGTTCATCGATAATCACTGCTGAATCTATGGGAAGTGTCTCAATCGCGGACCCAGTTGACCCCCCTTCATCTGAACTAGGGCGCTCTGAGAGAAGGTAGACTGAAATCGCGTCGACCCAACGGCAGATATAGAAATTAAAAAACGAGCCAGCAGAGTGCGAACGTATCCTCAGCCAGAGATCCCAGTAATTTCCACGCATCAACTGGATTACTATCTTTTATAGTCGCACAAAGTGTGCAGGCGGATAGGATAGGTTTGGGAGACATTGGTTAATCGCGCAGTATTGACTTCTTGGCTTCACTTCCCGCTTCAAAATGTATAGGTACGAAGCCGCGCCGAGGAACAGTGAAACGAAACATATCCCAGTCGATTTCCCGGGAGCAATGAGGAACTCCCTACCTCCGATGTGGATCTGACATGACTGCCGGCCAGGGTATGGCAGGAACCGACAGTAGGGACACAAAGCAAACCAATAGAAGTCCCCAATAAAATACGGTGCCATAGCATTGGTAAAAGCATTGGTAAAAGTATATCTCCTCCTAATTACTGGTTTCATAGGGAAATCAACATAGTTCGTTGTTTAACGGCATCGCTCTGAAAGCGACTATTTGAACGTGGAGCTGTGGCGTGCTCACACGACGCCTTCTTCAGAACCAAACGAACCCGGCTTCTAAGAGGTGATATATGGGGCCATGGCTCAGCACTTTGTGGCATAATAAATGCAGCAGTTGTAGTTATGAAGACCCGGTCCCAAGCACAGCCTGAACCTACTCGTAGAGCCCTGCCCAGGTTTGCCCCTACCTGGATGGCCGATAACCCTGCGGGTTAGGGAGGTGAGAACAAGTCAGCGCCAAGTGTACCATTAACGGCTGAAGTTCCGAGGCGGAATAATAGCTAGGAATCAGCTATCGCGTTGCGTGAAAGATGTTCAGCTTTGCCTTGCGAGGTTGACAACCGTAGCTAGCCCGCCGATCCTGAGCCAGTACATATGCAGCAGTAGTCGGCGGCAGGAAAGTCTCTGAGGATTTTTTTCCCTCCAGCTCCTTCTTCCGGAGAGACAGGTTTTCTGCAATTTTGGGACTCAGACTCTGTTTTTTTATTAGCGTTCTGGTTTAATTACCTACCCGCGCTACTGAAGCTACTAAAAGGGGGCAGCGGCTGATCGCATCTGCGCCTTGTTTTGAGCTAACCTGCACAGTAGGGCTAGCCTGCTAGGAGACCAAATAATCCATCTTAGTTGGGTCAGCCTCTCTGAAAGAGGCGTAGTGCCTGAAGCCAGAGATGCGATCACCAGGCTAGAACGTTCTGCGTTATTCCGATTCGGGAACGCGTCCGTTGAACTGATGGGTAATTTATATGTCTATGTGCGCGTCCTGGTTTCACGAGTTTCTTCCGGAGTTTCCTGTCGTCTACAGACTCCTTCATGGTCATTGCAAACAGCCGGGTTTCAATCATGAAGCGAGCGTTGGCGATCCTCCTCGGCCTGGCCCTCTCCAGCCAGGCCACCCCCTTGAACACGGAGACGAAGACGAAGTGTGGAAAGCCGAAACCTACCTGCCATTTTGACGATGATTGCTACGGAGACGTCATCCAGCTCGGCATGGCTTCGGCCAGTTCTTTTTGCAGCCACTTCTTCCAGTCAACTGTCACCGTTTCCTCGACAAAAACAGTTACCACCGAGGTCACGGAGCTTTCCGTGCTGCCAGATGCTAAAACAACAGAGACCGAAGTGGTGTAAGTGGATTGGAATCCCCTCATCCGGAGAGCCAGTTGTGTAGTACAGTAGTACAGTCCCTTACCCCTCCGACAGAGCAACGGTGACAGTGTCTTCCATCGCAACCGAGACCGCCTACGCCTCGGACCCGACAGTAACCTTTGACGTGTACAACACAATCACTACCAAACCGGTCCCGACCTCGACAACGTACCTTGCTACGACGACTTGGACATTGAACAACAACTTTGCGAAGAGGAACGCACCGAACCGGCTGACCGTCACGCACGACCCGAGCAGAGTTAGCAGCGTCTGCTCTTGCATCGTCACCTCGCCCGCCACGCAAACCGCCACCGTGACCGTGACGGTGGTTTCGTCCGAGACAATCCAGTCTACAGTTGGACCGACCGCCACCGACATCTCCATACATGGTATCTCGACGAGCGTGACCGAGTCGGATACCGTTTTCGTCACACTGCCGGCCACCGCCACGGCTACAGAGACGGTGACGGCGACGACGACCGTTGCGGGATCTGCCGTGGAGACTGTGATTTGCGGTGCGAACGGTTCTCCGGGTCCACTGGACTCTACGTTTACCTTTTCGGCTGGCAGCGCCATGTCAGCCACTCTCTGTGGCGAAACTTGCGCGGCCAATGGTTTCATCAGTCTGTACCTAGACGGGTCAAATGTTTGCCATTGTTGTTCTGTGGTGATCACCACGGACAATTTCGGTCCTCAGTTTGGACCGGCTATAACCTGGGCTACTAATTTGGGGACAATCTGTCCAAGTTAGTGTCCTCGCAGAGTATTCCGCAGTACATATCAACCTTTAGGATTTAATATTAATTGAAAATGGAGAGGCAAATACACGATGCCCGAGTCTACCACCATTCGAGCTCTTAGACATTTGTTCATAAATATCTACGTAAGAGACACCCCGAGAACATACTGTGACCAGCCCGTTTTGAAAACAATGAACAGATCTGACTGTTTGAAACCGACTCCTATATCAAGCACAAGAATCGAGTCTCCCACGTGCAACTTGATGGCGCGTCCACAGGGAATTCAGGATGCCGGTCTATTTATATACCTAGACATTCACTTGTCATTATTTCTACTTGGACCACGGAAGTTTTGAGAACGCAATGGGGATGACTCAAGATCATTATCTCGGTAGTCCATGCCTTAAATTCGGGTTGACTCAACGCAGGTCAGATACTCTATGAGAGGCTGGGCAATTCTTGGTATGAAAGTCCTCCAAGATAAGAAAAGGTTGAACCCGCATCCCAAATCTGTCCCTCCTGGCTCAGTGCTACGCAACATAAACCGCTCGAATACACAAGATGTAAATTCAAGGCCATCGCTTCGTCGAGTTGAGGGTTATGTGGACCCTATAACTTTGAGAACACGGAAGCAACCGAACCAGCCATCTCCACAACCGTGCTCCTGTTTGAGACCCATGCTTCCAGCCCTCGCCGGCCGTTTTCCACTCCCAGCCCGCTCTGCTTCCAACCACCCACGGCCATCTCGGCCGGCGACTCGCCCCAGGTATTCACCCATGTGATGCCGGCTTCCAACTGAGCGATGACCTCGTGACACTGATTGAGATCTTTGCCAAATACACCGGCTGCCAGACCCAGCTCCGTGTTGTTGGCCCGCTGGACGGCTTCGTCGACAGTGTCGTATTCCAAGATGGCCATCACCGGTCCGAAGATCTCCTCTTTGACGATGCGCATATCATCGTGGCAGTCCGTGAAGACGGTTGGTCTCACCCAGTAGCCCTGCTTCAGCGCCACCGGCACATTCTCCGGCGCGTCGATACCACCACAGAGCAACCTGGCCTTGTCTTTCTCGATGCCATGCTTGATATACTCCACCACCTTGTTGTGATGCAGCTTGCTGCTGAGCGGCCCAAAGTTGGTCCTCTCATCGAACAAGTCCCCGGCCCGGACAAATTGGATCCTCTCGAGCACCAGTCTTTCGAACTCGGCCTTGCGAGACCTGGGCACAAAGACCCTCGTGCCGTTCGTGCAGACCTGCCCGGAGCTATAAAAATTGGCCATAAACGCACCGTCCACTGCGGTTCCCAGGTCGGCGTCTGGCAGCACGATGAGCGGGCTCTTGCCCCCCAGCTCCATCGTGACGTACTTGAGCATCCCCGCCGCACCACCCGCGACCTTGCGCCCCGTGGCCACCTGCCCGGTGAAGCTGACTTTGGCGATGCTCCCGTGTCCCGCCAGCGCGGCGCCGACCTCTCCCGCGCCGTAGACGACATTGAAGACGCCGTCGGGCAGCCCGGCCTCGCGGTAGATCTCGGCCAGATACTGCGCGTGCAGGGGGGTGAACTCGCTCGGCTTGTACACCAGGGTGTTCCCCGCCGCGAGGCACGGCGCCGACTTCCAGAGCGCGATCTGGATCGGGTAGTTCCAGGCTCCGATGGCGGCGCACACGCCCAGCGGCTCCTTGGTCGTGTACACCCACGCGCCGCCCCTGCCGGGCCGCAGAGGAAAAGTCTCGCCGTTGAGACCGCCGGAGCCCACTAGGCTGGCGTAGTACTCGAGGACATCGGCGCCGGTGACGATGTCGACGGCAGAGGTCTCCGAGTAGGGCTTGCCGGTGTCGTGGGTCTCGACGCGGGCGAGCTGGTCGTTGCGGGCGCGTAGGATGGCGACGGCGCGATGGAGGATGCGCGCCCGCTCCGGCGGTGGTGTCCTGGACCACGCAGGGAAGGCGGACCGGGCGCTGGCGACGGCGGCGTCTAGGCCGTCCTTGGATGTTGTATATATGGTGGCTAGCGGCTGGCTAGTAGAAGGGTCAATGGTTGTGAAGGTGTGCGACGTCGAGGAGGAAGGCTGTCGCTTCCCGCCATGGAAGGCGTGTCGATCCTGTTCAGAGGGCGCCATGGTGGATGAGACGCTGAACTGAACTCTGGATCAGGCCTCGAGATAGACTTTGAGAATGTCCTTATCGTCGCTTCTCCGGACCGAGCGGGAACGGGAGCGAGTAGTCGGGAGCGGTGTGATATGATCGGGTTTCGCCGTGAAGATCATCAAACGAGGCGTGGAATGCTGGTTAATTAGCGTCCCCGCGGCACTAACGCAGGAAAAGATGGCAATTCTTGAGTTGAGCCGCTCGGCTTAGTAGCAGAGTTGATGGTTGATGGATTCCCAGGCAAGCCAGGCAAGGGTGCGAGGCGTGCGAGGATACAGTGCATTGCCTTTGCTAGGGGACCTTGCTGTGCCTCCGTACCTTACTCAGTAGCCCATCTGGCGCATTGTAGGAGCCGAAGACTCAGCAGCCTAGCGAGCCTAGTTACGGCAGAATGACGTCGTAAGTCCCCGGGCGGAGAAGCGCTAACGGCGCCTTGTACAGTCCTGTATTTAGCGCCTTTGGCCCCTCAATACCGACTACCGTATCGCGTGACCACTAGCTATATCCAGGCAAGTCGGGCTGACTCCCCACTGAAAATCATGGAAACTCCAGCATTTTTTACGTGAAAGAACCCACAATCCACTATTGCATGCTTTCGAAACCGCCGCTTCCAGGTGCAGAGACGTACGTGCGCGAGCCAAGCCTCTCAAGGGGAAAGAAAGTGGACTGCGAGACTGCTTGACCGAAACTGAACGGGGCAGAGGATCAGCGTGAAAGTCTGGCGTTTTTGGACACTCGGAAAACTGGGAGTGGCGCGTCTTCTTGTCTGATTTGCTACGCCGAGTGACCGGCCCCCGCCAGAAAGGGAGGCGTTACGAGTCGGGCAAGCTCGTATCTGGACTCGCCTGGATGTCGAGTCCTTTTGCTGCTCCGTTACTTGGTACTGTACCTCAGTTGGTGCTTCAGCCCCGACACTCTGGACGGCCACCACCGATGCGAGGGCCCCACACTCGATCAGGTCAGTCGGGCCTCTGGCGGCTCTACAAAGAACAGCCGATCAGCGTTCTGTCAAAGGCTAACAAGGGGAGCATGGGTTTCTACCTTATTGTTTAAACTCGTCCACATAATTAACGCACAAACTCGAGAGGCAAACCTTGAAGTCTGAATACTTCTGAATATTCACCAACAAATAAATCGATCAGGCAAGCACTGGTATTCTTCCTGCAGCTCGCAGCCGCCGTCCACAACTGCATATACAGTATAAGTAAAAAAAAATCCTCTCGACTCTACTGTGGCCATGACAACAACATATCTACCACCCTCGGAGACGGACCGCTATGACTATGTCATTGTCGGCGGAGGCACGGCAGGATGCGTGATAGCATCCCGCCTAGCTGAATACTTACCACACCGGCGGATTCTTCTTATCGAAGCCGGGCCGAGTGACTTCATGGACAACCGGGTTCTTGATCTCCGCCAGTGGCTTTCTCTGCTCGGTGGTGAGCTGGACTACGATTACGGTACAACCGA
>FTLB01843406.1_pt1 | contig 11610 bp, 14 predicted proteins | sample 1658291 | NCBI WGS metagenome assembly FTLB01 (sample SAMEA3914812, study PRJEB12502) | metagenome | biome: forest; material: soil | place: Canada | collected 2011-07-07 | depth 0.1 m
GATATCGATACTACTTCGTAAAATATTACGTGTGCCCAATGTCCGCTCCAGAGCGGCCCCAGCCGACCCTCCACACGGCGCGACTGCGCCTCGTACCCTTGTCTCCAGAACACCTCGAGCACCTGGTCCTGCTGGACTCGGACCCGGAGGTCATGCGATTCGTGGGTAAGGGCAAAGCCCGCCCACGTGAGGATGTCGTCGAGCACTTCCGAGGCTGGTTAGCCAGGGCTGAGCCCGCCCCCGGCCTAGGGCTCTGGGCAGGATTTCTCCGCTCACAGCTCCCTACGGCAGCGGCGGCGGCAACGGCGGAGGGCGATGATCCGGCGGGGTCCTTTGTCGGCTGGTGGGCGCTGCAGCCGCCCAAGAGATCGGACCAGGGAGCGCTGCACGGCCAGGCTGAGCTGGGGTACAGACTGCTGAGGAGGTTCTGGCGTCAGGGGCTGGCGAAGGAAGGCGCTGCGGAGCTAGTACGGTATGGGTTCGAGGACCGCCAGCTGCGGCGGATATTCGCCGAGACCATGGCCATCAACGCGGCCAGCAGGGCTACCATGGCGAGCGTGAGCTTGGGGTACAAGAGGACCTTCTATCTGGATTTCGGCGAGGACACGATCCCCGGCAGCGACGCGGGAGAAGTCGAGTACGAGCTCACCCGAGAGGATTGGGAATCGCGACAACCGAGCAGGTAGGACGACCTAGTATGCACAGACGGTTCTGCACACGGTTGGCACCGAGAGACTGCCGCGTATCGGATAGGCAGATCAACCAGGCTCCCCGGTCGCCTAGATATACCTGGCTCTCGGCAGGACAGGCATCGTGTTAGTCGGCGATGCGACATAGCTCCGTGAGCTTCGATGCCGGTGCATGGCCAGACTGTTTTTATCTACCATTCTCCTCTTGAAGAAGTACATACAGCTAAAACTAGCCTCGTCATGTTAGCAACAAGTCCAAGCCTAAGGATGGTGCTTAAAGCTGGAATTAGCTATAAATGTATTGTCCAAGCTGTCACTTCGCAACGTAGCCAGAGACCAGGAAGCATGCGTCCTTCCTTTTTCCAAATAGTCTCGTAGGTAGCCGTTGGCGACATTTCCTAATGATTGGGCTAGGGAGAAGGCAATCAAGTGTGCTATTTGTCCACTCAGATAGGATATCGAGAGTTCTAGGCCCGTACAGCTCGTGATTTGCTGAGGCCAAACTCCTGACGAATGTCTCATAGGCAGTCAGGCATCCCGGAGGATCGCGGTCCATTGCCACGTGGTTGACCATATCTCGAGCTACCGGGGAAGGGAGGCCGAGAGAGGGATCCCTGTTGATGACGTGAAGCAAGACAGGGATGGATCGGAATGAAGATATATGAAAATGAAACAGTGTCTTACAGGTTATGTGGTCGCCTTTGTCGCAAATTTCCAGCGCAGGAGAAATATCAACCCGGTGCGTCAACTGCTTGGAAATCCTGCTGCTGAATGGCAAAAGAATCAACTACATTACTCCTACAGCCTTCTCTCCCCACGACTGTTGATACCTCACGCAACCGGGTTCGGGTTTCTACGAGTGCGGCTAACAGCAACGACGTGGCAGACCCCGAGCGAGACTCTCGTAGGGAATGACATCCATATTCGATCCTGTTCACAGTGTTCAGAGACCAGCCGTTCTCCTACCCGTGTTTTCCATCCTCGGACGGATCTTCCTGTCTTAGGTTCCGCTCTTGTGATTCTGCATACCCTGCCGTCTCAAACCAGCGGTTCTGTGCTACGCAGCAGTTGCATCCACGTTTGTCCTGCGCCATCGGTATTTTCAGCTCCTCAGCTCCGCCTATGACGACCGATGAACCACTTTGAGGCGGGCCCTGGCCAACCCTGTGGTGCTTAGGAGTTGGGAGCCTTCATGCTGCATGTTCCCGGCGACGATCCAACATGGGAAGCCTGGTTGGTGATGGCTCCATTCCTGAGTTCGTATGCACGTCCGCTGTCGGCCCTCGCACAGCGTAGAGTCCCGGAGCCTTGATTGCCATGCCTGCAGGTAACCTAGGTGTGACAGAGTCTCGTACACGAAACAAGGAGCCAATGAGCCTTGCAGATACTTGACCGGTGGGAAGTCGAAGAGGTAAATCATGTCACTTGGCAAAGTCCACGAGGAAATCAGATGCAGGCGACCGCCCGGGGCGTTCGCAAGACTGAGCGTTTTCACACGCCATACGGGTCTTGTGGTAATCGGCTGGTCGTGACGGAGGCCCTGTGGGCAGAAAAAGCAACTACCCAGGCGTATCGTAGGACGACAACGAGCTTAAGGGAGTACGTTTTCTGTCCAATGCTTCTCTGGATGGCTGTCTATAAGACCAGCCATGGAACAGACTAGGTAGTCCTCCATGTTTGCTTCTACATTCAGACATTTGCATCCCTTTCAAAGGCAGATCGGTCTTCAGAACACTGCTGGACCATTGGCATATTGGTAGGAGCCATTTCATAGTAATTATTGCTCAATAAGGTACTTAAGATATGTAGCCAATCCTTCATAAAGTCTGTGCTGCAGCTGCAGATGCTTGGCTGGGTACCTGATTCATCAAGTAAGGGTCACTCACGCAGTGCTCGACCGAGCCTATAGTACTACCTTACCTAGGACATCATAGTTGGCAAAATAGCCTTATAGTAATTGCATGGCCACGGAGGCATCCAGATGAATATTCAAGGTGGCACCATTGACGACGATACCACTCTCCTAAACCCAGCGGCCGGGCAAATCCCAATTCCTCGTTGGATCTTCAACTCGCACTGGAGACACGCCGATCTTGGGACCAGAATACAACAACGTAGGAGATGACAAAGAAGTACCTCTGTAGATAGGTTGATAGGCACGCAGCACGCAAGGCACGATAGGTCGGCAGATCTGGACAACTCAAAGAGTAACCTGGCTTGCCTGGCGGGCTTGGTAGGGGTCGGTTGGATTTAATGCATGAATATGAGATGCGACGCAATAAAAGTACAAGATTGACGTTGAGGAGCACTAATTATCTCGGTAATAGGCCTTGGCTTGGCGGGGTGGGTTGCCAATCCCAGAACCTAACGCGGCATCGATCCTCAGGGGTACGAAGCTGATTGATTGGCTGGCGGTAAATTCCTCTGCACTCTTTTCAGTCTTTTGCTTGTGAGTCGTGACTTTCGTCTAGCAGATCTTCGGACTAACACGATTCGATCCTCGCTTTTCATTATGTGTAAAGGAGACGAAAAAGAGGCCGAGCACCAATAGGACAGCTTGTGATCTTGGATGATCATCGATTCATACCCAAGCCCAGTAGTCTTGGCTTGCTTGGCAAGCTTTGGTACTGCGTCGTCTCTTTCCTCACCGAGAGCACGAAGAAAATCATCAGTGTCGCAGCGAACCCGGGCGATGCAAGGGTCGGAGGCGACGAGCAATCAAGGGACATCCCAACTCTTCTGGCTTTCTCATCTCATGTTCGGATCCGGGGCCCCATGCGGCGGCCTGAACTGCCGCTCGCTTGCGGCTTGGAATCCCTCGGCCGTATCCTCCCATGTAACCCGTCTACCCATAGGTTTCGGCTGCGCAGCTCGCATGACTGATGTAGAATACTTCTATTTCTCTCTCTTTTTATTTACTGCTGCTCATTCTTTGGCTTGCTGCTTTCTCTCACCCGCTTGCTCGTGACGTCTGTTGATATACGGTAAGCTGCATCGCTCCAGCTTGTGTCCGTATTCCATCTTCTTCCTGTATTATCGTTGAACCCTACCTTTCCGCTCATCTGCAACGGCGCACCACTACAACACACGCACGTACGCAAGCACATCAACATTGTGGCCCCTACCGTTCCCCGATTCCAGCTGGTCGTGTGTTTCCCTCCTTGACCAACCCGATAGACCTTGTTGACGATAAGTACGGAAGCTGTACTTAACAGCCACATCCACCCAATTGCGCGCAATTCGTACTGCCAAGTCGCTCACTTCTCAAGGGTCTGCTCTCAGCCTAATCATCTTACTCTTGAAACTTGGCACCTGGCTTTCTCAGACGCTCGGCTCGGTGTCTATTCTCGACCGTTCCCTTCGACCACTACGATGCTTTTCTCTGGCATCCTCAGCGCCGGGCTGCTCCCATTGGTCTCGTGCATGTCCCATGGAGGTTCTGCCTCGTCTAAGGCCCGAAGTGTCATCACACCTCGGATGACTCTGTCTGGTGACGACTTAGAAACACAGTTCCAGTTTGCACCACTTGAATTCAAGGAGATATGTCTCGATTGCAGCCGTGGGAATGCAACGGCGCAGTATTCATGCTCAACCAAATGTCCGTCACCTCTCAACCTGGCTGCCGAGGCTGATGCTAATGAAGTCTCTTCCAGTCCAATGGCGCGATCCCAATTCCGTTGCGGAGAATAACGTCACGTCCGGCACCTGCAACTCAGGAGCGTGGGAATGGGACGGTGCCGCGAGTTCTCTGGGCGGACATAACAACGCCCCTACCAGCTATGCCACCTGCTACCTCGCAGGACAATCGTACTTCAAGGCGAGGTTTGTTGACTTTGAAAACTCGGACAACTTCACCATCGAGGTGACACATCGTTACCAGGATTCCCAGTAAGTCTTATTTAATTACTCTCAATAAGTCCTTGGGTTGCACGAGGCTGACCTGCATCAGAAATTTCACGCCCCCCTACGATTACCCAGCCATATTTGCGATGCCGACGTTTAATCTGTCCACCATCATGGATACGAACCTCAGCATTGTTGCGTACTCGCCCGGCACAGTATATGCTAAAGTCAGCGGTCTCTCCGACTGAGGATAATACTGCCAAGACCGCCATTTGTACTACAGTGATGTAAACACCTTCATATATCCATCCGCCAGCAATTCGAAATCCCCTAATGTACTAGTGGCACAAAGTACCCGTGCGATTGGGATCTATGTGTTTCAATTGTTGTATTATCTTTGTCCCGGAAGCAGCAATTCACCGTATCGCGGTACTATGTTTGCTGGTTTGGCTGGGCTAGGTGTGGAGAGTCTTTCTGATGAAGCTGGAAGGCACAGGGGGCGAGCTAGTTCCTACATTGCCTTATCAAACCGGGTGTCTTAAGTAATGATATGAAGAATCTAGAAAGAAAGAAGCGGGAGGTATTTCCAGGGTGTAATAGTCATGCAATCCACGGAAGTCTACTTACTGAAGACGCCCAGTTCCCCTGAAGCAGAGGACCAAATTTCATCCAGGCTTCCAGAAGGGAGGCGTTTGAACCTCGCCGCCCTGCGTGAGACTGTGCCAGACCGGACTCCCGGATGATGGCTGAGCATCTTCAAATCGGGCCACGGAAGGTGGACCTAACCGGCATGTTATGCATCCGTCCCGCGACTTTGCTAGTAGTTGTGTCTTACACCAAGAACCGCAGTACCACATAGTAATAAATGCCAGCTTTACCCGCCCAATCGGTCCGCTCATCGGCATACGGCAGATGACCCCGAGCAACTGCATGCCAGAAGCATCGCTGACACAAGAAAGAGGCTTCAGCTTCCGATTTAATTGCGTCCCGGCTATTCCCCAAATCAAGTTCACCGCCTGCCGTCAATTGCCAAGGGCCTGGGCCAATTTACCGAGCTGCGCCGTAACTTCCAGTGATCTTGGAATTGCGAATAAAGTAAACATGCCCCGAGACCGCGAGCGGGAAGGAAGGACCGGACCTTGGCCTGGAGGACTCTTGCAAGAATGTATAATGTACATAAACTGAAAGCGCCCGTCGGCCTGGAGGGCGGAGGGAATTCTTGAAGCCTTGTTGCTTGCGCTGCCTCCAGGTCTTCGCTGCTTCAACTGCGATTGCATTTCTCCCCTCGCCCCCCGCCAGTCGCCCATAACCATTACCATGCGGTGGCCGTGTCGGAGCAGCCTCTTGGCTCTTCTCCTCAGCTCTGCCAATGGAGCGAAGCTCATGTCCAAGGTCACGGCGGCATCTTCGGCGATACAAGCACTTGATGTCGTCGCGGACGATCAAGTTCTGACCTTGGAGATCAGCTTAAAATTGCAGAACATCGACCAGCTAGCAGAACGACTTCGGACCGTCTCCTCACCCGATAGTCCCGATTATGGAAAATACTTAGACGCAGGGGATGTGGAAAATATGTTCAGCCCGTCCGAAGAGTCACGAAACACGGTTATCTCCTGGCTCAAGGACTCAGGCATCACTGAATTCATAGATCATGGTTTCCATATCAACTTCGGCGCCAATGCCTCCACAGCTAACGCCATGCTGGCCACCAAGTTCCAGCATTTCATGGTTCATGGTGTGAGCAAAATCCGGACCCTCGAATATTCGGTTCCCGACGAGATTGCTGAGCACATTGATGTTATCTCGCCGACAACGTTCTTTGGGAAGACCCAGGCTCAGGCACCGGTGCCGGGAGCAAAGATGTTAGACGAACAAGCATCAGCACGTCTCATGGCACGCCAGAGAGCAAACACGACCCTCAACTGTGCGAGGTTGATCGAGCCTGGGTGCCTCGAGAAGATGTACAACTACGGCGGGTACTCCGAGAGTGCGTCCTCCGGAAGCCGTGTCGGGTTCGGCAGCTTTTTGAACGAGTCCGCTCGCTTGGAGGACTTGAACTTGTATCAGAAGGCGTACAATTTGCCCATTAATAACTTTTCTGTGGTGCTGATCAACGGTGGGCTTGATCACCAAGACCCAAGAGGCCAGGAAGGGGAGGCCAATTTGGACTCGCAGTTCATCTCGGCCGTCGTTAAAACGCTGCCCGTCACCCAGTTCATCACCGCAGGAAAGCCGTAAGTCTGATACTACCCTCCATTTTTTGGCCCTTCTATAAAGTACAGTCTGTTTGCTTACTCCGCACTCTGTAGCCCGTTCGTGCCCAGCATAGACGTCCCTGATGATGCGCACAACACGAACGAGCCATATCTTGAGTACTACAACTATTTACTCAACAAGACAAACTCCCAGCTCCCTCAGGTGATCTCAAATTCGTACGGCGACGACGAGCAGAGCGTGCCAAGGGACTATGCCACCCGCATCTGCAACATGATTGGTCTAATGGGCCTCCGAGGTATCACCATCCTCGAATCATCCGGGGATACCGGTGTCGGCGCAGCCTGCATGTCCAACGACGGCAAGAACAATGCCGAGTTTACTCCCCAGTTCCCCGCAACCTGCCCGTACGTGACCGCCGTGGGAGGGACAGAGTCCTATGCGCCTGAAGTTGCCTGGGATGCGAGCTCTGGCGGGTTCAGCAACTACTTCGAGACAGCATGGTACCAGACTCAGACAGTTAGTACGTACCTGGACAAGCACATTGCTCCTGATACCAAGAAGTACTACACAAAATATACGAATTTCTCTGGCCGTGCTTTCCCGGACATCTCGGCGCACAGCCTGTCTCCCAAGTAAGCACAGCTGCTCGCGAAATCAAGCTCCCCTCGTGCTCTCTCCAGCTGACAAACTTTGCAGCTATGTTTACTACTTCGCTCGTCGAGTTGGATATACTGGTGGTACATCGGCAGCTGCACCGGTCGTAGCCGGTATAATCGGTCTCCTCAACGACGCACGCCTTCGAGCCGGCAAGCCCGTCATGGGGTTCATCAACCCGTGGCTCTACTCTACAGGATACAAGGCTCTTACCGACGTCACAGGAGGTACAGCCAAAGGATGCAATGGCATCAATCTCCAGACCGGCGACGCAGTGCCGGGGGGTGGAATTATCCCTTGGGCTAGCTGGAACGCCACAGAGGGATGGGACGCCGCGACTGGCCTCGGCATGCCTGACTTGCAGGCGCTTATTAAACTTGCGTTGGTCTAGATACAATAAACATGTCTCCTAGGGTCGGGGACAGTAGAGGACCCAATGAGAGTCCCTCTTCTCGAGGTTCTCACAAGATATGAGCATAACCTATAATGAATACGATTAACGTTGGTAGTTCAACAAGAATTACTATTCTCCATATCATTGACCCTATCTTCATAAAAGATGTTAGCGGAGTCACCAGGAAAGACCAATGAGAATACCAAACCGTAGCCCGTTATTTCGGGATACAGGAGCCACGGCAGGTTGTCTTAGAGGCGGCATTGTCTCTGGCTAAGCTCATGCGAAGCGTATGCTCAAGCCATAGAAGAGTCCCATGTCATTCTGATATCCAGCTGTACATTTTCAGGGTTTAGCTATCACTTCCCCGCAGATGGCTCCTCCCAATTCGCATTATCTTCACCCAGAGATGTAATAGGGTGTTCGTTTGGCTCAAAGAAAGGCACGGATTTAGAGGCTCTCATGCGAGACAAATGATTGCACATCTAGCCTACTGTATATATACAGGAACCGATTCCTCCCGCTTCGTCTGCATGCGGCAGATCCTCGGTATAGCACATCACCCCGTGCCCACACGTTGGCACATCCTGGCGGCCGCTCTAAAGGGGATATGAAGTCTCGGGGAGCGATTCGAGGTGTTTCCGGTGGTGCTCGTTCGCCTAGCAGGTGGGAAAAAAACAGTTAGTGAGAAGCCCTCGAAAAGTTTGTCCTGCGAAGTAACACATGGAGGAGGGCTGAAGACGTACGAATGGGAGTCCGCAGTAGCCGCAGGCGGCAATCTCGGGCTTGTCGGTGTTGATGAAGACCTGGGGGTGTCCGGCCGCGCCGCCGCCGCCATCGCAGACAACGATCCGCTCGTGCGTCCACTTGACGGGCTGCTTGTGGACGAGCTCCATGGCCGAGTAGGGTTGTGGCTGCGTGGGTCCGTCTGGTTAGCTTGCGATCCGATTCGAGATGCCTCGTGGCATACTCGCGGGGGCAGGGGGGGGATGAGGTGTTTCCGGTTCCCTACCTGGAGGCTGTAGTCGGTCTGCTCGAAGCGCGGACCAGTCATGGCATCGGAGCGCGGCCGCTGGCTGCGGGACCAGACGATCGTTCGGTTCGGGGACTGGGCAATCTCTGTGTGAGCGGCGTCCTCGACGACCTGGGGCTTCGTCTCCGTCTTGGAAGCAGGGACGGACGTCGCGGAGTCGAATTGGCGGGCGGTGGCCGAGAAAGGGCGCTGGCTGATGGCCAATTGGCGCGATAGCCTCTGGGCTGCGCGCAATCTGGTGGCTGAAATCATTGTGCTTGGGAATTGGTTGGTGGGAGCAACCTTTTGGTCGATGGAGAGCTCTCGCAGGAAAAGACGTGAGGTTGAGAGCTGGAGCTCGCTTCGGTGCCATCAGTCGGCTGATCTTCGGACATATTTTATTTTCTGCGGCCTATGGAAACAGGCCTTCCCGACGGTACTTTATCGCTACTGGCGCTGCTCTATCTATAGCGCCATAAATTATTTACTTCAGGCCATTGGCTTTACAGGTTTTATTCGCCTAGCTCTGTTTTTTCTTCTTCCTTAAATCCCACCAGCAATTTGGCTATAGGAACTTTTGGCTTCTTGCCGCTCGCGCGAGTCGCTGCCCTATCGTTGTTTCTGACCTTCAGCGACTTGTGTGTTCTGCACGCTTGTCCATAGAGAGCTGGACACTGGAATACTCTTCTGTCCAGAGGCACCGAGATACTGACCTGCCTCACTTTCGTGAACAGACTAACTAGGCTCTATCGTCATAGCTACCACCTAGCCGTGCAGAAGAAAGCTCGTTGCTTGCCGCCATGGCGCCGTCACCTCCTCGAGCACCCGCGACTGGGCTGTCCGCGATGGCCGCGCAGACCCCCGTGAAAAGCATATCGGCGCGTTTAATGACCATGAAGTTCATGCAGCGCGCTGTGGCGTCGGAGCCATCCTCACCTGCGACGCCGAATACCGACGAATCTGGCTCGGGCAAACGTCGCAAAGTCTCCCATACTCCTGTATCCGAGTCTCCAAGCACCCCGCTCTTCGATGTAAGGGCAGCGCAAGCGGCCATAGAAGAGGAGGAGAAGAAGCGCGAGGCAGCCGTAGCCAAGCTCGCCCTGCAACTGGGTGACTCTCACTGGGTGTTGGAGGGTGCCCCGAAAACAAACAAGGGCCAGCACACCCCTCTGAAGGTCGTCCAAGTCGGGTTCGCTCAGATCGACTCGTCTAGCCTCTCGAACGAAACGGAGGATGACGTCGTGCAAGGAAAGAAGACGTTCGGCGCCCAGGCAGGCAAGGCATGTTTGAATAAGGAGCCTGGTAGTCCCCGGGAACAACGCTTACAATTTTGAACAGGGAAATGCTACCAAAAAGGGCAAGGCGCAGAAGACAACAAACTCAGACGAGGATATGTCCACGTCTGGGAGTGATTCTGAAAAATCTCGCCCCCGAGAGCAGGCTGATCGTGGCCGACGCGAATCCGTTAGGGACGGGGACCTCAAACGGTCGCATTCTACCTTCTCGCAGAAACGGAGCGAGGAGCGGAAGAAAACCCAGCAAATTGCGGGCAAACGCCGGAAGAAGGAGTTGAACTTGAACAAACCCATTTCTATTTCTGCACAAGGGGCAAGCAGTCACTTTGGCAGATAGGCGATGGTGGTGACTGGAACAAAGCCTCAGTGCACCATCTGCTCGCGAGGCGTGATTAAGCGACCAGTACGGTCACGCAGCCCGCCTTGGCGATACTACGCCGTGGCCCAATCGCCATCAGAACTTATTCCTCGACAGCTTTTGCCTCCTGAGCTGCACACACGGCAGTTCAGTCAGCTAAGCGTGCGCCATAGCATGGCAAGCAAAGCCGGCGGCGACATCCAGGATTTGACGATATACCCCTGATCCACCCAACCCCACGAAACTCTGGGGTATTTTCTCCTTGTGCATGTCATCGCTAGTAAAACGAGGGCCGGACGAGCAAAGAAGTCCCGCCGGATCAGAGTTGATGGGCCGGCTCTCCCCGCAGCCGTTTATGCGGTACGTAGCTTTACCTAACCAAGGGGGGGGAGAGAGTACCGTTAGTTAACCCTCGGTTTAAACCAAATAAAGAAACACATGATTTCTCTGCTTCTCGTTTTCTCCTCGCCGTTCCAGTGCATTCCCCAGCGGCGGCGCTACAGCCCTCGTACGTTGCTACCCGAGGCGAACCGTACCAGGCAATATCGCCTGGGCCTTACTCGCTAAAGGGCGTGACGGCCGAACGCTGCCTTTCCATGGGAACTCCTGCATCGTCGTAGGATCTGGGTGCCGACGGGCACCAGAAAGGCCGAATGGATGAACGCATGAACGTGCCAGTGTGACGAGGTGCATGGGAGGACGGCTCAAGGGAAGCAAATCCCTGACCTTGGTGTCACACATTCTGGCTGGTATGGACGAGCAAGCCGGAGGAGCAAAGTAGACTGGCTGTGTCTCTAGTGGTAAGCGAAGCCTGGCAGGCAGTGCCCGCCGCCGGTTTTGTGAAACCTTGTTCTACGTCGATATGGTTGTGGAGGGGACCTTAAGGCTAGGGGGGAAAGCAGGCCCGAGAGAATCTTATACGGGAGGATGAACAGGCAAAAAAACACGGCAGAGCGGCGGCAGCGATATTGCAGCCGGCGCTCCTCGAGAGGCACGGGAGTTGGGCAGATTCGGGCCATCGTCGTCGATTCGGACCCCACCACCCTCCCCCTTTGGAGCGAGCGGGTGAGCCAGGCCGTCCAGGCCGTCCACAAGGTTCACCCCGTTCGACGCACCGCCCGTCATGAGGATCACCCACACCACGAAGA
>FTLB01001948.1_pt1 | contig 11607 bp, 3 predicted proteins | sample 1658291 | NCBI WGS metagenome assembly FTLB01 (sample SAMEA3914812, study PRJEB12502) | metagenome | biome: forest; material: soil | place: Canada | collected 2011-07-07 | depth 0.1 m
CTGCCGAATCCACCTGCTGGCTGCAGGTCCTATCCTGCCTGTCGCGCGTCCCTCTTCCAGCGGCAGGCAGGGGGGAAGACGTCGTCGCTCGGGACCGCCCAGCTCCGATATCGACCGCCTTTGGCTCGTATGAATCACCATGAGTGATAGTGACCCAGCTAGAACGAGCATAAGTCTCCCCATCCAAAATTCACACCAACAGATCGGCGCCAATGGACGGACCTCTTGACCTTGGGACACTAAGCCGCCTCTCGGGGGGCGGGGGGCCTACCACAGTAACTCCGGTTGGAACTCCGCGACGTAGCGGTGCGCGGGGCAGGGGAGCGTCTTCCGATGTGTGATCTTGACAACTGAGATACTATGTCCAAGACTCGATTGGTAATAATGCCCAACCTTGCTGGGTAGTCAAAAATTTGGATGCTCCCATCCGCCCCTCCCCCCCCTCCAACTCGTCGTAACCCATGTCAGTTAGAGAGAATGGCATTCATAACAAACCAGCTCCCGGATCGTGGGGTGTAGGATTTTTTTTTTTATTCTTTTTCCTTATACACGTTCTGTCCAAGGCTCTATACGTGGACTGCTTGACCCCCCTTGGCTCTCCTTGAATTCTCGTGGAAGCCAAGTATCAAGTGTGCCCTCGTAGCCTCTTTTCTCATTCTCCAGCTTTTTATCCTAATTTCTATTGCAGCATATAGTCAGAATTTTGGAATTCTTTAACTTCTTGCTGTTGCCCAGTCCGTTCCTATATGGAGCTAGTGGTGTTCAAAGCTCTCGCGACCAACACCCAGTGACCTTCGGGCTTCGCTGACATACATATAAACTGCACACCAGCTTTGACTGTCGTCCCGTCCTAATATCATCCATATCAGAGAAAGGGTGCGGTCGACAAAACGATGGGCGACAAGGATGCAGAGAAGGAAACCCCGAAGGCCGTCTCCGACGGCCAGGACGGAGACGGCCAGGACAACAAGGAGATATTGTCCGAGGATACGTTAGAAAAACACTCTTCGAGGTCATCGACATCGTCTGCAACGCGAGATCTCGAGGAGCTACGAGAGGAGGCCCGTAGGAGCAACCCCAATGGGTTGACGAGAGTTGGAAGTGGCGTCTCGGTTGAGCAAGCCACGGCCGACTTTGCCCAGCTCCAGAAGGAGTTGTCCCGCGTGGTGAGCCAGCAAAAATCGACCAAAGGCGAGAAAGGCCTCAAGGATCCCGAGACGCCCTCGTCCGATGATGCGCCAGAACCTTTCAACTTGGAAGAGGTCCTCCGGACCGGGCTCAACGCCGAGCGAGAGGCCGGGATCCGCCCAAAGCATATCGGCGTATACTGGGATGGCCTTACCGTCAAGGGCATGGGAGGCAGCACGAACTATGTGAAGACGTTCCCCGACGCATTCATCGACTTCTTTAACGTGATCTCGCCGCTGAAACGAATGCTCGGCCTGGGCCCGAAAGGCGTCGAGGCTACCCTGCTGGACAACTTCAAGGGCGTTTGCAAGCCAGGGGAAATGGTTTTGGTCCTCGGCAAGCCAGGCTCTGGCTGCACCACCTTTCTCAAGGCGATTGCAAATCAGCGGTATGGCTACACCAGCGTCACCGGTGATGTCCTCTACGGGCCATTTACCGCCAAGGAGTTTAAACATTATCGCGGAGAAGCCGTCTACAACCAGGAGGATGATTTGCACCACGCCACGCTGTCTGTCGAGCAGACCTTGGGCTTTGCCCTCGATGTTAAGATACCCGCCAAGCTTCCCGCTGGAATCACCAAGGCAAAGTTCAAAGAGGAGGTCATAACCACCTTGCTCAAGATGTTCAATATTGAACACACACGGCATACGGTCGTGGGGGGCCACTTCGTTCGTGGTATCTCCGGAGGAGAACGCAAGCGTGTCTCGATCGCGGAGATGCTGATCACCAACGCCTGCATTCTCTCCTGGGACAACAGCACTCGCGGCCTCGATGCCTCTACTGCTCTTGATTTCGTCAAGTCGCTCCGCGTCCAGACTAACCTGTACCAGACCACCACCTTCGTCTCGTTGTACCAGGCATCCGAGAACATTTATAACCTGTTTGACAAGGTCTTGGTTATTGATGAAGGCAGACAGGTCTACTTCGGCCCCGGCTCCAAGGCTCGAGCGTATTTCGAAGGCCTCGGCTTCGTCCCGCGCCCGCGGCAGACCACCCCGGACTATGTCACTGGCTGCACCGACGAGTTTGAGCGTGAATACCAACCAGGCAGGTCAGAGGCCGATGCACCCCACAGTCCGGCTACGCTGGAGGCCGCTTTCAACGAGTCACGCTTCGCCAAGACTCTGGCCGACGAGATGACCGAGTATAAGGCGTCTCTGGACACCGAGACCGAGCAGTATGAAGACTTCCAGGTGGCAGTGCGCGAGCAAAAACGGAAGGGTGCCAAGAGATCTGTCTACTCTGTTGGCTTCCATCAGCAGGTCTGGGCGCTGATGAAGCGTCAGTTCGTGCTGAAAATGCAAGACCGGCTGGCACTCGCCCTCTCCTGGCTCCGAAGTATCATCATTGCTATTGTTTTGGGAACATTATACTATAATCTCGGCAGGACATCTGCGAGCGCCTTCAGCAAGGGCGGTCTCATGTTCGTCTCGCTGCTTTTCAACGCCTTCCAAGCCTTCGCCGAACTCGCTGGTACCATGCTGGGTCGCACCATCGTGAACAAGCACAAGGGGTACGCTTTTCACCGCCCCTCAGCCCTCTGGATAGCGCAGATCTTTGTGGATCAGGCATTCGCCGCCACGCAGATCATGGTGTTCTCCATCATTGTATACTTCATGACGAACCTCGCCCGCTCGGCGGGTGGGTTCTTCACCTTCTACCTCATGATCTTGTCGGGGAACATTGCCATGACGCTGTTCTTCCGAATCATCGGCTGTTTAAGTCCCGACTTCGACTACGCCGTCAAGTTCGCCGTTGTTACCATCACCCTGTTCATCGTGACGTCCGGATACCTCATCCAGTACCAGTCCGAGCACGTTTGGCTGAGATGGATCTATTACGTTAACGTCCTGGGTCTTGCCTTTAGCGCTATGATGGAGAACGAATTCTCGAGGATCGACATGACCTGTACGTCCGACTCTTTGATCCCTTCTGGGCCCGGCTATGGCGATATCAACCATCAGGTTTGCACCCTCGCCGGGTCCAAGCCCGGGACGCTCCTTGTCTCGGGCTCCGACTACATCACCCAGGGTTTCTCGTATCTGCCCTCCCAGCTCTGGCGTAATTGGGGCATCGTCGCAGCGCTCATCATCTTCTTCCTCATCATGAATGTCATCTTGGGCGAAATTGTCCAGTTCGGCATGGGGGGCAACGTAGCGAAAGTATTCGACAAGCCCAACGAAGAGCGCAAGAAGCTGAACCAAGAGCTCATTGAAAAGCGGGATGCGCGTCGCAAGGCCCGCCAGAATGCCGAGACATCCGAGCTGAAGATCGAGTCGAAGAGCGTCCTCACCTGGGAGGACCTGTGCTACGATGTGCCCGTCCCTGGCGGCACGCGCCGCCTGCTGAACAAAGTCTTTGGATACGTTAAGCCCGGCGAACTCACTGCCCTGATGGGAGCATCGGGCGCCGGCAAGACGACCCTCTTGGACGTCCTGGCCGCGCGCAAGAACATTGGTGTTATCTCCGGCGATATTCTCGTCGATGCGACCAAGCCGGGCAAGGAATTCCAGCGAAGCACTTCGTACGCCGAGCAGCTCGACATGCATGATCCATCGCAGACGGTTCGCGAAGCCCTGCGGTTTTCCGCTGATCTGAGACAGCCCTACGAGACCCCACGGGAGGAAAAGTATTCCTACGTAGAAGAGATCATCGCTCTGCTGGAGATGGAGACTTTTGCAGATGCGATTATCGGATCGCCCGAGGCGGGTTTGACAGTTGAGCAGCGGAAGCGAGTCACCATCGGCGTCGAGCTGGCCGCCAAGCCCCAGCTTCTACTTTTCTTGGACGAACCTACCTCGGGTCTGGACAGCCAGAGCGCATTCAACATCGTGCGGTTTTTGAAGAAACTTGCTGCTGCGGGACAGGCGATCCTCTGCACGATCCATCAACCCAATGCGGCCCTGTTCGAGAACTTCGACCGGCTGCTTCTCCTCAAATCCGGTGGCCGTTGCGTCTACTTTGGCGATATTGGAAAGGACGCGAGCGTACTGCGTGGCTATCTGAAGCGTCACGGGGCGGAGGCCAAGGCGACCGACAACGTTGCCGAGTACATGCTCGAGGTCATCGGCGCGGGAAGCACGCCGCGCATCGGAAATCGCGACTGGGCGGATATCTGGGAAGAAAGCCCGGAATTCGAAGCTGCCAAGAGTACAATCCTGCAAATGAAGGAAGACCGAAAGTCTTTCGGTGAGCAAGTGGACAAGGAGCTGGAGAAGGAGTATGCCTCGCCCTGGCGGCACCAGTTGAAGGTCGTTATCAGCAGGGCCAACCTGGGTTTCTGGCGCTGTAAGTTCCCTCTCCCATCACTGTTCCTTGGATGTACATACCAAGAAATTGAAGCACGCTTGCTAATTCTTTCCTACTCAGCTCCGAACTACCTTTTTACACGTCTATTCAACCACGTCGTCATCTCCCTTCTTACTGGTCTCACATACCTCAACCTCGACTACTCGCGATCCTCCCTGCAGTACAAGGTCTTCGTCATGTTCCAAGTCACGGTTCTGCCCGCGCTCGTCATCTCCCAGGTCGAGGTTATGTATCACATCAAGCGTGCCCTCTTCTTCCGCGAACAGTCGTCCAAGATGTACAGCACGGTCACGTTCGCGGCCTCGATGCTCGTGGCCGAGATGCCTTACAGCATCATATGCGCCGTAGCATTCTTCTTGCCCCTCTACTACATGCCCGGTCTGCAGCACGAGGCGAGCCGCGCCGGATACCAGTTCTTCATGGTCCTCATCACCGAGCTCTTCTCCGTCACGATGGGCCAGTGTCTCGCCGCCCTCACGCCTTCGATCTTCATCTCGTCGCAGTTCGACCCCTTCATCATGATCACCTTTGCCCTCTTCTGCGGCGTCACCATCCCCGCGCCCCAGATGCCCGAGGGCTGGCGCGTCTGGCTGTACCAGATCGACCCCTTCACCCGCCTCATCGGCGGCATGGTCACGACGGCCCTGCACGAGCTGCCCGTCATCTGCGCCGCCTCGGAGCTCAACGCCTTCACCGCACCCCCCGGCCAGACGTGCGGCGAGTACATGCAACCGTTCTTCGCGCGCGGCGGCCCGGGCTACATCGTCGACAACAGCACCAGCGACTGCCAGTACTGTGCCTACAAGGTCGGCGACCAGTTCTACACACCCCTGGGGCTCAGCTTTTCGAATCGATGGAGGGACCTGGGCATTTTCCTTGGCTTCCTCGGAAGCAACATCATCATTTTGTTCCTTGGTGTAAGTGATCCTCCAGGATACCCCGGATCACTGCAACGGGCCCATTCATTTGCTAACACATCGCAGAGCCGATATTTGAACTACAACAAGCGATAAACGCATAAATACTTTTAGATGTCTTTCTGCAACCTGCGGCGGATTTTATAGAGAGAAAGAGGTAAAACATTTGGGATTCCGGACTAGTCGTCTCGACGAGGAGTTTTCCCGGCGCCCATCTAGGCAAAATAATGCTTGGATCAGATTGTCTGGATAGGTCAGGGTAGATGTGACTATAATGTCGAGGTCTTCAGAGGCATGCCTCAAGCGAACGGCGATGACTATCATGAGTTAGAGCTGGTCATATACAGTGACTTGCAAACTTGCTTTTCTATCTTATAATATACATATTGACTTGTTTGGCTATATGTAACCTCAAACAGGGTAGCTTATAAGAGGTATTGTAATGCTGAAAAAACGTTTCGCTGTACCGTTTCAACATCCCACTGCGGTATATATACAGACGAGGTTCTTACTCAGATCGCCTCTGTTGTATTCACATACTAAACGGCATTGTATGGCAAAGCGATGGGGAGTAACTTGACTTCATGCCACCAAATCCAAGGCTCCGAAATATAATCGATAGCCTATATATTTGAGGAGCCTCGCAGACTCTTCCCATGGCGTACGCTATGAGAGGGGAAAAGGAGAGGGAATATGGATGAAAATCTCAGAGCAGACCAGATCCTAGCTACCGAGAAAAAAAATACTGCTTAGAAGGCTTTATCCACTGTTGAAAGACTAGATGGCCATATCCCCTCACACACCGCTGACCACATCCCAGAGCCTGACGGTATTATCCCTTGAACCAGATGCCAACGTCCGGCCGTCGGGCGAGAAAGCGACTGCGTGGACCGTATTTGTGTGCCCTATGAGCATCTGCCGGTGCACGCCACTGGCTACATCCCAGAGCCGGAAGGTATCATCCCTTGAACCCGAGGCCAGCGTCCGGCCGTCGGGCGAGAAGGCGAGTGTGCAGTCCGAGCCGACAGACCCCCTCAAGGTCTTCAGGTGCGCCCCGCTGGCTGTATCCCAGAGCCCGATAATCTCATTGATGTCTGAAGCTGACGCCAATGTCTTGCCGTCAGGTGAGAAGGCGAATGTACAGGCCCAGGTGCCGTGCCCCTCGAGTGTCTGCCAGTACCTCCCGCTCGCCACATCCCAGATCCGGACAGTCTGACCATCTGATAACGCCAGCGTCCAGCCATCGGGCAAGAAGGCGACTGTACCGATTGCAGCGTCGTACCCCTTGAATGTCTGCCGGTGCATGCCGCTGTTCGCATCCCAGAGTTGGATGCTCTGATCTTTGGAGGTTAACGCCAGTATCTGGTTGTCGGGCGAGAAGGCGACGGCAAGGATTAAATGGGCATTGGCCTTGAATGTCTTCTGGTGTGCGCCACTGGCTACATCCCAGAGCCGGACGGTCGAATCCTCTGATGACGCCAGCGTCCGGCCGTCGGGCGAGAAATCGACTGTGCAGACTAAAGTGCCGTGCCCCCTGAGCGTCAGACGGTGCGCGCCGCTGGTTGCATCCCAGAGCCGGATAGTCCCATCGCCTGAAGCTGAAGCCAGTGTCTGGCCGTCGGGCGAGAAGGTGACCGCACATACCTTACCGATGTGCCCCTTGAGCACCTGCCGGTGCGTGCATATCACGGCACCCTTTTCGAGTACCAGCTGCACGACGGCGTCATGCCTCCTATCGACGGCATACGAAAGCACAGTGCGATGGTCTCTATCCTTTGAATTGACATCCGCCCCTTGTTCGAGCAGTATCCTCGCTACGGCTTCGTGCCCGAACTCGGCCGCCATCGACAGTGGTGTCCTGCCCTTCTCAGACTTCGCTTCAATGTCGGCGCCGCTGTCAAGCAGCAGGCTGACCACAGCTTCGCTCCCGTACCCCGCCGCGATCGACAGTGGTGTCCTGCCATCCTCAGACTTCGCTTCAATATCGGCGCCGCTCTCAAGCAGCAGCCTGGTCACGGCTTTGTGCCCGTACTCCGCCGCGATCGACAGTGGCGTTCTGCCATTCTCGGACTTTGCTTCGATATTGGCGCCGCTGTCAAGCAGCAGCCTTGCGATCCCCTCGAGTCCGGATTCTGCCACCTGGAGTAGCGGAGTCCAATTCCTATCATCCCTTGCATGCATATCGACAACCTTCCGTTGTATTAGCTCGGATAGCTGGCGGCGTATTGCCGGTTTATGCACTGAAATGTACCAGGCATGCTGTAGCAAATGAGGCTTTGCGTAGGAGTAAAAGTGAAACTTATGGATACCAGGCGATTGTAACTCTTTGTTTACGCCTGCCAAGACGTTTCCTATGTCAACATTAGGCTCTCTCCGCGCCTGCAAAAGCTTTAGCGCAAGGCTCTGGACCATGCCGGGACCTGTTGCATGGACTATCTTGGACGGTGCGGCCGCAACTGGCATTTTCGGCATCAGCAGAGTAGATATCTGGGTGTCGAAAACGCCGTAATTGAGGTAGGTGGTGATAATATCTCCCATACTCCTATTTGCCTCCTGTGTTGTAAATGCAATATTCGTCGAGCCTTTAAACTTGCCGAGTAAGAATTGCTTGACGCTGTGGTGTATCAAGCGTACAGACAAGTCCTCTTCGTCAATATCGATAAGACTTCCACAGCAGGACAAGACGGAGTATATATTGTTAATCAGTCGTGCTGGGTTCCATGTAGCATAACCTGGAACTACGCTCAAGGCTTCGCGAAGCTCCTCGATTGTCAGGGGCCGGTGAGCGGCGGTGATAAGTTTGAGTATCTTTGTCTGGTACTCCTTTCCTGATTCTGCCGACGTCTGTAAAATACGAGAAAACGTCTCGGGTAGATCTTTGGGGAGTTCCGCAAGCGCCTGACGAATGGCTTCATCTGTCTTCATACGGCATATGGTTTCGATTTGAAGCACTACCCAGAGGAACATTCCCTGAGCACCTTGGAGTAGGGCGTCCAGTATTTCAAGGCTGAGCGTGGGATCTCCTATCGTCAACTTTCCGGATTCTATACGCCTTTCCAACTCTGCGTTGACGAAGCTCTTGATATCAGGATTGTCGTCAGGGATTGTGGCGGTACATTGTCTGGCAAACTGCTCCGGGCTTAACCGCAAGACATTGTCGGCCTCCAATCTATACGATACGCAGATGTGGAGTGCACACATGTCCTGGAATTTCCGAAGGTATTCGGTCAATACTTGTCTCTGATGATTCTCACATTCATCTAGTCCGTCGAGGACGAAATAAACTTTGAAATGGGGAGGAAGGGCATGCCGGAGTATGCCAAGAATACTTTCGGCATCTGAGACCAAGGTAGTCTTATCAATGAGATTTTGTACCATGCTGAGATCTGGGATAGGGCGTAAGAGCTGTCGAGCTAATGAACCAATAACTATGTGTGCGTTTAAGCTCTCGGAAATGTCGTGGCGACAAAAGAAATATGCCACTGGATATCGCGCACTTTGTACATGAAGATTTAGGTCGTCGACGATGTTGGCCAGCAAAACTGACTTTCCGGATCCTAGCTTCCCTGTGTATATAAACGTGCAAGAATCTGCATGCGTTTTCCACTCCTGGTACTGGGCGTTCTGGCTGAATAGGGTCGCGTTCCCAGACTTGCGTATCTCTTTCCATGTGGTCTGATAGTCGTATGTGGAGCACCAGTCGAGGACACGGGCATGCGCGTTGACCCTCCGGCGGTGCGTCTCGAGATCAGAGAACTTCAACAGAGCCTTGAGGCTGGAGCTCTGCTCCTTGATACCCTGTCCCATCAACAGGGTCACCTCCTCCTTAATGGCACTGGACCACTGGTCGAGCTCGGATTGGTATTTCCTCATATCGATGTCGCTCGGGAACGAAACTAGCCGTCCTAAAGTAGACTTTTTGGTAAACTTTAAGAGCTGGTGGCAGAGACGAACAACTACGATAAAATACTCAGATAGGTGCGATTGCAGGGCTCTGGATCGGGAATAGAGCAAGGCCATATTTTCGTAGCGCGGAGCCGAGCGACCGACGATCATGAGAAGAGCAGAGACCTTTTCGAGCCCGGAAGAGAAGTTGACAATCCACTAAACAACGTCAGATAGAAGCGTTGGAATCAAGTTGGAAAGAAGAGGCGTACAAGCAACGTCGTTCGCACTAGAGCCCAGACGCTGCATGCAATTATGTTCTGAGAAGCGCCTAGTATAACATCACCGATCGCCGCATATTGTTGGGCAGATTGCAGAAAGTTGGTCAAGCGAGGGCCGAAGCACCGCCTGCCGCCGAGCTTCCCTGAGGCCTCACGATCAATCTCGGCGGTAAATCGCATAACATCGTGGATATCTGGAGGTAGCTTGCGCGTTTGGGTTTGGTAGCCATTGAGGGTCCTTTTCTGCTCTGTAGAGAGATCTGCCTGGAATGACGAAACAGCTTGTGCTAGACGAATGTCGGCGGAAAGTCGGCCGGCGCCTGTCAGTGCAGAAGACATCTCGTATCATCATAGAGGCCATCGCGTGTGCTGTTCAACGTAGGGATAGAATGGAGATGCGATCTCGCCTTCGAAGCAGCCTTGTAGCAACACTTGACGGGTATTTTGGGGGGGTGGCGCAGCCGGGGCTGAAAGCTGCCTGGCGCCTCTATGCCCAATAGCCAACAAGCACTCGGAGCGAGGCTGGCGCTAAGTCTGCCATTTAAATGGCTGCTTGATCTCCTTCGCAAAGTAAACAAATGCCACGCACAGACCCGATCTTGGCTGGGCGGCTTGGATGCAGATGGGTTGGATCATGTTACACTTCTTCTGTCTCAAAACTTTATTGGCCGGAGAAAATTCATTGGTCTCTATTTCTTATGATATCAAACATTCAAGACATACTGGGGTAGTAGGAAGTATATGCTAGGTATTTTGGTTGGAATACATGGAATACACGCTCGCTTCTCGGTCACTCGGTCAGTCAGTCAGTGATTGGGCAACGGAACCTAGTACACCTCCAGCACGTAACGACCAATCTCCTTGAGTCGGTCAATCTCCTTGATAGGATCGACCTTGCGGCTGTTGATCTTGGCCTCGGCCGCGATTGTCTCCTGGAGGACCTCGGTGACGTCGGGGACGGGCCAGGTAGGACCGCACAGGTAGAAGGAACCTTCCTTGGTGATGTAGGCATCGATGATGTCCTTCGACGTCTCACGCATGCGGTCTTGGATGTAGATCTTCTGCGGCTGGTCACGCGAGAAGGCAGCGCCGAGCAGTGTGACGATACCGGCATCCAGGTAGGCTTCCCATTCCTCGCCATACAGGTACTCCTCGCGCTGGTGTCGGCTGCCCATGTACAGGAGGATGGGGCCGATCTCGAGACCCTGAGCCTTCTGCATGGCACGGTACTGGACAAAAGCACGGAAAGGCGCCAGACCCGTTCCGAGACCGGCCATGATAAGCGGCGCAGTAGACGAAGGCGGCAGCTTCATGACGGATGGCTTGACGGAGACGGTAACAGCGGTGCCGACGGCGAGGTTGGAGAGATAGCTGGATGCTTGACCAAAACGAGTGCGGCCCTTGGTATCAACCCAGTCCACAACGACAATCATCAGCGCCACAATGGAGGGCGCAACAGCCTGGGCAGAGGCGATCGAGTACTCTCGGCGCTTGAGGGGCGAAACAATGCGAACGAGATCCTGGAAAGCGGGGCGAGCCGAAGGGAATTCCTCAAAGATGTCAATGTAAGTCACAGTATCGACCTCGGACTTCTGCTTGAAAGCCTCAGCACCCTCTTTGCTGCCAAGGAACTCAAGCTTGGTCTTCTCTTTCTCGTCCGTAGCGAACTCAGCGAGGGACTCAAAGAAGCGCTTGGGGGGCTTGCCCAAGATGTCCACGTTCTGCACCAGGGCCTGGTAAACGGTTCTGGTCTCGAGGACCGAGGGCTCGTCACGGGAAGGAACGTGAACAAGATCATCCCCATTCAAGCCGTAAAACTTGATGAAATCTTCGACCTGCTTCGTATCGTTTTCAGCATGTATGCCGAGAGCTTCGCCAATATCATATGTCAGACCAGAGTCGCCAAGGTCGAATTCGATATGGAAGATATTTCGGTTGTATGTCAAAGGAGTAAGACGGCGGTTCTCCTTAACATGAACGGTGTGGGTCTTGACGGTGAGGTCCGGGCGAAGGCTCGTCTGGGTGCC
>FTLB01013268.1_pt1 | contig 11604 bp, 9 predicted proteins | sample 1658291 | NCBI WGS metagenome assembly FTLB01 (sample SAMEA3914812, study PRJEB12502) | metagenome | biome: forest; material: soil | place: Canada | collected 2011-07-07 | depth 0.1 m
GTGTAGCAGCATGGAACAATTGTCTTCGACTCATTAAACAGAACGTTGGAGAGCAAAGTTTCAAGACATGGTTTGAACCGATACTCCCTTTGTCGCTTCATAATAATGTTTTGACGATTCAAGTGCCTAGCCAGTTTTTTTATGAATGGTTGGAAGAGAATTATGTGCTTCTGTTGAAGCAAGCCATAGACTCGGAACTTGGCTCTAGCGGCAGATTGGAATATTCCATTATTTTGGACAAGAAAGAAGAAGGCAAGACGCAGACAGCTTCTTTCAAACCCGGGAATACTAATACAACTCATTCAACGGGTAATGGATGGAATAACAATAACAATAACAATAATAATGGGAGCAATGGCCATGCTTCAATGAGCTACTCAAGTCCCTTCGATTTGAAAAGCCTTGACAGGTACAACACCATTCACTCGCAGCTTAATCCTAATTATACTTTCGATACCTTTATCGAAGGGGACTGTAACAGGCTGGCTCGCTCTGCCGGATTTGCTGTCTCAGAAAAGCCGGGCATCACTTCCTTCAATCCTCTTATGATATACGGAGGCGTGGGACTTGGCAAAACCCATCTGGTGCAGGCCATAGGTAATCACATCAAGCAAAATCTGCCGGGGAAATTTGTACTGTATGTTTCTTCAGAGAAATTTTCTAACCAGTTTATTGAAGCAATCACCAACAACAAGCTGCAGGACTTCAATCATTTTTACCTACAGGTAGATGTATTGATTATAGACGACATTCAGTTTTTTTCAGGAAAAGAAAAAACTCAGGATATATTCTTCCAGATATTCAATCACCTTCACCAGTCGGGCAAACAGCTTATTATGACTAGCGACCGACCGCCAAAAGAGTTGAAAGGTTTGCAGGAGCGTTTACTATCCAGGTTTAAATGGGGGCTTACGGCTGACCTTCAGCAGCCTGACTTTGAAACCAGGATGGCGATTATCCAGAAAAAGCTGAAGCAGGATAGCATTAAAATTTCTGAAGCAGTAATAGAGTACTTAGCCTTTAGCATAGACACTAATATACGTGAACTGGAAGGCGTACTGATTTCGTTGATTGCACAGTCTTCTCTGAACAAGAAAGAAATAGACCTGGAACTTGCCAAGCAAACGCTGCAAAGCATTGTACAGGACATAGAGTCTGAAGTTGGAATTGATTATATACAAAAATTTGTAGCCGACTATTTCGGAGTTACGGTAGACTCTCTTAAAGCCAAAACCAGAAAGAGGGAAATAGTAGTAGCCAGGCAGGTGGCTATGTATTTTGCCAAAGAGTATACTAATCTTTCGTTAAAGTCAATCGGCTTTCATTTTGGAAGCAGAGACCACAGCACGGTAATACATGCGCTAACGGCAGTAAGCGACCAGATGGACACTGACAGAAAGTTTAATACTACTATACAGGAATTAACAAAGAAGATAAAGCTTAAAGCAATATAATTCTGATACTAATTTTCCGGCTAGGAAAGTAGGGCCTGACGTTTTAAACGTCAGGCTTTATTTTTTTAGAAGTATGAGGAGTAATAACCCCTCATACCATTAGATGTAATTCCTTCTATTACTACTTTTCCTTTTATCTTTTCAAGAATATCAGCCAGCTCAGCAGGGCTATTGATAGGTACTTTGTTGATGGCGGTAATAACAAAACCTTCGCTTATACCTAATCGTCTTACCAATCCGTTTTTAATATTTATTACGCGTACCCCTGCATCAAGGCCTAGCTTATCCTTCTCTACTTTAGATACGGCCTCAAAGTCTGCTCCCAGGTTCTCGGAACGGTACGTTTCATGCTTTATAATTTCAGTAGTTCCTTCCCTGTTGGTAAGCGTTAGCTGCCCTTCAATAGTTTTATCCCCTCTTTTGTATACAATTTTTACTTTGTCGCCAGGGTTAAAATAACTAAGGTATTCGTCAAAACTACTTTTACTATTTATAGTATAGTCGTTCACTTTGGTAATTATATCTCCCTTTTGTAGGCCCATCTTTTCTGCTGCTCCATCGTTCTGTATGTAACTTACCAATACCCCGTCCAGGTCTTTTACTTTCAGTTTGGCAGCTACCTCCGAAGTAATCTCATTAACCTCAGCGCCAAGGAATGCCTTTTGAACCTCGCCGTATTTTATAAGGTCTTTTACTACTTTACTCACAATATCTACAGGCACTGCAAAGCCATACCCGGAATAAGAACCAGTTTTGGAAAGTATGGCAGTGTTTATACCTACAAGCTCGCCTCTGGTATTTACCAAGGCCCCGCCGCTATTGCCAGGGTTAATGGCCGCATCGGTCTGTATAAAAGACTCTATAGGGAACTGGCTGTTTACTACGTGTATGTTTCTGGCTTTGGCGCTTACTATACCTGCGGTAACGGTAGAGGTAAGGTTAAAAGGATTTCCTACCGCCAGCACCCACTCGCCCACCTTCAGGTCTCTGGAAGTTCCCACCTTTATGGCAGGCAATCCGCTGGCATCCACTTTAAGCACAGCCAGGTCGGTAGAAGGGTCAGCGCCTACTATTTGAGCGTTGTACGTTCTTTTGCCGTCAATTACTTCAATTTTGTCAGCCTGCTCAATAACATGGTAATTGGTGATGATGTAACCGTCCGCAGAATAGATCACTCCAGAGCCTGAACTGGTCACTTGCTGTTCCTGGTTGTTAAAATACCAGCCAAACCAGTTGGGCTGATCATAGGAGTTAGTGCCTACCGATTTAATGTAAACCACGCTTGGGCTACTCTGTGCCGAGGCCAGCACAAAATCTTCGTTGGCTGCTCCAGACCGTTGCTGCATTCCCGTAAACTGGTAAGCAGGCGCTTGCTGGTTGGTAATGTAAATTTCTTTTTTAGAAAATAAGTTGAAAATATATGCCCCCAGGACTCCTGCCAGCAGAGCAACAACAAATACTCTTACACTTGATTTCATAAATAAAAATTAGTTATCTATATAGTTACATTATTAGCAAAAACTATGCACTCTTGTTAAACTGACAGTTTTTATGTCTTTTTTACATATAAAAGCCCGCCAAATTTATTAAATTTGTCTTCATACATTATGGGCATAAGAGCTTTTTTGAGTAAACCCATTGCTTCATGGGTAGTAAACCGGCAAAAGAAATGGGCGTTGAACCCCTCTCAAACTCAGCAAAAAGTTTTAGACTATCTGCTTAAAGAGGCTGCAAACACAAGCTTTGGCAAAGACCATCAATTTGCTTCTATAAAAAGCTACGATGATTTTAAGAAGCATGTCCCAATCCGCGATTACGAGCAGCTTTCTTCTTATATCAATCGCGTGGTAGAGGGAGAAGAAAATGTGCTCTGGAAGGGCAAGCCGCTTTACTTTGCCAAAACGTCTGGCACTACCTCTGGTGTAAAATACATACCCATTAGCAAAGACTCCATCCCTTACCATATAAACGGCGCTAGAGACGCTTTATTGAATTATGTACACGAAACTGGCAAATCTGAATATTTAGACGGTAGCCTGATCTTTTTGTCAGGCAGTCCCGAAATGGTAAAAAAGCATGGCATATATGTGGGCAGGCTTTCCGGCATTGTAAACCACCATGTGCCTGGCTACCTGCGTACCAACCAAAAGCCGAGTTACGAAGTAAACTGCATTGAAGACTGGGAAGCGAAGCTGGAAAAAATTATAGACGAAACTATTGATGCCCGGATGACGCTCATCTCTGGCATACCGCCCTGGGTGCAAATGTATTTCGACAGAATTACGGCCCGTACCGGAAAAAAGATAAAAGATGTATTTCCAGATTTTTCCCTGTTTGTATATGGGGGTGTAAATTTTGAGCCCTACAAAGCCAAGCTTTACGAAAGCATAGGGAAGAAGGTGGACTCTATAGAAACCTATCCGGCTTCCGAAGGGTTTATTGCCTTTCAGGATTCACAAAAGGAAGAAGGACTATTGCTGCTGTTGAACAGCGGTATATTTTATGAGTTTATTCCAGCCGATGAGTATTTTTCTCCTAACCCTACGCGGCTCTCTATAGGCCAGGTGGAGCTAGGCGTAAACTATGCGCTTGTATTAAATACCAATGCAGGCCTTTGGGGTTATTCCATAGGCGATACCATAAAGTTTGTATCCAAAGCTCCTTGCCGTCTTGTAGTAACGGGAAGGATAAAACATTTCATTTCAGCATTTGGAGAGCATGTAATAGGGGAGGAAGTGGAAAAAGCCATGCGGGAGACCATGCAAAAACACTCTGAAACGGAAGTAACAGAGTTTACTGTAGCTCCACAGGTAACCCCGCCAGATGGAGGGTTGCCTTACCACGAATGGTTTATTGAGTTTGCAACTCGCCCTAAAGATATGCAGGCTTTTGCTAATGACCTGGACGAGGCATTGGTAAAGTTAAATACGTATTACAAAGACCTGATAACCGGGAGGATTTTACAAAGGCTAAAAATTACTACATTAGAAAAAGGCGCTTTTATAAGTTATATGAAATCGTTGGGTAAATTGGGAGGGCAAAATAAAGCGCCGCGCCTATCCAATGACAGAGTAATTGCAGACGTTCTAACAAGATATAAAAGTTAACTGGCAAGCGCGACAATCATGAATTTGAAAAACAAAGAAAAAGAATCGCGTAAAAAGCACATTGCCATACTCGGCTCTACTGGTTCTATAGGAACGCAGGCGCTAGAAGTAATCAGGAAAAACAAAAATCTTTTTGAGGTGGAAGTTCTCACTGCCCAAGACAATGCCGATCTTCTTATTGCACAAGCCTTAGAGTTTGTACCCAATGCGGTGGTAATAGGCAATGAAGCGCTGTACGATAAAGTTGCCGCCGCATTGCTAACTGCTGATATTAAAGTTTTTTCAGGATTAAAATCCATCGCCTCCATTGTAGAAATGGAATCTATTGATATAGTGCTTACTGCCCTTGTAGGGTATTCTGGTTTGCAGCCTACCATTAATGCTATTTGTGCAGGGAAATCCATTGCATTGGCAAATAAAGAAACGCTGGTAGTAGCAGGTGAACTGGTAACGCGGTTGGCTATTGAAAAACGGGTAGATATTATACCGGTGGATTCTGAGCACTCTGCCATATTCCAATGCCTGGCTGGGGAGTTTCATAACCCCGTAGAAAAACTTATACTTACCGCTTCCGGAGGGCCTTTCAGGGGCAGGGATATGGAGTTTCTAAAGACTGTAACTAAAGAACAGGCGCTAAAACACCCAAACTGGTCTATGGGGGCAAAAATCACTATAGATTCCGCCTCTCTAATGAACAAAGGGCTGGAAGTAATAGAAGCCAAATGGCTTTTTGGCGTAGAGCCTGCCAATATAGAAGTAGTCATTCATCCGCAGTCCATTATTCATTCCTTGGTACAGTTTGAAGACGGTTCTATAAAAGCGCAAATGGGTTTGCCAGATATGCGCCTGCCCATACAGTATGCGTTAACTTATCCGCAACGTATAAAATCGGACTTTGAGCGTTTTAATTTTACAGACTACCCTTCGCTTACTTTTGAGAAGCCAGACCTTAAAACATTCAGAAATCTGGAATTGGCTTATTATGCCATGCAAAAAGGAGGGAATACCCCTTGTATATTAAATGCCGCAAACGAAATAGCCGTAAATCAGTTTCTGAAGGAAAGAATACGTTTTGTAGAAATTCCTGAAATAATAGAAAATTGTATGGAAAAAGTACAGTATATTGCTACACCTTCTTACGAGGATTATGTGAATACTGACACCGAAACGCGCAGGATGGCAAAAAGCCTGAAGTTGAAAATATAATGTGTAAAGAAATTTTTAGATAGTTTAATGGAAATATTAGTAATGCTTGGCCAGCTTTTTCTGGCTTTATCTATTTTGGTAGGAGTACATGAGTTGGGTCACATGCTTTCGGCTAAATATTTTGGAATGCGAGTAGAAAAATACTCCATTGGTTTTCCACCTAAAGTTTTTGGTTTTACAAAAGGCGAAACAGAATACTCGCTGGGAGCTATTCCATTGGGAGGCTTTGTAAAAATATCAGGAATGATAGACGAGTCGCTTGATACGGAAAATCTATCAAAGCCTGCAGAACCTTGGGAGTTCAGAGCCAAGCCAGCATGGCAGAGGCTTATAGTAATGCTGGGCGGCATCACCGTTAATGTTATTGTAGGGGTAATTATATTTATAGCCATCACTTATTTTTATGGAGAAGAATACATTTCTGCCGACGAAGTAAATAAGAGAGGAATTGTAGCCCGCGATCTTGGAAAAGAGATCGGCTTACAAACAGGCGACAAAATATTAAAAGTAAATGGTAAGGATTACTCCAGGTTTCCAGAAGTAATGAGCCCGGATATTTTACTATCAAGCAACAGCTACTATACTGTTGAACGAGGCGGCAAAATTTTTGATGTTTATATCCCTTCTGATTTTATTGGAAAACTTTCCAGGAAAAAGGGCGATTTTATTGAGCCAGTCTTTCCTTTTGCGGTAGGCAGGGTTATTGCTGGTTCCAATGCAGACAAGGCAGGGCTAAAAAAAGGCGACAAAATAGTAGGAGTAGATACTACTCGTATAGACTACTTTCACCAGCTTCAAAAAAGCCTGGCCGATCATAAAGGCAAAGCTGTAGTATTAAAAGTAAAACGAGGCGAACAAACTTTACTATTAAACGCAAAGGTAGACGATACCGGAAAGATAGGTTTCGCTCCTCTAAACTTGCTGCCTTCGCACACACAATATTTCTCATTAGGCGCGGCAACGGGAGAAGGCACAAAAGAAGCGTTCTCTATTATTACTAATACTATTCGCGGCTTTGGCAAAATATTCAAAAGAGAAGTTTCCCCAAGCGATTCATTAAGTGGGCCAATAGGAATAATGCAGGAATTTGGCGGCCAATGGATATGGCAGAAATTCTGGCTGCTTACAGGTATGCTTTCTATGGTGCTTGCATTTATGAATATATTGCCTATTCCGGCTTTAGACGGCGGACATGTGCTGTTCTTAAGTTATGAAATGGTAACGGGCAGAAAACCTTCTGATAAGTTTCTGGAAATATCTCAGAAAATAGGAATGGTAATATTGCTTGCCCTTATGGTATTTGCTTTTGGAAACGACATTTACAAATTAATCAGATAAGATAGTAATAACTGGCTATGAAACTCTTTAGCATTATATTTCTTTTTGCTTCGTTTGCCTATGCCCGCCACCCTGCGGATTCCATAGGAGTTACAAAAATTAATCAGAAGCTACATGTACGTTACATGGTAGAGCCAGGAGAAACTATATATGGAATTTCTACCCGCTATGGCGTTTCTGTGTCTGATATACTAGAACTTAATCCTGAACTGGAAAGCGGTTTAAAAGTAGGTCAGGTTATTAATATTCCCTACGAGCCTACTTTAGTAAAACAGCAAAAGAAAACAGACGACAATGTAATTGTGCATAAAGTGCAGCCTGGTGAAACCTTGTACGGCCTTTCCAAAAAGTACAACACTTCAGTGCAGGATTTGCTAAAATACAACAATATGGACCTGAAGGTAGGGCAGGAGCTGATAGTAGGTTATAAGAACGAGCAAAAGCCTATAGCTGCTGCGCCTACTACAACTACAACCATAATTAATACTACGCCTCCTCCTCCTCCGGCGTCTGCCCCGGCAAAAACACTAGAGCCTGCCGAGGTAAAAAAAGAAACTGCTACTATTGCCCCGCCTCCTGTAAACCCTGCAATAGAAAAACCTGCGCCGCAAGAAACTATTGTTCCGCACTACGATCCTAATATGCAGCAGGTACTAATAATACCTTTTGACCCTTACCTTTATTTTTCGGATGCGGATGATGAAATTGCTGCCCGGTCAAATATGCCTCGCACCAAAATAAGGCAGGTATTCAGAAAAAGGCTTAACGCCATGTTGGAAGCCCCAGGTTATGAAAACATATACCTGTTAGGAGGCAAAGCAAAAGACACCCTCTCTGACCTAAACAAAGTATACAGCTCCGTAACCTACAACTACCAGGAGGTTATAAACAACCCTAAACTAAAGGACGACGATTTGCAGGCAAGCGCTTCTAAAGACAATAGAAGTTGGCTGGATAAACAGAAAGAGAAATTTGCAGGCAATACCAACGACTCTAAGTACGACCTGCCTAAAGACCATGGAAAATATTTTGGCGTGCGCATAAAAAATCCGCAGGAGTTTTTTAGCTACTTCAATACCAAATACGGCATAGACTACTATGTATTCATAAGTCAGTTTGAAGTGAAAACCAATTACGAGCATTGCCTGGACAGGGCGGCGAATAACTTCGAGCGTACCTTTACTACCCATTTCTCCATATTCGACTCTACCGGAAAACAGATTGCGGGCAATAAGTTTAAAACGCATTACAACTCCAACTCCAACTCAGTAATGCAGATAGTAGCGGATAATATGCCCAAGGTTGCAGAACGCATTTTGGCAGAATTGCCCAAGCCGGAGAGAAAGTAATAGTATATAATATTACTGCTATTCACAGCAAGATAAGTATAGAGATATGGAAAGACGATATTCTCGTGAATACTACTTAATGAACGAAATCTTGATGGAATGGAATCCTATAGGAGTAACAGAAGGAGGAGCTTTGAGAGATGAATATACATATATTATTCCACGCCTGTTAAAAATAAGGAATAATAAAGAGCTGTTGGAAAAAGAACTTACAGAAATTCTTATAAATTACTTTGGATTGGTATATAATAGCAATATTCCTTCTCAAAGAAATGATTTATTAAAAGTGATTGATAAGATAACGAATATAAAATGATACTGCTATTCATAGTGTTCACGATACTGAATTAAACCCCGCTGGCGCAAGCGTCCGCTTGTGCCATTCACAATATTGGCGATAAAAATCAGTACATCTTATAATGTCTTTTATGCTATAATTATTTTACTCTTCAAATAAAAGTCTGGCACAAAACCTTTCTTCTTTACCTTAAACTTCCTACCTTAAACTTTAAGCTTTCTACTTTAAACTCAAAAAATGCCACTTGGTACCACACCCTACAAAACAGGACAAAATCTTACACGTTAAAAAAAATAACAAGCGAAAAAACAACGAATAACAACAAAATTAACAAGCGATAACAAGCGAAATAACAAGTGCCAATTTTGTGCCATGTACTATTTACCCTTCAACTAGTAGCAGTTTTATATAGCACAAACTCTGCTAAATTACCCAAAACCTGCCTAAATTTAGTTAAACAAAAGCAAAGTACATGTCAACTACAGCGTCCATACAAATACTATTGCCAACAGGCATAAAATCTCATTATTCTGCTTCAATTCAGGGAGAAATAAAGACTGCAAAATTCAGGCCTAAGCGCTTATTAGCTACTGGTATAGTAAACGTAAGGGCCGGGGATAGTTTTTTTACTTAGTCAAATTATTAAAATTGCAGACAAATTAGTATACTAGAAGTTTAAATTAAGGCATTCTTTGGCAAATCACGTTTACGGTATAGATTTTGGAACCAGCAACTCTGTGCTGGCAATAGTAAATACATCATCAAGGCAGCTGGTAAATACCCTTAGCGAGAACTCGGTAATCTACTTTCGCGATTCCGAAACCCATTACATAGGCAAGCAGGCAGTAAGGGAATACCTGGAACATAACATGCAGGGTAGGTTGCTTAAATCTATAAAAACATTGCTTCCCCAGCCCGGCTTTACCTTCACCTACATTTTTGGCAAGAAATACACTGCCGAAGACCTTGTTTGCCTTATCCTAAGCTACTTAAAGCGACAGGCAGACACTTTGATTGGAGAAGAGGTAGACGAGGTAGTATTAGGCAGGCCTGTAGTGTTTAGCGAAGAAGCGGCGAAAGACAAACTGGCGGAAGAAAGACTAATAACTGCCGCTAAAAAGGCGGGGTTTAATAAAATAAGGCTTCAGTACGAACCCATTGCCGCAGGTTTTCTTTATGAACAGTCAGTACAAAAGCCAGAAACAGTATTGATTGGGGACTTTGGCGGGGGAACCTCAGACTTTACGTTGATGAAGTTGGATAGGGCAAGGCAGGGGCAAAGCGACCGCAGGCAGGACATTATAAAAACAGCGGGTATTCATATAGGCGGAGACGACTTCGACTCTGCAGTAATGTGGCATAAGCTTACTCCTTATTTTGGCTACGGCCTAAAGTATGAATCGTATGGAAAAATGCTGGACTTGCCCGTGCATATATTCCGCACCCTGTGCGAGTGGGAGCAAATGGCCTTTTTAAAAGAAGGCAGGCTACGCAAAAGCCTTGATGCCTACTACCTGCAAACCAATAAAAATGTGGCTTTGCTAAGGCTTATGCAGTTGATAGATAATAACCTTGGCTTTTCGCTGTTTCAGTCAATAGAAAAAGCAAAAATAGAACTTTCAGCCAGCAACCACGCGCCCCTTCAGTTTGCCAGCGGAAATATTAGCATTAGCGACGTACTGGAACGCCAGGCTTTTGATGCTTGCATACAGCCTGATATAAATCGCGTAGACGACTTTTTAGATAGTTTTTTAACTAGCGCCCAAACCAATCCGGCGGATATAGATAACGTATTTATAACAGGGGGCGCTTCCTCGGTGGCCGCCGTACTAGCCATTTTCCTAAAAAGATTTTCTCCAGACAAAGTACATGCCGGTGATAACTTTAACAGTGTAGCCCAAGGGCTGGCGCTTAGTTATTTTCATTTATCCTGAGCCTGTGGCATTTTTAGTAAAATCAGTAATTGCCGTAAAACAATTCTAATAATACATCTGTTATTTTAGTGTCAACTAACATACTTATGTATAACCAAACCATTGTTTTTATAACCGATTGTCTATTTAGCGATCTTAAATGGTACCGAAGGAAAATGGGAGGCATTTGGTATAAACAGTACTATCGGCAAACTGAAGGAAACAGCTTTCCCGCAGGCTCTCATTATTTCTGGAACAGATTAGAAATTGGCGACAACTATATTATAAATGTAGCGGCAATTGAAGACCATAGAATAAGCATTGCATCTTATATAGAAAGAGGGCAACGTCCACCGATCCGAAAAGAAAGTAGGCCGCGCAAATCTGCAATTTCTAGTAATACAATATAGTCAGGTTTAAGAGACCGTAATTTGTTAGATGTTAAAATTGCCACTGCTAATTTTTCTAACTATAATTTCTCTTTACGCTATAACATAGCTCCTTTTACAGATTATAATACATCACTCCTCATGCTTTTTTGTTTTGAAATCCGAGATAGGAGGCAAGATTCTTCCTTGCAACTTTTTATTTTATAATGATTATTATCTTAGCTGATTTGCCTATTTTAGGTTTTTTAAGTGCATGAAACTGACTTGGAGAGCATATTATAATTATATATTATTAATCATAGGCATGTGGCTGCTGGCAATTTTAATAGTAAATCCGGTAGGCGACTTCCCGCTTAATGACGACTGGGCTTATGCAAAACCCGTGAAAAGTTTTGTAGAGCAGGGCAAATTTACATTTACCGACTGGCCTGCCATGACCTTAATTATGCATTTACTACTTGGCGTTTTGTTTACAAAGCTATTTGGCTTTTCTTTTACTGTGCTAAGAAGCTATGTGCTTTTGTGCGGATTATTGTCTTTAATATATACC
>FTLB01084075.1_pt1 | contig 11593 bp, 11 predicted proteins | sample 1658291 | NCBI WGS metagenome assembly FTLB01 (sample SAMEA3914812, study PRJEB12502) | metagenome | biome: forest; material: soil | place: Canada | collected 2011-07-07 | depth 0.1 m
CTCATCCGCCTCTCCTGTCTCTGGCAGAATCTCTTCGAAGATGACATCGATCTTGTCCTCATTTTCGATCTTGTCGAAAGCAGCCAGCCGGAATTTGCCGGCAATCCTCAGGGCCCTCCATGTCTTGCTTGCCTTGCCTTCTATTGCCGCGGCCTTGGTTTCGTTGTTCGTGGGCATCTCGATCTCAAAGTCATCGTCTGCAATCTTCCGCCTGAAAGTCTCCAGTTCTGGGAGTCGGTACCGGTCTTCCGCCTTGAACTTCTCCATGGCATCCGCCGATTGACCATCGCCAAGGAAATCCAGAGACAAGGATCCCATTGGAGTTGGTCTCAGCCGTTTGTTGGTCGCCGTCTTTTGAGCCGCCAACACTGCCTCCTCGTACTCTTTGGCAGAAACCGGATCCTTGGATATCGGGGCGCAGTTGTCAACTTTCCACCGAACCCAGTGCTTGTCTCGTGACAGCACTGTCTCGACCATCCGATAAAAGTAAGGACCTTCGGCACCCAGCCTCAGATAGGCCGCAATCTTCTCTTTCATATCCAAAGTCCATTTCGTGTCGTCCTCGCTCAGGACGAAGTCGCTGTAAAGGACCGACTTGTTCTGAACTTTGAGCGAGCTGAGCTTCTCCTTCTCCTCCTTGGTCTGCGAGAACAGAAAACTCATAATGATGAGCGATTGCACCAGTATGTGTCGCCTGAAGGAGGGGTCGCTTATCTACAACACAGTTAGCTGCCGTCGGGTATGCGTTGACCGGGTTGCGTGGCCTACCTCTAGCTCGAAGAGATCGCGACTGGTTAGATATTTAGGGTTGAAAGCATCGGCCAATTCATAGTCTTCGTCTCCCTGCTTTCTCTTGGTTCCGCGCTTGCTCTCCTCGCTCTGCCTCTGTCGTAGTCCCTGGTCAGGCTTGACCGCAGAGAAGGTAAGCATGGTCGCTTCCAATGCCTGTTTAAATTCGGAGAAGTGCGACGCATCGAAGAGCTTCTTCGGTTGGCTGAAAGTTGCTTGGAGGGACCAGAATATAGGATAGAGCTCATCCATCTCCAGTGGTTGCTGCTTGGTCGGCTGAGTCGGTTTTTTCCCGTCGACAGCACCAGTCTTGGGCGGGCTCTTTGCATCGGTGGATTTCCTTGTATCGGTGTTTTGCGAATCGATGTCCATCTTGTCTGCGCCTTCTTCCTTCTTTCCCACGCTCTGGTCGTACGTGGTGACATTTTCAACGTGATATTCCCCGCGCAGGTTGACGGAGCTCCTGTCGCCCAGAGGAAAGCTCTGGAACATGAATATGAATACGCGCCCGCAGAATGCTGTGTCCTCTGCTCTCGAGAGTCGTCGAAGTAGTTCGTTGCATAATCGGAGAATGACGAGTTGCTTGTGTTTGAAATTCGAAGCGATCAACCTCTCTCGTCGCGATTCGAGAAAGTCAAAGACCTTGCGGCATCCGGATATGGTCTGGCTATCGAGGAGCTCTTCGACGAGCCAGAAGACAAGCGAAGGATCGCAGTCTTCGGTGTTCGAAAGGATGGTGAGAATATCGAATAGATTCCAGACTTTGACGAAATCCGGCGAGTCTATGGACGTTGTTCCCTGGATCAAATCAGCGAGCGCTCGGAGGGGTAGCATCATTGGCCGCACGAGGCACCTACGACCAAGTTACTGAAGAGGTCGCGCGCAACAGTCTCGATCGGAGCCCATCTCTGCGTCGGCTCCACGCCAGGGCAGAGCTCCTTCAGCCGTTGCGACAGATCCTCGAAGTCGGATTTATCGAGCGCGGGTTCAATTGAAGCTGTCGTCTTGACAGTCTCGGCGCGAGTGAGGAGCTGCTCGAGAAAGGAACCGAGTGTCGAAACAGACTCGACACCATGGCTGTCAATCTCCAGCGACGGCATCTCGAATGTCTGTGTGCCTGAAGCTGTACAGACGAGGCTCTGGAGGGAAAGGCTACCTAGTTTCGGCAGTACTCCGTACAGCGCAACAGAGCCCCAAACTTATGGAGTAGCCTCTCAAATTTTGGACAATAGGATTACGCCAGGGGTGGTGTGGGGTAATTTGTACGACGTCTTATGAAAGACCGCACAACAGCGCGTCCAGGGTGCTATTTGCTTCCGTATTGAAGTAATAAAGGGAAATCTCAACACTGATAATATGGAAGCATAAGCAGCATGTTTTGGGCTTCAATAATATTGTGCATTATGAGGGTTCTGTGATTGAATGAAGGTTGTACAAGCATAACAATAGAAAAGCAGGCTATTAATACCCTAGGCGTTGTTTTAAATATAAAAAGTGGGGTTTCATCGCGCCGCCGTGGCTCATGCGTCGTACGGGGGGTGCGATCTTCACAACATACCCCTAACCCTCGTATCGCGTATCTAGCCAAAAATTCCGTGAATCTTCCTACCGCAGCAGCTGTTGTGAACGTCACGGTCTCCTGGCACGCGACAACGCATTACACGTCAAGCATGCCGCCAGCGAAGAAAGCCAAGAAGAGCGCCAGCGCGCCAGCGAAGGCTACAGCGAAGGCTACAGCGAAGCACCCAGCGAACGAAGAGCTGGACGGCGAGAACGAGTTTGCGACGCTAGCGCGGCAACATTGGCTGAAGACCTCGAGACGAACCACCAAAGTGATTGTCAAGAACGATGTACTTAAACGCGAGATATGGGACCCCCTGGAGAAAGACGGATTCCCGCTCAAATCACTGCTTGCTCTAGAGGGCTTGCAGACTCTAGAGAGGTACGCATTCCCCTTCGCCGTGTATTCGCTGCCCAAGACGCTGCGTGAACCCAATAGCTAACCGAGAAAACAGCTATCTCTGGCCTGGTTACAAGGAGGATTCGTCCAATTTTCACGTCCTACTGATAGTGCTCCTCGTCAATGCTAAGCGCAGAGAGAGGTTGGATACCTGGGATACCTTCAACGACCGGCCGACCGAATTCTCCGACCTCTTCCGTCGAGTCCTCTCTCTCACTCTCGACAGCTCCCTGTCCTGGACTATCCGAACACATCTGATGGTATTCATCATATACGCCTTCCAAAGCTTAGATTGCGCCATCGTTCGGAAGGAGTGCGCACCGCTAGTGTCCATTGGTATCTGGCATAATCTATCGACCGAGAAGAAGAGGGACGAGCTCCTCGATGCGAGCCCGCAGCTGAGGAAGGCTTGGAGGGCATCCATCAAAAGATTCGACGCGGCAGATGACTCCACCAAGGCTAGAATCAGATTTGAGAGGTCCTGGCTATACACGGCGGTGCTTGATCTTCTCGCGTTGCTGTATACCGAAAACGCAAAACCTGGTATGTACTGCTTAGCGTCCAACCTCGGCTGGCGTGCCTGCTCTAACCCCCCTAGCAGATCAAGTAGTTTACTGCGAGAGGTTTATCGAATTCCTTATCGATCTCCTGGGTCAACTTCCCACAAGACGCTACGCAAATACCCTTCTTCAGGATCTACATGTCCTCCCTGCCCTAACCTTATCTCCCCTCTACAGCGATGAGGATGGTGGTCTTCTCCGTGATCTGTATGAGTTGTTGCAGCACTATACATACTTCACCATCGATGATCAGACAGGCGCACAGCAAAATCGAACAGACGCATACAACCAGCATTGCGCGCGTCTTGCCAAGCTCCAGAGAATCTCGCTGCAGCACTTCGAGCCCAAGCTCAAAGTTCTAGCGCTCTCCAACTATGGCTCAGTTGACAAGAGACCAGAGCTAACTAACCTCCTCGAGCCGCTCACGGACGAAGAGACTGTACAGTTGTGCTCTTTTCTCTCGCTCCGAACAAGCTACCCAGAAACATCCAAGCTGGCCATAGATCGAAGGTTCCTCACCGAGGTGCTTCTCTCAACCTTCGAGAGGCGCAAATCATATGAGGAGACAGCTCACGATTTGAGCGTCCTGCCAAACGAGGAGTCCCTCTTTGAACATAGTTTGGCGAGGACAAACGACTACGATGGGTCTCGCCCTTTGGCCATCCCAAAATTGAACTTGCAATATTTATCTGCCGGCGATTTCCTCTGGAGGTCTCTTGTCCTGTACCGGTCCGAGTCGTTTTACGGGATAAGGCAGGATATTGAGAACGCAATACGGAGGCTCAAGCCAGAAAGCAGAAAAAGCGGAGAGACTGTATTCACTGGTACTTCAAGAATGGCCCTGCCCATCTCAAAACCCAGGTATGATCATTCGCACAGATTGATGGAAATCCCCAGCTCTAACTTGCTCGATAGTGTTATGGAAGTCGTTCCGGCCTTGGTAGGCGATAACAAGCCGTCGGCTGTGAAGGCCGAAGTCACCATTGATTTCCGCAGGCTGCCAGACGGTGCCCGGAGGGAATGGGAATCGTTGCGCCCGGATGATTCCGTCTTCCTCGTTGCAGTCGATGCCGCCCAGTCCAAAGCAGTCTCTAATGGGGGTGGACCACTGACCGAAGCTCATAAGCTGGGCATATTGTTCGTTCGCACAGCAGAGGTTCTCCAAGTCCTGGATGACCAAGGACGTCCGATCCGAGACCATCAGTCTTACTTTGACGGCCACCGCCGCAGCAGTTCAAGAAAGATCCAGCTGAAACTCGATGCGAGCACGTACAGAGAAGACACGGAGGGCAAGCAAAACATATACGAGTCCGTTAACCTCGTTGTGCGAAGGAGTGGCCGCGAGAACAACTTCAAGCCTGTGCTAGAGTCTATCCGGAGCCTGAGCTTATCCGATGTGCCTCTTGCCTCCTGGCTGCACGAAGTCTTCCTCGGCTATGGAGATCCAGCGGGGGCCACCTACAAGCACCTCCCTAATCGCATCAAGGGAATCGACTATCGGGATACCTTTTTGGACTGGCAGCATCTAATCGAGAGCTTTCCTGGCAAGATAATCGAGCCGGGTGATGATGTCTCCGGGAGCTTTGGTCCACCCTACGTCTTGGAAACCGTGGACAAGCCGGCCGAAGTGGTGCAAGCGAAGCCTTCGAAGAAGCGGAGGCGCGACGCGGAGCCCGCACTTATCGCGGATATCGAGACACTGAAAGTGTCTACGTACAAGCCACCCAACAATGGACCGTATCCCGTTGATGTCCCGAAGCTCAATGGTGTGCGCTTCACGCCCACCCAAATCGGGGCCATCGTCTCTGGCACGCAACCTGGCCTCACAGTCATCGTTGGCCCTCCCGGTACGGGCAAAACAGACGTAGCGACGCAGATAATCAACAACATATACCACAACTTTCCCGAGCAGAGAACTCTGCTCATTGCACACAGCAACCAAGCGCTGAACCAGCTCTTTGCAAAGATTGTCGCGCTGGACATTGACGAGCGCCATCTTCTGCGACTAGGTCATGGCGAAGAAGAACTCGAAACCGACGCTGACTTCAGCAAGCACGGCCGAGTGGATTCATTCCTCGAAAACCGCGACCGCTATCTCCAGGAAGTCAACCGCCTGGCGGCTAGCATGGGTGCCCCAGGAGCTCATGGGAACTCGGCCGAGACGGCTGGCTACTTCAACTCTGTCTACGTCGAACCCGCGTGGGCGAAATTCAATGCTGTCGCGAAGGCCGAAGACGCCAAACCCGAGGATATTGTCCAGGCCTTTCCTTTCCACTACTTTTTCTCGGATGCCCCCCAGCCGCTGTTCTCTCCCGATGGCGATCTGGAAGCGACTCTCGATGTTGCCGAAGGCTGCTACCGCCATATTTCCAAAATCTTCAGTGAGCTCGCGGGTGCTCTTCCGTTTGAGATTCTTCGACGGGACAGGGATAAGGCCAACTATCTGCTGACGAACGAGGCACGGATTATCGCCATGACCTCGACGCATGCAGCAATGCGGAGGGGGGAGATTGCCGGACTTGGCTTCCACTACGACAATGTCGTGATGGAGGAGGCAGCTCAGATCACAGAAATCGAAAACTTCATTCCCTTGGCCATGCAGAAGCCAAAGGACGGCCAGATGCCACTGCAAAGAGTGGTCCTCTGCGGAGACCACTTCCAAAATTCCCCCGTCATCCAGAGTCTGGCATTCCGGCACTATGCAAACCTGGAGCAGTCTCTCTTCTCTCGCCTTGTGCGTCTCGGGGTGCCCGCCATCCACCTTGATCGACAAGGCCGTGCCCGCCCGTCTCTTGCCAGTCTCTACCAGTGGCGATACCCGAGCCTGGGCAACCTGCCGCATGTTGAGACGGAGAAGGAATTCTTGACGGCCAACGCAGGGTTCAAGTACGACTACCAGTTCATCAATGTACCTGATTACAAGGGCAAAGGAGAGGCCGAGCCAACTCCGCACTTTATCCAGAACTTGGGCGAAGCCGAGTACGCGGTTGCGATCTATCAGTACATGCGACTGCTCGGATACCCGGCGGCCAAGATCAGCATCCTTGCGACTTACGCCGGCCAGCGTGCCCTGATCCGAGACGTTTTGCAGCACCGTTGCGCCAAGAACTCTGTCTTCGGCATGCCGAGGATCGTCACCACTGTGGACAAGTATCAGGGCGAACAGAATGACTGTGTGTTAAATTCCTCCAATCCCCCTAGTAGTAGTATGTGGCACTAACCAAGAGACCGCTTCAGATATCATTTTGTCCTTGACTCGTACCTCGAAGGTCGGCTACCTCCGAGATATTCGACGTCTCACAGTGGCGCTCTCACGCGCCCGCCTCGGCCTGTACATCCTCGGCCGTCGGGAGATATTTGAGACTTGCTACGAGCTTCGTGAAGCCTTTGAGCTGTTACTCCAACGGCCGGACAAACTTACCCTGGTTACGGGTGAACTTTGGCCTTCTGAGCGGATCCTGGCCGAGGAAGCCGGGAAAGAAGTACCTGGTGAAACCGTCATGGAAGGCGTCGAGCACCTTGGGCAGTATGTATATGAAATGACCAACACCCGCCTACAACAACTGCGCTCAGAGAACGGGCTAGCAGAAACCTCACCTGCCGAGGCATCGGTAGCGGGGGGTGATGATCTCGAGGATGCTGCTGATAAGGGAGAGAGCGGCGGCGGCGGCGGCGACGTCGACGAAGAAGAAGAGGAGGCAGCGGAGGTAGCACACGCGGAAGGCTTCGAGGCGGAAGAGGAATGAAGCCGGCGGGTTCCTTGAGCCTTTTGGCAGGCATACAACGACAGCTGTAAAAACACACCCACATTTTTTTTTCAACGTCTGTGGCGTCCTGGGACCAGTTTGCTAGCTAGAAAAAGGTGGTCAGGCTGAGAGAAGTGCCTTTCCAGATACCCAAAATGGACGGAATTGATTGGCAGGCAATCCTTTGATCTCATGACCTCGCCCCCCGTGCCATGACGATCGAAAGACGCCCGCCCAGCTGATGGCTCGTGGCTGTTTCTGTAACATGTGGAACGGTCCTACGTATAGAGGTTCTACGGCACGGAGACGAAAGATGGTGGTTACGGGCAGGGAACTGATGCCGGGGCGGACAGGCTCTTATCACGCATCCTTGGGGATCCAGACTGCGATCCATCTACCACGTATCTGGCTGGGGACAGGTGCAATGCGACACTTTGGCACCGCATTTTCTTTTTTCTTTTTTTAAACCGGTTCGAGAAGAAAAGGGTGTACACAGATCTAACCGCTACTGTCTGTACATGGCAGGGCCATGCGTTAGCCTCCCCTGCTTCGCAGCCACGGCAGCGTATACCCTTCCCTCTTGCATGCCCATGGCAGGCCGACCTCTCTGTCCCTTGTTCGTCGACTTTCTCTCTTGGGTTCTAGCCCCAGGTTGGCCGATCTAACCCAAAGCTCATCGTACAACCAGGATTCAAAAAGGTTTTTTTTTGTCGACCCATCAGTGCCCATCCCATCCTGCTATGACCTGCAGGAAAGTCCCACACTGATCAACCTAGAGGGATCCGATGCAGCCTGGGAGGCACAAATGCCGTAAGGATTTGGGTCCAAGACGCGCAGGGCTCATGGGGGCGAGCCCCAGGGAGGACCAGCAGAACGTAGCAATGAGGACGAAGGGGGCAAGCAGGAGAGGAGGATGAGGAGGAGGTAGGAGATAGAGGATATCCGGCACACGAGAGGCCAGAAACGGGTTAGGAGATAAGACGAGAGAGGGGGTACATGGAAGAAGGGAAAGACAAAATTGATGCGGCCCACCGGGCCAGATCAAGGCTAGGCGAGAGTGTTTCTTGTCTGGTCAACTACTGGGGGATTGGTTTCTAAACTTTCCGCAAATGAGGCGGACACTTTTACGGAGTACAGTACATCCGCGGGCAAAAAAAGCTGGCGTCATTCTGCAGTTCTGCATGAGATGAGAGGAGAGCGCACGCAAGGAAGAAACGTTGTGGCCTATCGAATACCGAGTCTGCCCTCCCCTCTCCCGCTCCTCAGGAGATGGAAAAGACACCCGGACTTAAGATCCGTATCGACTACGTCGGTCCTATCGCTTTCTCAACCGCTGCCAGACCCCCATTGGATTTGCCTCCTACGAGCATACAGCTGTACATGGGCTGCTAGATACACACTTACCTTACTGTAGATGCGAGAGGGAAAAAAAGAGCCGTTGGAGCCCCCCTCTCTACTTAGCTCAGCCCCAGGTTTGGCCTTCGGTGTCCTTGGCCCACAGCACCATGCAAGAGATGACTCCTCTACTGGCGCCGCTGTCATACTCGCAGCTGTCCGGGGCACTGTACAAACTCAACCCAGAACCCCCGCCCCTGGTAGCTGTTTCCGCCCCAAAATGTCGATTCGCTCAGTCTTGCGATGCATGGCATGCTGGGCTGATCTCAAACAGATACTCTGCATGTAGACCGATCAAAGGGGCTATACCACGGCGAATCAAGGGAGTAAGTCCACTGTCACCCTAAGGGACATATTACCTGAAAATGAAATAAAAAAGTGTGAGTCAGACCCGATGGATTGATGATGAGTCGCAGCTGCAGGTCAAGCTCAGTCAACCAAGTCGTCGTCGTCTCTGATACGAGCAGTGCCCTACCATGCAGCGAGCATTCTAAACTTGTCGTTTTTGGGGGGAAGGGGAAGGTGGCAAAAACCCTGCGAATGTGCAAATGCCAAAAGGGGGAGGGAAGAGGGGAGTCCGACCATTTGTCGTCGAATGAATCCCGCTGGCGTGCGTAACCAGCTGGAGCAGGAAGCAGAGGGCAGGTTTTTTTTTTGTCTCTTCCCTTCAGGAGGCGCGCCGAAATCATTGAGGGTTTCTGACGATTGGCTATGGCTCTCTCGCCCGCCGTGTGACGACACAGGACAGAGAGGCTCAAGGGGTCACTTACAGGGCGAATGGGAGACGCAATCGAACTGTTCTGGCTCGGTGCCAGTCTGCCAGATAACTGGTGGTGTTTCGGGTTGCCCGTGTACGACTGATAAATGGAAATACGTAAGGTACAAGTATCTTTTGAAACTGATTCCTATCTCAGCGATAACCAGTTGCCCGCTATGTCTCTCTGGTATCGTACTGTACTTGAGAATACCGAGTAACGTACTGTATCTGTGGGTTGTATGTAAGCTGGTCCAAGTAATAAATACTGTACAGAATCCAACGACTGGGGGGAAGGCCCGAGTTGGGTATCGGTGGTCTTTTGGATGCTGTGAAACCGTGCAAGTAGGATTGGCTAACTCATGGTCCGATCTTGATACCTGGTTTCTGTCACCCTCCCCCTTATTTTTGGCCGGCCGATTTGCTTTTCCCCAGATCGACGGCACAGGAAAGTGACAATGGTCAGGAACCAGATGACGGGGCAGCGCGGAAGCGGGAAGAGTCGTTGGTACATAATTAGCTGCTAAAATACCTACTTTCTTTCTTTCTTTCTTTCCATTCTTCCCTCTTGTGGTTTTTATTTTTATTTTCTCCCTCCTACTGGTTCGTTTAGTGCTCATATCACAAGAATTGAAACTGGAGGGCTGGGTAATCGGGTAAAACGGCGTATCAGCAGCCATATATATGGAAAGGGGGCAGAGACTGACTTGCTCCTCCGCCAGGGAAGAAGCAAGATAAAAAAGAAAACAGGGACAGCCAGCCTAGGCACTTCCTTATGACGGTGCTGAGCTTCCGTGGCACCAGCTTGGCAGGCGAGAATGGCCATTGGGGCTGGAATGCGAAGGGGGATAGGATCATGGCTGTTTCTACCTGCAGGGTTTCCCGGCTTGGTCGTTCCAGTGCAGTACCATCATCTCGGCGCCATCCCACCCTGTATACGTTCTCAAGGTGCTGTATTCCGTACGGTAGGAAGGCAGCGCGTTATTAAAGCGCAATACACCAGACGAACTCTTCCGGAACTACATGACCCGGAAATGGTGGGCATACGATACCTATAGCAGTTTGTACCTTACCTTAGGAAGCTAGCTTGGTGGGATATTCCAACCTGCACGGTCCATCGAAGAGCTTGATGATACGTCCGAAGCTGGCAAAGACGCGAGATCTGGTCAGAGACCAGACCGAACCGGAATATGGCAAAGTTTGGCGGAGGGGGAGATCAGGTAGGGAAAGGGTGCACACATCTTGGCAAAGACCTTCTGGTCTCATTCTCGAAATTGGAGAGCGGTTATTATTCTATTTAATTGGGGGGGGGTATAATAGTGATGGGATGAAATCGCCTTGACGCGTCTGAGCTGCGCAGGGATGATGCGGACGCCAGGGAACGCGAAAAAAGGGCTAGTCCAAGCCTCCCAAGTGCTTTCTAGCGTGTCAGAAAACACGAAATTCTGTGCTACCTGTGTCCCAGTGCCCGGGAGTGAAATCGATCTAGGTAGATGTAGTTTCAAAGAGCGGTCCGCCAGTGGTTTTTTTCTTTTTTTTTTTTTGGCCTTCCCTTCCTTCCCTTCCTCCCTACGTGATACCTTGAAGACTGCCCAAGTCCCGTGGCACCAATCAAGCAGACGAAATATCGAGAGTGTAAAATACACACCTTACCTGTAAATATCTACCAGGTATGATGCCTTAGGCTGGAGAGTTCTCTATTTACCTCGGCTTGTGTACTTCGTATAAATCATTTTACTCCAAAGGTAGGGGAAATAGCGTAGATAACCAAGGCATCTTATCTAAGTGGACTGTACGTACGTGTGCTACCACGGATGTGGAACGAATATGACCACTCGATCGTCATCGTCTTCTTGCTTGCCTGTACATGTTTTGTACAACCCAACGTCAGAAAGATCCTCGGGAAAGACACGGGCATTACTTGGTGGAGAAGCTGACCACGGCTCTTTGGTCTTGTCAGGCTCAAGTGCATACACCCGTAACCCAACTCGGGAGAAGAGAGAAGCCGGGCGAGTACAAGAGATGGCGTGTAGGAGAGACAGTGTGTCTTCGAGACTCTTTCCATAAGCAGGATCCCGGTGCGGGAGGAAGCCTTGTTGAATGAATACCTGCCTAGTTGCTCTGTACATTTGAAAGCTAAGAAAATGTTTCTGCACTTGAACGATTCAGCCTTGGCCCAAAGGTAGAACGTCACACCTCTCCTCCATCCCCGCCCCAAGCGGCAGAATGGCGAAAATGGTATGTATGTATTGCCGTGGTTAGTAGGGAGAGACGGTCATCGCGACGCCACAGATACTTTTTCACAAGCAAAGTAGTAGGGACAGGCTCTGTGTGTGTGTCATGACCAGCCCCTAATCATCCTAGTTCCTAGCGGCATAGGTAATAAGGT
>FTLB01838814.1_pt1 | contig 11588 bp, 12 predicted proteins | sample 1658291 | NCBI WGS metagenome assembly FTLB01 (sample SAMEA3914812, study PRJEB12502) | metagenome | biome: forest; material: soil | place: Canada | collected 2011-07-07 | depth 0.1 m
GCCAAGCGGCCAGCAGGATACCGGCTCCTGCACTTCCCATCGCATATGCCGTTTGGGTCGAATCGCCGGAGCCCGAGGTAGGGTTGGTCTCGGCGTCGATGAGCTTAGAGGCCCCCACCGCAAGGAGGGCGACGCCTGACATGATCATGATGTGGAAGAGGAGCACAAAGACAGTATCTTGCTTCCGTCTAGGATTGGAACCTTTGTTGGGGACTCCATCGCGGTAGGAGCGCCTGGTCAAGCAGAGAAAGCGTCAGTAACTAACTACCTGGGGTAAACAGGAGAATAACGTCGAGGCTGGCAACTGGAACGACCAAGGCACTTACGCTTCGTGAAGCACACCAGCAGTTGCGAGAAGCAAGGGCGATAAACCGATACTGCTCACGATAGAGGCTCCGGAGGAGGCAGGGTTGCTCAGTTGCATCGCACTGCCGACTATCTTGAGGGTACAGAAGACGAAGAGGTACCCCCAACCGAGGATGGCCCCTCCTTTGAACCCATGACGAGCGATGATATAGAGTACAGGAAAAGAGAGGATGGTGTAGATGGCAAGGAGAGCATCTGCTAAAGACGTCTGGGCTGTCATTTTGAAGCTGCAAGCGAGGAGTAGTGTGTGCGAAGCTCTTAGGGCAGGTCTTTAAGGAGGCAGACACAGTTGTCAATCGACCTTCTGCTACACAGAGAGAAGTTCATGAAAATTTGCCAACAAGTGTTGGGACTGGATCAGACCTTATATACATGATCGATGCTCTCCTAGAGACGGGCAATCTCTCCTTGTCGACTGAGCAGTCCGAGCCGCACGTCACCTTGAGGCTTGTGGAGGCGCGCCCACCGCTGCATGGGTTTCATTGCATCTATCCATATCTGAAGTCTCTTGTCCAATCATTCAGATGAGACTCACGATGCCCAGGTTTGTGAAAAAATGTATACGCAAGTACGTGGCGTTGTAGACTGTGTCGCCCATGGCTCCCTCCTGTTGTTGTTGCCTTACTCGAACGGTTTTGATGCCTGAGCCGAAAAAATAGTGGTGCCTTAAACGAAACTCGACAAGCGCGCGCTGCCCGGCGGGATCGGCAAGGCAGCGCCACAAACTACACCACGGGCTCATTACGGCTGTTCACAAGCCATTTTCTAACAGTGGATACACTAACGATACCAGTTAAAATCCATCCAGAAATTGCCCCAAAAAAACCACCACCAAAACCACCACCAAAACCACCACAAAAACCATTACCAAAGTTACCATTAGAATTACGTGGGTGTATTATAGGAGATTTTTTGTAAAACTTGAGTATATATAAAATATACATCTATCTAATCTTATATAACTTTAAAATGTAATAAGGCTAATTAAAACCTTTAATTCATTGCCTACTTCGATCTCAAGTCTCTTTCTTAATGTTGCTACTATACTCTACTACACCACGCTTGTTAGATATAAGGTAGGTTAAAACTGTCGGTGAAAAACGAGTGAAAATGAACTTATATTCTCCAGGCAACTCAGTCCTTAGCCATTTACTTATGCATTTGTCTATAGATGGTTCAAACTTGGTGAACTTGTTGTCAGATGCTACTCGCTTGTGACTGATATCTGAGATATCGGTGAGCTCAGGTTGGATTGTTACTACTCCTATCCCTCATATTGCAAAATCTTGCCACCCTTGATCTACCCCTATATATTCTTCCCCGTGTCTTTTCAGGCACCCTAGAGTCTTCATTATACTGCAACTGGGTCTACTTTTTCTTGTTTAAAGCAATTTCAAACCTCGTTGTCTTCCAAAATATTGACTTATAGCATTCTCAGTGTATGTTTTATTCCTGTTGTGAGTCCAATACCAATCTTTGGGGGTATTCATTAGGAGGAGGTCTACACACGCTTTAATCCTAGTTGCTGGTTTGTCAAGTTAATTGCTGACAGCCCCTTACTTAGACGCGCCGGAGGAGGGCTTGGGAATGGCCGAGAGACGGATACCTGCGTTGACCTGTCCATCCTCGTCGTCGTTCTCCGGTTGATGCTTCAGGGGCTCGTAAGAAGACGAAGAATGAGCGTCGCTACTAGGATCCTCGAATGGAGACTTATCCAGTCTAGTATCGTTTCCATGAGGGTTGGCGCCGTCGGTGCCTTTCTCGGCTAGTCCCTGGACAACTGTCTCCTTGTCCTCTCCCTCCTCATCGTTCTGCTGTCTGTCGTGTTGTTCATTCCGCTCTTCTTCTTCTTTTTCTTCTCCTTCCTCTTCCTCTTCCTCCTCCTCATACTCGTCGTCACTATCATTCTCGCCCGCAGCTGCTAGCTCATCCTGCAGAGACCTAGGGCGTGGAGATGCCTCGCTTCCCCCCCTTAATCCCAGATTCTCATGACCGGTAGGGTGTGAAGGACCAGCGGTAGGGGACTGTTGATGCTCCCTGGGAGGAGGATTCAAGGTTCCAGCCTCCGTACCGTGCCCGTCTTCATCTACGATGCTCTCATTCTCGCTCCCTTCTTCGTCATCGCTCGGGTCACTTCCTACAGCGAAAAGCCCTTCAGAATCATCGTGGGGGACGGGTATAGAGGCGCTCGTTTGGTGCAGGCCGAATCCCGACGACGGTCTGGAGCGGACTCCGGGGATTTCACCGGGTGAAACCCCCATTTTGAGAAGCTTGTTCCTGAGAAACATGTTCTGCTCATCAAGCTCCTTGTTTGAGCAGATGAACTGATGGTTCATAAATTCGACATTGTGCAGCTTCTCACGGAGCCCGCTGATTGTCTCGTCAGTGGACTGTCTCAACTCTTCATAGCGAGATTTGTGTTTCTCACAGCTGCGTCGGATGGAAACATAAACGTACACAGTAAGTGAAAAAACAAGAGAGACTGCTATCAACGCGAGAATAGCTGGGAGAAGCCTAGGAGAGGTATCGCTACCTGTCTGGCCCGGCCCGGCGTCCCGCGGCCGTCCTGCCAGGGTCTGCGGTGGCGGCATCATGATAAAACTTCTCAATCCGACAGTGAGTTATCGCTTCGACAGCTCCCCTTGGCTAGCTTGAATATGTGACGGGGGAAAAACCTTTTCTCTCTCCCGGGCTCTGACCACTGCCAGCGTTCGTCTCAGCACAGATGGCTGAGAAATTGGGCTCTCGCGTTTCCTTCGGAATTCTATCAACAGTGACGATGGGAAAGCTACCGTCTGACCGAGAGTTGGAATTAAATTAAATTCAGGGTAACTATATCTATTATTCTGACAAAGCCATTGTCACGGTTACTGGAAAGAAAGTAGGTAGCCGGACAAGCGAACAAGTTAGGCGGAACACAAAGGCTCCTCAAGAAGACCAGGAATCAGGAGAACACTCCTTCCGCGACACGTTCTCTTTGTAAAGTTGGCTGCATTTATAGGTAGGGGCTTGGTATGCCGACCAGTGTCGGTCATCTCCTTTCGGAAAGAATCTCATCTCCCGAACCTAAAGTTGACCGTAGTCGCTTTTACTAACGCGGTAGATGACAGCCTTTGTACAAAGGTCCGTACAATGTAAGAATTGCCGATGTACCCCTCAGTTCTTTCCAAGGTCTCTCCTGACCCGCCAGACCTTGGATCCGACTGAGCGTTTTTGACCACCATGAAGCTCTTCGATCCAGGGGGCCTCTACGAAATCTCGCTGCGCACTGGGATTGCTCTCTTCATCCTCGGACGAGTCTTCATCTGTGCCTTCGTCTGCTATGTCAACGCGGCGCTGTCCCTCGTCCTCCCCCCCGGTACTCTCCACGAAGCCCTGGCTATACAGATGCTCGGTGTAAGCCCATGTCGGAGTATCAAATTTCCCTGCCACGAGGACCAACTTCTGACCAGCACTCGATAGGAGGTGGTCTGGTATTGGAGTCAAGATCTGAAGCTCCTTCCTTTCGGCATCGATGCCGCGGACGAGGACCAGGCCCAACGTACTCGAGTATCTCGGGTCTAGGGTGATTCCTTCATGATTGGGGATCAAGGGTAAGGTTTCCTGAGTTCGCACTATAACGCCATCAGTGGCATTCGGGGCGGCTGGTGCGGCTTCTTCTCCGTCGTCACCGTCTCCCCCGGAGCCAGAGGCGCTTGTGTCCTTGTGTACCGCACCTTGCTGACCGAAAAGACCTCTAAATGCCAGCAGATCTTCTACTTTCACTAGGGCGAGGATCATGCCATTGATCGATTCCGCCAACAGGCTTGGGGGGACTTGGTTTTCGTAACAGAAGATACCCATGATGCCGGGATGCTTCCCGAAATAGCTGACCTTCCACGGTCGTTTTTCCGTGAGGGGAACCGAGTCCCAGTCGGCTCGAGAATTCTGAGTCCAGTTGTAGTGAAAGTATGACATTGTCTGCATGGTTCGAAGGTGCAGCGATGTCCTCGAAGTGTACTCGCTCGACTGCGAAGGGAGCGTCGCTAGCTGGGTCCCTCGGCAGGCTGCCTTCAACGCCTGAACCGTCTCTTCGGGGCCATCCAGGGACATGTATATCACCTCAGTGGGACGCGTCAGCTTGATCAACTCGGTCAAAATGTCCAAGCCCGTCCCTTGCACCCATCCTGGAGTGTTGATCACAAGTGGACACCTGGTGCCCATGCTCTTCTGATGCTGAAGGAAAAGGTCGTGCACGCAAGAAACGTAATGTTCCGGGGCCAGGCCCGGGGTCACGGATGCGATCGCATGGGCTCTGAGCTGGGTGTTGACCGAGTCGATACCGGGGTGATGGCAGAAGGACGGAGAGAGGTTCGGCGTGGTGATCTTATTCAGCGAGATGACCCCCGGAGGGGAGTATTCTGGCTGCCCCGGATCCGTATCAAGGACGGCCACGCTGGACCAGGCCCGTTTCTTGGAGTCTGCCGTATCTGTCAACAGCCGATTCGCCAGCAACTTTCCGAACGTTGATTTGCCGGACGACTTCGGTCCGCATACAAATATGATGGGAGCTTTCTTCTGCTTGGTGCCTGCAACCTCGGCAAGTTTCTTATTCCACTCTGCAGGGGACACCAAATCCTGCAAAAGAGCCTTCTTAGGTCCGTCTTCTGAGCTCAAGATCTAATTGTGTCAGTAATTGTCGGAATGTCGTCTAATGGATCGGGTCTCGATATCCAGACGTACAATTTGGAAAGTTTCTGCCCTACCACCCGTAGCTTTCCGCCCCGGAACTTGTGTACTAGACTCGTTCCACAACTTGCTAAATACTGGATTAAGTCGCTCCAGTTTCCTCAGGCCGTGTGCTCCCGGAGCTTGGTGAAGCTCGACGGTCGCATTCTCGATTATGCGGATCGCAGGAAGTGCATGGCAGTGAGGGGCGTGAACCCAGTGAATTTTGTCTGATGCTGATAGCGTGGAGCCTGCTACAGTTGCAGCTCCTTCACGAATCCTGAGGCCATAGTTTCCAAGAATAACGAGACGCTAGATAGTATTAGCTGAGTATATTCATGAGTATAAGAACAGAAGTACCTACCTCTCCCTCGATCATCTTCATCACAATACAGCCATCTGGCTTCCGTTGGTAGTTCTGTTTAGTTGGCCTGAAAGTGGTCAACACTTTCTGTCTCCGTGTCCCAACGTCAGTAGGACGAGGGATTGAAATGATAGTTCTGCTTCGCGGTTAGGTCAGATGCATGTGCTCCATAATCGCGAAGGAAGACCGTACGTCTGGACAGATGACGGTGGCTCAACTATGGAGCCTTTTGGCAGGCTGGAATCATTTCGTGCACCCATGATTGCTGCTGCAGAGCGTCGTGTAAGGGGCCGACCTGATTTGCCGGTGCTGTCGTCGACATCCACGTCGTCCTTGCTCGGCTTGTCGTCGTCTCGGCCCCCCTGGATCGTACTTCTTGGGCCATTTTCTGCCTGTTCTGCGTCCGAGGCCGGCGCTGGCGTGCTCGGGGAGCTAGAAGCAGTGCCCCAGAGCTTCTTACGTGCTGCAAAAGCGCTCACTGTGACTACTTGGTGGTTAGCAAGACGAAGTTGGGATGCTGGTCTGTACTTTGCATTACTTACTAGGAGTATTGTTGCTGTTGTCCTCGCCTCCAATCTTTCTCTTCTGGCCAGCCATGATTGAATTATAGTTCTACCAAAACAGAAAAGATTCCATCAAGGGGTATAAAAAGAAACGGTAAGATTGAGGTAGAGCCCAGGTTTCGTCCCTGGTCTATGGAGTAAGTCGTATGCAGAACCGAGACATATAATCCAACTTCTAGACTATGTGTTCAATTGGCTACCTTGATGCTTTCTCCTTGATAGAAGATTATATTCACCCCTGGTATCGTAAAGAATCCTCTCCAGGAATCTTGCTCAATTCTTTATGTGGCTTGCACCGGAAAAGCTGGTTATCAAGATCCCCGTCTCCGTCGAGTAAAAAAGTCTGAGATTTTTGGAGAGCTGCCCTTGTAACAAACCCAGTCGTTAATATCCACCACTCTTTGTTAAGTGAACGTTTCCCCACAATATTTTGCCTACAAAGAAAGTACAATTGACTCCACAACGCTTTTTTGGAGCTTGGGAACGCGACTCGAGCCAAAGTCAGAAAAAAAAATTATTTGAGCAAACTCTCCAATTCCACGATACTGAAAATCAACTGAGGCTACCAGAACAGGAAGCTCTCGCACAGCACATACTCAATCCCTCTAAACGTCATCTTTCTCGGCGCAACGCGCACTCATATTTCCGACGAAACCAACTAGGTTGGAGTAATTCCCTCTGCCAATCCGAAATCATGGCCGGACCGCGCGCCCCGGTTGGCACGCTCTCGCAGCACGCAGTAGCTGCTGAGGGCCTCGCCCGAGGCGCAAGCTCGAGCTTTCGCGACTCCAAACACCGCACAAAGCGAGTACCCGATGACGACTCTTCCGACGATAGCTCTAGCGACAACTCCAGCGAAACTTCGGCCGCCGAGGACGAGGACGAACCCATGGACAACACGGCATTCTTGAATCGCATCAAGTCCAGCGCATCAGCATCCCAAAAGAACACGGTAAAGCCTACGTCGACGCCGAAGCCCCAGGGATCGGAGAAGAAGTCGATTGTTTCGATCAAAAAGGAACCCACGGACGTGGTTCAGCCTGTCGACCCAGATTCCAGTTCCAGCTCTGACTCGGAGGTGAAATCTGAAAGCAGTTCTTCGGATGATTCGAGCTCTGAGGGTACTAGTAAGAGAATAACTGCGGTGGCCAAGACCAAATCTGAGCCAACCAAGGTAGACAGCTCTTCGTCGGACGAGGACAGCGAAGCCGATGACTCCGAGAGCTCGAGCAGCGACGACAGCGAGGATTCTCCTCGGGAGACCGCGAAATCACAGCCGGCCCCCCTAAAGAAGATGAGCGAAGCCAAGCAAAAGGCAGTAGTCAAGAAGTCAGCGCCGGAGGCTCCGCCCAAGAGCAAAAAGGCAGTGCCAGAGAGCTCCGAGAGCTCTAGTGACCAGTCCTCGGATTCCGAGGACGAACTAGCTGAGCCCGAGTCCAAGGCACTCGAAAAGAGGAACGGCAATGCGGCAGCGTAAGTAACTGATCCATTCTCTCATAGAAGGGTAATCTAACCAACCGATTTAGTGTGCGTCTTCCTCAGGTGATATCCCGCGACTTTCAGTTGCGCAAGGCTGTTGGCGACCATGGAGCTACCGACATCTCCAAGTTCCTGAAAGATGCCCATAAGCAGGGCAAGCAACTCTGGTACTTTACGGCGCCGGAATCTGTACCCATCGAAGTCATTCAAAAACATGCCATCCCAATGGACCGCGTCCAGAAAGGGCAGCCGATTCTCACGCACGATGGTGACGACTACGGAGTGGGTTTCGAGGGGGCTTCTTCCAGCCATTCTATCAAGGTCGTCATCCCTGGCGCGGATGGGGCACATTATGAGATGCGTAAGTGATAACCTAACGCGGCTCGCCACACAGCTTCGAGACGTCCTGGCTAACCTCAGTTTCAGTCGGAAGGGACATTGATCAAACCATTCATCTGAAGCGGATGACTCGCTTCGACCAAGACGGTGAAACTTCCATCGCTATCGTCCAGTCCCAGACCAAATCGGCCGCGGTCCCTCCTCGCTTGCAGCCCAACGGCCTGAAGTCGAGGTACCTGCCCTTTGGTGTCGCCCCGTCGCTGGACAGTGACGAAGATGTCGAGATGGGTGAAGCCTCTTCCGTGGCTAAGACGAAGACCTTGATTGATGGGAAAGCGGATAAGAAGAAGCGGAAGCACCATGCTGACGACAAAGAGCCGTCCAGCCAGCAGGAGAAAGCCCCGGATTCGACCAAGAAAGCCAAAAAGGCTCGCTTCGCCTCCGAGAACGGCAAGATGACGCCTATCCCGGCACCGGCACTGCCGGCATCCAATGGAACGGAAGCAGCCCATATCTCAACTCCGTCGTCGCGCGTCGCCAAGGGGCCGACTTCATCCCCTATTCGCCCCAGGCAAGGCAAGGAGACTGTTGAAACGACTCCTTTACCCAGCACTCAGCCTACTAAGTCATCTGGCACGTCAGGTAAAAAGGAGACACGAGTACCTGTTCCGCAAGTGACAGGTACACCGGCTAGCGTCTCATCATCCGCAAAGGGACGCAAAGAGACGCCGATCCCACCGCCGACCGTCGGCGTGAACCGGTTTTAGGAAACTGCTTCATCAGCCAAGGTGTGCAAGCCGCGCAGATTATCGGAAGTTGACCTGTCGCTCCCTCTCTTTCTCAGTCGACCGGGCCCTGCAAACACCCCGCAGAAAGCTCTCGCGCCGAAGGATGCCCAAGTCGCTACTCCTACCAAGACGAAACGCTCTCGCAAGGGTGATTCTTTTCGTACGCCTGACAGAAAGCCGAAGATGGAGCCTTCTTCCAAGGAGGGAATGTCGCTCTCGCGTTTCGCGCGAGCTGTCTCGGAAGGCCCAAGTTTTGAGTACCGAGACAGTCCTCTGGGGCAAGTTGGTCATAGCAAGACCAGCAGCAAGCGCCACCGCTAAAAGGCCTCTATGGCTAAGAGTGTGCGCCATTTGCATACCCGTTAGCTGGCTGGCAGAGTTTCCCTCCCTCTAGGGGCTTTGGTTCGGAAGACGTTGATGATTCGCTAGGCTTTAGGAAGAGCCTTGGTACCCATATTGGCACGCACCACGCAGCGTATATCTGAACACAAACCTGAGGGGGCTGGATACGGGTATGTGTGCACAATACGTGCTCGAGTTTGTTAGGCGTTGGAGGATACCCCCAGGAGTTTGCTCTTCGTACGAAAGGCAGCTCCTTCTATCATAGCTTTTGCTGACTCTGCTATCCTATCTGCTCACACTTGAACCTGGCTCGAGGAGGCGGGAATGGCACGACTAGCTTTTTCTATCTATGCGACGGAAGAAGATTGACAGGGGGGAATCAAACCGGAGGAGATCGGTAGCACCGCGACAGAGGATGTAAGGACTGAGGTCGTACCACCTTATCGGATCCGCCTCTACCTTGCGCTCCTCAGTCTCGAGGGCCTCGATTCCCGCTTGCACCATTTGACTCTTCGCATGGACGAAGCTTTGATAGCACAATAACAAAACATGATCATATTCCCAATTTGCACTTTGTGACTCTGCGCAGCGTTCTGCTCCAAGCCATACCCGAATCAGCCCCCTTCGTGCTCGTCATGGGCAATTCGTCGTGCTGAGCCGCGTGGATCGAAATCTGGCATCTCGCACGTCGTGAACCACGGCGTAGGTAAGCCTCTACAGTCGTCTCGAGTCTCCCGAGTTCCGACAACCATGCTCACCGTCTTATTATCCATAGCCAGAAACCAGGATGCGAGCACCCATCTCCAAAAGCCTTACTCCCATCCCTTGCAGAGCTGGCAAGAAGACCACCCTGCAATGATTCAGAGTCGCATAGCTAGCTAGATGCCCCATTTCGTCTACGCCAGTGTGTCTGATGCGCAGCTCAGCTCGCCGTCCTTGGGGCCAGTCTCGGACCCGGGAGCCAATCAGCACAGACAGGGTCTTCTAATGTCGCCCGTCTCGAGGGGGATGGCAATACGCGCATCTCTCATCAGCTGGACCCCTACCCGGATACCCAGGCTGCCAGGCTTTTTGGGTGACCCCCCTTCCCTGGAACTATTTAACCCTGTTTTGACGCGAAAGGAAACTAACAGGCATCGAAGTGATTGGAGCTGATATACGCAAAGGAAAAGAAGAAAAAGTCCGCCTCGCGTTGGCCGGTCCGCAGGCCCTAGCTTCTCACGGCTGACGGACGGCCGCGGACCTGGCTGGGTGGACAAAGGAAGGGGGCTGAATCCGTTGTATCTCAGCTCTTGGGAACAAGGTAGGTATGTATGCGCAGCGGTATATAAGAAGTGTATCCTGCGCGTGTGCACCTGAGCGGTATTGCACGAGTTTTGCCTCTTTTCTTTTCTTTTCACTTTTTTTTCTTTCTTCTTTTTTTTTATCCGGGTCCCGGCGGCGGGAGGCGGCGTGTAATTGCGGACGCTTTTTTCCCAAGATGACTTGCTTTCCGAAGGAGAGCTCAAAGCGTGCGTATATATACAGGTACGCTGGAGCGTCTTTGCGATTGTTCATCTCGGGGTCTGACACTGGTATTTCTCGCTTTTGCTTCTCTCTCTCTCCCTGTCCTTTCCTACCCCCCTCTCGTGTCCAAAGTGGGATCTTCTCAATTTCAACTGCGTCACAAAGAATCAGGTAGGACACTTCACGCCAAGGCCAGGCTGTTTGATTTGGGGTTGAGAGTGATTATGATTCCTATTCTCTATTATTACTTTATGCCCTTGGGACCGTCTACAGGGTCCCGGGCGTTGGGGTCTGGCTGCGTAGCGCAGCCAGAGCGATCTTGTGTATGCCTGGAAGATGCTTGTATCAAGATATCGCAATATGCTATTAATCCGCCCCAGGAACATTCGAAATGCGCCTTTCCCAGAAACCGAAGCTACCGACCGTTGCATCATGAGGGGTATATAAAGAACGTCGTTTTGTCCGGTCCATTATCCGCCGCCAACTCATTTGTCCTCCGAATGAAACCAGTCCTCCATCCCAGAAATGTCGCCATCATGATATCGTCGAAAGGGCGGCGGTGGTGGTGCGGAACTTCCCACCTACTTCAACGTTCCGATGCTGATGAGGTAGCGACAGGGCCAACGCGGCGTCGTGTGCTGCTGGCGATATGAGCTCGAGCAAACACTGCTCCGTACCCGGAAAAGGGGTCGGAGTTGATAAAACACATTATTTACCACCTTGGAGACGTGGCTCGGGTTAAGTTCGAGCGACGATCCCCCGGTATGTCGACGGCGTGCTTTCGCGCCGATTAGAAAGCGCCTTCAGGAGATGACACTGCGATAGGGAGGGACAGCGTATCGCTGGCCCGCCCCACAAAGTGGAATTCCCGCGGGGACGCTTTCAAAGCTTGCTGACTCGAAGCGTCCAAGGTGTCGTCCAATCACCGAATTACGACGACTTCGCTCAGCTCATGCTCTCGGGTAGCCGGACCGTCCCAAGCATCTCCGGTAGAGCTCCTGCCGACAGCGACAGGGCGGAATTGATCATCCGGGGTGGCGGGACTCAGACTGCCGGAGGAGCTACCACTGCTGCTCCCCCCGCCAAAGACGGTCTCGCTGTGGCTCAGGGAGTCGAGGCTAGAACTGCTGCCGA
>FTLB01002240.1_pt2 | contig 11582 bp, 4 predicted proteins | sample 1658291 | NCBI WGS metagenome assembly FTLB01 (sample SAMEA3914812, study PRJEB12502) | metagenome | biome: forest; material: soil | place: Canada | collected 2011-07-07 | depth 0.1 m
GCTTCCCCTTCCCCCAAATATAGGACTCGTAGGTACCTTGGGTTTAAAAAAAGGCAGCCCAAGCCTTGCCTGCTCAGCTAAGCACTCTAAGGCGGACAAGAGCCAATCGCGGGGCCGCGTTTGCTTCGCTTGGAATGGAGGGTAACTATATAGTAGTAGCTCAGACTATCACCCCAACAAGCCCCACGGCATGGTCCTCGGCACCATCGGGTGCGCCCACGAGCGCCGTCCGAGCCCGGTTTACGGAAAGCAAGCCAGGAAATGAAAGGTACAGGCTAGGTACAGTGTCAGATACAGGTCAGAGTGGTGACGCAAGGGACGACGCGAGAGAGGCTAAGATCCGAGAGACGACAAGTGGGTGGGCGCGCGACAGAGAGAGAGAGAGAGAGGCAGGGAGGGAGGGACAGCGAGGGATAGAGAGAAACAAACCGGGCAGAAAAGGTTGCGGCCAAGACAGGGGAAAGGGCGAGTGGTCTGACTTTGGACGCTACGCACCCTGAAGAGAAGACACGCTTTGTGCAAAAACACAGCACCCTCTCTCTGTATCTACCTGACCTTACTCCTTACGTACGCATACGCGGCCAAGGGATTTTCACTCTCTCCTCCAAACTGCCTGCCCGCCGCCGCCCAGCCCGCTGCCCCGACCAGACGGCAATAACCCGAGAAGGGGAAGAAAGCGAGGCGCAAAAGGGAAAACGGTGGGGTCCAAAAATATCCCACAAGGACCGCCTAGAGCGTCAACGCCTAACCCTTTCTGCGAGGAATGTGGCTGCCATTGCCTCGTAAGTGTTCTCGTGGCCCGCGGAATCGACGATTTAGCAGAAACCTTATTTTCTACTAAAACGAAAAAAAAGGCTGGAATCGTGTTGTTTTTCCGCTCTGTTTTCCAATCGTCCGGTCGATCTTATCTCGGTTGACCTCTTGGGGGGTTCTTGGTGCTCGCCTTGTCCGAGCGAGGCGAACAAGAGCTGCGATAACAATGCGCCCTTGTGTCACGTTCCGCGAAAGCCCCATCCCAAACGTCAATCGACTTGCGCGCTGACCTCGCGCCGGGGGGGCGGGGAGGAAGAGGAGGAGGAGGAGGAAGAAGAGGAGGGAGGGAGGGGCGGAGGAGGCGAGCGCGTGTTGGTGCGCGTGTTCACGGTTTCCGGTACCACGGAGAATGCATGCAGGTCTCGATGTAGGTACGGTAATCAAGATGCACGCATTTTCTGACTGAGATACTGGGGGGGGATGCTGGCTGCTGCGCGTCTCCCACGTTCCCCCCTCTTTCTGCCAAAAATGCACCATGCCCCTGGTCCACGTTGTCTGCAGCGCAACCTAAAGTCCGGGTCTCTGGGAGAGGGGGAACGAATCCAGTGGGTTTGCCGGCCTACTTCTCCATCCTGGCGGCGTTCTGCGTATCCTCTCATTCGCGAGCCTGTGTATTTTGTGCGTCTGTGTCTGGGTGTGTGTGTGTGTGTGTGTGTGTGTGTGTGTGCCCATGTATGTATGTAGGCCAGCGTGCTGGCTCGCATGTATGACATGATCGGGCCCAGCACTGAGGGAGCCACTAGATCCTCCTGTCTCTCCCTGGCTGCAGTGTGTGTGTGTGCGTTTGTGTGTGTGGCCAACCCCAAACCACCAGTCTGTCTTATCAATCTCACGCGGCTATTTCCCCTCCCCCCCCCTTCTCTGCTGCAGCCTGCAAGCCTGCCCAAGGGCGCGGCTTGTACATACATGTGGCCCTCCTGGCCACTACAATAATTACACATGTGGCTGCGGACATCAGCACTAAAACCTCGCTTTTTTCAGTGCAGTGGCGCATCAAATGGATGGGCTCAGTATCGACGTCGTTGTTACAGATCCTGTGATTTCCAACAGTGTCTGGTTGGGGAGCAGGTGGTGGTGGCAAGAGCGACACGCGCAAGCTGCCTAAACTGTCCGAGGATCTAGGAAGAGCAGGATAGGTAATCTGCATCTGCCCCTGAATGCCTCACCCCCCTCTCCCAAGAGAGAGGCCCGCCGAGACCGAGACCTGTAGAGATATCTTGTGTTTCTAGCGCTTCCTGCTTCGGTCAATGCTCACGGCGTAGGCTAGGCAAGCGTCATACGCAGCTCCTGTCCCGGCTCCCAGCATGAAGTGGCGAGCCTTGCGAGTTGTTCCGCCCTAGCCATCTGTAAACATGTGAGAAGATTTGGAAGCTATTCGTTACAGGTGCCTTGGGTTGATGCACGTAATGCCTCTTGTCAGTGGCTTCAGAACGTGGCATTGGTTGGAATATCTTAACTAAATGGGCTGAGCCGTAGTGCGGCGTTGTGTTTATGGAATCTCTTCGACCAGGTGAAATGCTCCGTCCTTTCGAGTGCACACGGAGCAAGTATTGAGGCTCTACACGGACCACTTCGAACCCGAGTAACCCAGCAGGTCGTCACCCAGAACTCTCCAGGGCCTCTGCATAGCGCATGCCTTCCTGTCAGCTTCGATGCGTGTCAGGGCTGAGGGCAGACTCAGGAGCAGAGCTTCACTCCCTGTCCGTATCTCCCTTGGGACTCGCCCGGAACATCTCTGCCGGCCATGGGCACTGAAAATGTCTGCCTATGTCTACGAAGGATTGGAGGTATGGAGATACAGGTGTGAAAGAGTCGGGATAGAGATCCTGGTGTTTATTTCTCTAGCCCTTGGTTCTTGCTATGCTACATACTTTGAGACATCGGATCGAGCCAAGTTCGATCTCTCTAGAGTGAGTATCCCATCCCACGACCCTCCTGTCAGCGGTTTGACACTAGCGTGACCCAGCAAGCTGGGCATACCGGCTCGGTAGGGTCCTCCCCATCGTCGACGCTAGGATGGGACAGCACATGGGGATAGGAGACACGGCCAATAATGCGTTTCAGTCTTCTGGGGAGGTGGGTAATATTTTCGGTCCCTACTTGTAAGAGCGGAGAGCCAAAGGATCGTGATAGGAGCCGGCGTGGGTTGGGTATGGATTGCACCTAGGTATGCATGTGGTGAGGACCGCTACGTTGTGTATGCAACCGAACAATATCCGACCCAAGAGCGTCTCGGCCCAGGAGAACAACTCTACAGGAGCCCACGGGGTGTAGCAACGGCAAGCTCTGATAGTTGGTGCCTTAGCTGACCGTCGGCAGAACTTGGATCATCGTGCTAGTGATTCCGACATGATATGACCTCGACCGTTTTCACGCGAGAAGTTCCTCCGTGGGATGGATGTGCCGTGAGTTTGTCCGGGAACCTCAAGGACTCTTAGGTAGCATTACGACGGCTCCGTTTTGGTGCTTCTCCATTGCTACCCACAGCAAGCACACGGATACGGTGAGCACCGGTCCAGTCGGGTCACTCCAGATATCTCCGGCCCGATGCCCCCTGTCCCGGCAAGACCGGTATGACAAACTATATTCATTAGGTGCATGCTGGGACATTTCTAGCTTCCGCTACTAGGTTATAAACTCAATGGAGAACATCAGTGAATGCACCTAAATCCCTGGTTCTTAACTTCTCTACTAATGGGAAAAGGATCGTGTAATCACGGTGGCCCATCTCACTCTCCCAGCAAGTGAGCGTATAACGCAATGGGATCACGTAGTTGTCGAGCTAGGGTCCGGAGTAACTACCTTAACCACGCACCAACTCCGCGGGGTATTGATTCGATGGAGGGTAACGTACAGTAGCAGCCCATCATAGCGGCAGACTCTGAACCGGTTACACAGAGTTGAGAATCCCATCATCCTCGGCCCCGCGGCACGGTCTTATCCGGTAGCACGTTGGATCATGACACCAAATCTTAGCCGTCTGACAAAGATGTGGGATCACCTTCTGCTCGCGTGGTCCCAGATGGCCGGGCTGGGTTGTGGGTGGGCCGGGGGGAGGAGGTCTCCTTGCCAGGTTGGGTGCTGACAGGCGAAACCTCGAGTTTCTCGTATAGGCGCTCTTTATTTATCGCTGTTCTTTTTTTCTTTTTTGGAGCCACTACTGCATCTCTCGTGTGTGCCTAATTCAGGCACATGTGTAACGAACGGCGGCTATTTCATGAATAGGAACAAGTCTTTGCAGCGCCACCGTTGCGGACAGTACCTTCTGGGAACGGCACTGCGGCTGTTTAGCACTTGCGCCTCGCCTAAGGTCCCGAATTGGAACAAGCTCCTGGATTGGGTATGGATGTTGGTTTTTGGCTTACTTGGGTGTCCCAAGTTGGGAAAAAAGGGGGGAGGGGTGGGAGGAGAGAGAAGTGTGGAAAAAAAGGGGGTGGTGGGAACCAGCTTACTACCTAGAGGACACAAGGTAGTTTAGCAATCCCGGATTAGATGGTAGAGATAGCGTGGCAAAGTGCAGAACACAGCAACTTAGTGTTGTCTTTCTTACCTGCTTGGGTACGCTGCGCGAGAAGGACTGGTTGTCCAGGTGGGTGCGGAACCTTCCGATGTCTTGCATCCAGCACCGCACGCCTCGCCTCGCCTCACCTAGCCTCGGGCAGCTCTCGGCGCCTGGAGCTGGGGAGGGATTCTAGATGAGCGCCGTGCCCCCGGAGCCAGCTCATTGGGCCGGAGCAAGATTAAGCCCCCAGCTTTTGCCCGGGAGGATCAAACGAGAGGTGACCAGGTCTCAGGGAAGACAAGACCGCGGCAGGCTTCTCTTACTTGGCCACCAGGCTACCGCCTCTGCCACTGGGCCTAGTGTTACGGCCAGACCAATAACACCTCTGCGCCGGGGGGCGAAGCATCCGGCCATAGAAGGTGTGCCGATGCCATACTAAGCCCTCAATTTTCCCAGTAACAGGCTGTCAAGCCACTGCCAACCTACCATTCCGGGTGACAGCGATTTCGGCCGGCTGGATGCTCTCTTTGGATCATATCGTATCGCAGCTTAAGGTTGAAAAAGATGTCTGTATTTGGAGACACTTTGAGAACAAATTCCTTTTTTTTTTTTGGTTTTGTTTGGATCAATGCAGATCAGATACAAAGGATTTACAGATGACAGAGGCTTGTTTCATGTTTCACTGACCAACATATAGAGGTTTAGCTGCGGCACATCCCGTTGTCATCCAACCTGCTGGGTGCTAGAGTGGCCAACAGCGATACAAAGCTACAGAGTAACAGAATCACATAGTCAAGGAGTCACAATTAGGGTAGGGCAATAGGCTGTATGGTATGTAATAGGATGAGACGAGAGGAAATGACAACTATAAACTTGAACCTGTGTATCAAGAGAGTGTTTTTATAAGCATACCTGACAATACGAAGTTCAATGCAGGTAAACCCGGAGGCAAATAGTACTCTTCCTGCCGACAGATTCTGAAAACAAGCAACTAAAAAAACAGAGGAGTCTCCTGGTTTGCACAGAAGCTACTTTAGCAGCTTTATGCTAGGGAAGTGCCGAAGCTACTCCGTACAGCTTTATTATAGTTTGCTGTAGTGAGCTACTAGGGCTGGAGGGTTGCCAGTTGCCAGGGCATGCTGGGCGAAGCCAAGCCAGGCTCTAAAATGTGGGGCTCGTTCCGTGCCATGAACAACCGTGCACAGACCAGAAATCGCGGGGTCTTCTTTTGCTCTCTAGCTCTGTCGCGTCGAACCGCGTCCGGTACTACTTCAAGCTCCATCAACCAAATTCATCTCAGCTCGGCGCACCGAATCTCAACAATACACAAGAACAAAAGAGAATCAACGAGCTGATTTTCTACCAACGCTCCTCCGGCCTTGTTTCTTCAAGATGTCTACAACGGGGTATGTACATTTCCTTTATTTCTCTTCCTTTCTTTCTTGCGACGACCTGATCTGCCAGCCTGCTTCCGGTGCTTCCTGTCTGACTCGCCGAGATCCTTTCCCATTTGGCAGGTCACCGGGGCATACCAAACTTATGTTTTGGTAATAGCTGCAGGAGATGTCTAAGGCGGCGGGGGAGCACGCTTATCGCTCATGGAGTATAGCCAAGTGACAGCTATACTTCGACTTAAGGAGACGACTTGAACTGACCAAGACTCATCAGGGAGAGTAGCAGGCAGCCCGCGGCGGTTGTCCGGCGGTTGAATACTGAGTTAGAGATGGCCAAATCGGATATCCAGGCTCATGAGTTCAGAAAGGCCTTTGTCCGGCTAGGAAAAGTGAGTTGGAAGTCACTGCGACATGACACGCTCGTTTCTATGATGCTGACCGATTCTCTTCCTAGGCCGGGCGGCTTTGCGATTGCTACCAGGCAATTCTTAATAACAGGGACACCCCTCACCGAGTCGTTAAACCATGCCACTTCGCAACCCATTCCCTAGCTGCTGCCTTTTTCGGGGGCTACAATGCAGTGTTGGACGAAGTCGAGGCCGATTCATGCCAGTGTGGCCGTGTCCCCCTCCACTGTGACTCCCAAACCCACATGGAGATACTAGAAACCATGGTTCACTGTGCCGAGATGCTGAAAGACTATGTCAATGCCATATCGGTATCATGTATCATGGTCCGCATGAGCGCTGCATCACCCACTGTATGTCAAATCCCTAGCCTCCTGCGTGCTGCCAACCCTCATCGACTGCCTAAAATAAAGGAGTAACTTGGCTAACTATGGCCTAGGGATACTGTCGATTGATCAAAGTTCTACGTTATGTGGCTGTTAACCCCAGCATCACTGGCTTTGATACATGGGACGCAGTAATCCGTATCATAGGGGTTGAAAAAAGAGAAGATCTAGGAGATTTACTCCGCTGTGTAGCTGGGATAGGCTCAAGTATTGTTAACCGTCACGGTGATAAAAATTCCCCAAAAGCGGTTTGTTCTCCTCCCACCAACCTCTTCTAACCTTTCTCCAAGCATCCCAGGCTCTTTCCTTTTTCCCAGCCCAAATGAGACATAAGACAGTACAACAGCACAACGAACACAAGAAAACCGCAAGAGCCTGGGTGGAGTGACAAAGGTAGACAACGAGACCACCTATAGGCTAACCTTTTTGTTTCTGGCTGTTTAGGTAGTACTTCAAGCTCTTGCAAAGAAGCTTGTTCCTCGGCCCATGGCACTCGCGGATACAGCAGAAGACACTGCCCCAGCAATCGGCTCCGCACTCACTCTGAACTCCATGTCTGAGGGACGTCCAGCAATGGACCCTGTTATGAACCTGCCACGCGAGCTGTCCTTGATGGTTTTCAGCTACTTGAGTGCTAATGACCTGCTGTAAGTTTCTATCGGCTTTCCCTTCATCCTTTTTGTACTTGTGTATTTCTGCCATTGTTTACCATATGGAGGGCTAAGTGCATTATAGGCGATGCTTTGGTGTCAACAAAACTTGGAAAAATACTCTAAGTGCTTCCTGTTACTGGAAAACCATTGTTCTCAACAGACCAATCTTCCGCTATAAGAAGTTTGACGCATTCTTTCGAGCCCGTCCCGACATCGAGCATCTCAGCATCAATGGCGATTCCAAAAAATTCTGGGCTGACCGCCGAGTTTTTTCGACAATATTCAGCAGGCCCCGCAAGCTTCGATCTGCCTATCTGAGGTCGGACTGGCACTTGGATAGCATCCCAAACATGGCTCGGCTTCTGCCATACGACGTACATAAGAGTCAGCTGAGGAAGCTTACCCTCGTCAATATTGCCACGAACAACGCAGAGCTCCTTGCCAAGATTCTCCGTTTCACTGTGGACAAGCTCGAGGAGTTGACCCTCATAGGAGTGCCCGATAATATCTTGGGTGGTTTTAAACCAGGCGGACCCCACGGCAGGGTACTTGAGGCACCGGCTTTGAAGGTCCTCCGAATAGAAAAGGGTATTGACGGCTCGGAACGCTTTGATAGGATCAGGATGGTGAGTTCTGGATCTTCTGTCATTCCCCTGCTGAAGGAAACCTTCTCCATACTGACTTTGTTTCGCCAAAACAACAGACCGAGCTAGTGACAATTGCTCCCAACCTGGAGCAGTTATGCCTTGACGGATTTATACTGTTCCACGAGCCCACGCCTGCCGAAGACCTTGGGGTCACCCCATGGAGCCGGCTTCGCGTCCTTGTGCTGGGTCCTAAGGCTCTTGTTGTTGGCACTGCAACTGGACCGGGCAGCACTTGGTTCCACCGGCTGCTGAACCCTCAGATGCGAGTCGTCGATGTAATGTCTGAATCGACCATTGAAGCTCGGGCGGTCTTCTTCGAAACTGTCGCCTCGCCGATCACCAATTCAGAAGTCATATCCTCCTGCGTGGTGCTTCCTAACCTAGAGGTATTTCGTTGCCGTGGCCAGTTGGATTCCCTGTGGCTGGAGCAAATGATCGGGCCTGCGATTGTCGAGGGCAATCTGCATTCTCTTGACGTCTGTCTCGGCCGATGGGATTATGGCCTTAAGCGACCAGTTCCGGAAGATCAGCAGCCCCCTCCCGGAAAGTTGCGCCTGCCTGCGACAGAGCTGAGCTTCACTTTCTCGGAGCATATTACGACCCTGGGGCTGAGGGACTTCGAATGGTCCAACACCTCCGATTACTACTCGGCGTTCAATCCCAAGCCGTTCCTTGAGTGGCTGGACCATTTCCCCAACGTCCATACGGTTCGCGTGTATCCTGGACCCATTGCCGACGGCTTAATCTTGTTCCTGGAGCTCCTCAAGCGCAGCGACAGGGTGAAGGTCATCTACCAGGACTCGCTCGACCTGAAGGAATACTACGTCGCCAAGGCCGAGGCCGACAAGCGGGGAGTCATCCTCCACCACAAATACAAGGAGATGGCACCTGCTCGATTCCCCTATCCCGTAACCTGGGAGTAGGTCGGTGGGAGGAAGAAGATTGGTGGCCAGTTCGTCCGCAAGGAAACTTGGCCGGGAGCGTACCTTGATTTTTTTTCTTCTTCTCTATGTTTCGTGTGCCTTGCTTTTTGCCCTTTCCTTTCCCTTTTTTCTTACTTTTCTTTTTTCTTTCCCTTTTTTTTCAACTTTTCTGCAATTATGATCAAGTCTGCTTCGCTGGAGCCCTGCCTCAAGGTACGAATCTTGCCCGCAGACGCCGGGGCTGGCTTTGCTCTTGAAGGCGTTTGGCTGTACTTTTTTTTATGTGTCAATGATAGATACCCTTATGTACAAAGATACCCTGTAGACTAGATGGCAGAACAGTGGTGCGAACCTCACCAGGGGAATGAAGAAAATGACCTGAATGACATGAGTTAGACATAAAAGAAAACAATGAAAACAAATGCATACACATGTGCACTACTTATGTACGCAAGAAAATGTTGGTGAGGACTTTAAGAGCATCGTGGTGGCATCCTGGTAGGACGTTTCGTGGTGTAGAATGTCAAAGCGGGAAGGAAGACCCGGTCGGTGCCTTTGGCTCCTGCTCCTGCAGATATAGATGGTGCGAATTTTTGTCTTATTTTTGTGTCCCTTAGGCTTCAGAAAGATCTAGAAAATACCTTATGGTACCTTAATCTACCTTATACACATCCATAGAAATTGGAATGAAAGATCAAGCCAGAATGTCCTCCTATCCTTCTTCCCTTACTATCTCTCTCCATTCTCTACACCCTGTTCTCTACACTTGCAGAGCAGTATCTTCCCTCGCAGCATGGGAGCCCTTCCGCCAAGAATCGGTCGGGTCTTGCTTCCTCTGGCTAACTTTCTTCTCGCCAATCTTGCCCCAGCCTCCTCCGCCCGGCGTGTTGATGATGATACGGTCCCCGGCCTTCATCGGCGCACTGTTCTTGGCTCCGAGGTTGATGTATCGCTCCTCGGTTTCTATCTCGTCGTCGCCGGGACCGGGTACTGGTCCTGTTCCGTTCGTCCTCCCGCCGTTCTTCAGCCGCCGCAACGACGTCTCCCAGCTCGCTTTCTGGACCTTTCGCACCCACAGATTCAGCCCGCACTGGGCGTCCTCGCCTCCCGCCAACCCGTACGGGTGGTACACCCGCCGCTCGCTGAGGATCGATACTTGGACGGGGATGCGGAACTCGATGTCGCGCACGACGCCGTCGCCTCCGCGGTGCTGGCCCTGACCTCCCGACCCCTTGCGGATGGAAAATTCGCGGAGGAGAACCGGGTATCGTCGCTCAAAGACTTCGGAATCGGTGATGCGGGTGTTGGTCATATGCGTGTGCACGCCGTCGGTGCCTTCCCAGGTTGGCCCGGCCCCGCTCCCGCCCGCGATGGTCTCGTAATACCCGAAGCCTTTGACCTCGGTCTCGCCCGTCACATTTCCGCCGAAACCGAACGTCAGGTTGTTGCAATCTCCCTGGCTGGCGGCGCAGGCTTGGAATGCCTTGAAGATGACATCGGTCACGCGCTGGCTTGTGAGCACGTTGCCGCCCACTACCGCCGCGTTGTCGGACGGTGACAGCAGACTCTTGGGCGGGATCTTCACCGTGATCGGCTTCAGGCAGCCCTGGTTCAGCGGGATATCCTCCGAGATCATGCATCGCAGCGTGTAGATGATAGCACTGTACGACACCGCCTCGGGCGCGTTTATGTTGCCGTATACCTCGGGGCCGGTTCCCTCGAAATCGAAGACGGCCTCTCCTTTTTCCGCGTCGATGGTGATCTTCAGCTGGATCGGGCTCCCGTCGTCCATGTGATCGACCGCGGAGAGGTCCCTGCCCTCGAAGCGTTTCGACACTGTCTTGAGAAGGTTTCGCACTTGCAACTCGGCATTGTCCTGGATCGCCTCCATGTAGAACTGCACCGTCGCCTCCCCGTACTCGCCGATGAGGCCTTCGATCAGCGAGATGCCCTTCTGGTTCGCCGAGACTTGAGCCCGAAGGTCGTTGATGTTGTCTGCCAGGCACCTCGTTCCGCTGCACCCGGGATACTGGGCGGGCTCCTCGTAGAAGAGCTCAATGACCCTCTTCTCGTCGAACTTGCCTTCGCTGACGATTTTCTCCGACTTGATGGACGCACCCTCCTGGAAGAGCTCCCGGGAATGCGGGGGCATGCTTCCGGCGGTGATGCCTCCAATGTCGGCGTGGTGCGCTCGCGAGGCGGCGTAGAACAGGATCTTGTCTCCCGCATCGTTGAACGCCGGCATCAGGAGAGTGACGTCCGGCAGATGAGTTCCCCCGTACGACGGATGGTTGGAAACGATGACGTCTCCCCTTTTGAGGTCCCCTTTCCAGATCTCTGCCTGCCTCCTGACGCACGTCGACATGGAACCCAGGTGCACCGGCAGGTGAGGAGCGTTGGCGACGAGTCCGCCTGTGGCATCGAATATGGCGCACGAGAAGTCAAGGCGCTCCTTGACGTTGGTGCTGACACTCGTTTTCTGTAGAGCTCGTCCCATCTGCTCGGCGATGGCCATGAACCGATGTCCGAAGATGCTGAGCACGATGGGGTCTACCTCGCGCTCCCGCCCCTCCTTCTGCGAGGATCCCTTCCCCGAGTCGTTCTTCTGCGCGTCGATCACTACATGTGTTTCAAGAATGAGAGCAGTGGACTTGGGCGTCACGACAATTGTCTGCGTCCCGTCGGCGAGCATGGCCGGGCCCTTGACGACATCTCCGACGCTCAGATCTCCTAGCTTGTAGATAGGAGTATCGAGGCGCCCGCCTTCGAAGTAGACCTTGGCCTCGGAGTGTCTCTTCTGCGTTTCGACGTCGTGGCGCTTCACAGACTTGAGCTGTTCGTCCACCGTCTTTTCATC
>FTLB01000697.1_pt1 | contig 11578 bp, 2 predicted proteins | sample 1658291 | NCBI WGS metagenome assembly FTLB01 (sample SAMEA3914812, study PRJEB12502) | metagenome | biome: forest; material: soil | place: Canada | collected 2011-07-07 | depth 0.1 m
TATATATATATATATGTATATTTGCAAATCCAACATTGGTGTAAAAAGTAACAAGTATCGGGAATAACTTATCGATTGGATAGCCATTAATTATAAGCTAATAGATTATGTAGAGAAATCATCCATTACATTCTATCATAACAAAATAACGATCTTCCAAAATTTGTCTTTTATATGTACTGCAGTTTGCGTACCTTAGGTATCGTGGTCGCTAGAAGCATTCAAAGAGCCAGGCCAGTCCTTTGAGGCTAGAAAGTACAGCAACATTCGCTACCAATGAATACTATTCGCCACAAAACGCGGCACTAGGAGCGCAACCAGGCAATTACTACACTGAGGGGAAGACCCCTTTCCCAATATTGATCAGGTACCATTCTAGGTGCGAAGGTACATGACGATAGATTATCAAGGCATTTTCGGATTCAGATCCCTATGAAATAATAGTGCTTACGAACTTATATGTGCGTGCTTCGTAGAAGTGAATACCTACAATATTAACACGTTCTTTAGTACTTCGTATAAATACCAAGCAAAGGGTCGGCTACAGGTCAGCTCACATCACATCTACACCTTAGTGGATACGTCGCTGACCAATCATCCAAACGACACCGATACTCTCTTCCAACGTATCTCGCAGCAGTTGAACTTGCATTTTGTCCTTTTCCTTCACGCTGCCTCTGATACTGACAAGTTGACATACACGCTGTCACACTTACGGAACCACAGGGCCTGGTGCCATAATTGCAGCACCGACTAGGCGTTTCTAGTTGATCGCTTACCCAGCGCTTCCCCCAAGGGAGATGGCAATTGGGAGTCGGCTTAACCACCCTCTGCTAAGTCTGTGTGTTTTCCTACTGTCATACATACCTTCAAGCTACCGGGTTTGTCAATACTATACCTGTCTTGAGCCACAGCTCTTTGATAGCTGCGGCTCGACTCAAAATAATGACAAAATCCTCCAGCACAGCTGCAATATTTGTTCAGCGAGTGCGAGCGAGTCGAATACGCTCGCCGATATCTACTGGCCCAAACCTGGCATTTCTTCATGCTATTCGGTCGCTGTTAATATCGGGTCACAACCGTATCGTCAATTTTTTTCTCCTTGAAGCCCTTTCTCGGCACTTTGTGTGCTGCACCAGAGATTCAAGCGCTGAGTCGACAAGATACTGTCGGGTCTTCTGCTTGGAGGCTGCTCTGTGACAGAGGGGAGATGAGGTTATCGGCATACCCAAGTTCGATACCTGAGACTTGTGGCAATCGGTGCGAGTAGTGCCTCTTGCTCCTCTCGTATCTTTTCCAGCATATTAGTAGACCTGTAGTGGGCGTAATTTTTTCATACTCCATCGTGATACCAGACGTAACTTCAAGAATCGCCCACAACAAGCCACTACGTCTGCCCTTATTCCCGTCTCTTTGCTTTCCCCTTTCTTTCCTAGCCTCTCAGCTTCGGTCGGCCGAGCTCGTCCGTGTCAGCAGTCCTACCCCGTTGCCCTTCACTTGGTCGCTAATCAGTGTCTGTGTCTTGCTGGGTCCCCTCTCAATCTAGCAGTTTTCGTGTGCCATGATGATTCTCAGCGACTCTTCGGACCATTGACGGGGTTCATCGGGATGATGATACGCTTGGCGGTGATCTCGTTATCGTTCGTCGATCCAAAGTCTCGCACGAGAGCGCTCGTCAGTCGAGTTCCCAGTTGACTAAATCATGGATCCCCCCCCCCTCGTTTCTCTAGACAAGCCGATCATCTTCTCCATCGTCCTCTCCTGTGGGTTGTTGCGGTAGCAAATCCACTCCTATTAGGTCCTCCACGCTCAAGAGGCAAGAGGCGCCTCCATACTGTCGTTGATACCGATCCCATTCACCAGAACCCGACGTTGGTGCCTTCAAAGAGGGGTATTCAATTCCTTTTCCGAACTGTTTGACGTAATCCAAGGCAAGGATCGTATCGATAATCCTCACGGTCGACTGAAGACAGGATATTTGAGTAACAGCAAGGGGGCAATGGTGGGTTACTCAAGGGCCTTTTATACATGGCAGATGAGCGAGCAACGAGCAGGAACTTTGATACTGGGAACAGAGAACTCGGGTCTCTAAGCCCCCAACCGATCCTATAGGACATCCACCAACCAGATTCTACATCGGCCTTACTACTGCCACCTGCCTCCTTCGGCCTCCAGTTCATCCTAGCGTTAACCGACCGGCCGGCAGATTATTTCCTTGCCCGGCTGGTTAGATTTTGAGAGAGAGGTGATCAAATATGGATGCCAAGCTTGGTTCCCTAAAGTCCCACCAACATATAAGCTGAAGTCCGAGTACAGGCGTATGTATGATCCATGGCAGACGAGCTCGCAGAGACGACAAGTGCTAATACACAGCGTTTTCTTTCTGCCAAGTACCTAGACGTACAGCTCCGCAGCGGTAATACGCGCAAACTCCAGATATTTAGCTCCTCCAGGTCTCGCGAGATGTGGCTCACTACCTGACCCTTGCTATCGGCTCGGATACTCGGACGTCAGCATGTCTTTCGGACCCGAACCATGCAGCCTTTACCAATATTCCGGGCTCTCTCATTTCTGCAGCCAGCAATCAGATTCTCACTTTGTTGCTGCATGTTAAAGAAGATCATGCCAATCCGTGCGGACGCAATATCGGACTCTATCATCGTCGTCTGCTCTCCGTAACACAACCACAAGTTCTGGATCTCTGTGCCCAGACCAAGATGGACCGCCTCTCAAGACGTTTCAGATCGCCATCTCGTGGCTGTGATCCCGCTCCGGACTTGGCGTGGGCAGCGCGTGGTTACGTGACATTCCGGCTTTCCACCTGGGAAGCCGCCTCTGGAAAGCTGCCTCGGGAAACTTGACGTCGGTCAATCTCGTGCTTATTGACGCCTCCTTGGGAGTGTACGTGTGAACCGGACATCGCTTAATTATCATCCGGGTCTGTTGACGAGATCTACAAGACGGCCTCGGGGAATACCTAGTAGGTTGGAGCAAGCTTCTGACTACGAGCGTGGGGTGCCTTCCTGCTGAGTGACTAGTGAAGAGCTTCTAGTCATCATCCCGGACGAGCGAACTATCGTGCCTAGGTCGAAGACGTCGACCTTCGGTAACCAGAGCTCAACATGAAATGGTAATTCTTCGCTGAGACCGAATACATCACGCTTTTGGTGCTTCCGGTGCCTCACGACTATATGCCAGGTCATAATGTCGAAAACCAGTGGCTCGCCAGTGGAGGAAGATATCAAGATGTCAATGCTATTAAATTGGACGGAAGCACTCTGAAAAGCGTCGGTGCCGAAGCCTCACCCGCTCCAGCCGGGCTGGGCAGGGTATTCTCCAACCGGTTCACGAGCATTGGGCTTGAGATGCTAACAAGATCATAGCATAGACATATGATGATTCAGGTAAGAACTCACCAGTCCAGATACTAGCGGTGAGAACTGACAGATGCAACCCGAATAGAGATGGTGGACTTTATCCGGAGACGTACTTCTTTGCCCTCGATGATAGCCTGGCTCAATGAACGGATCCCGCGATGTGAGGCAACTCTGCTCCCTATTGTCCGATGGCCGTGTCGCTTGTCGGTAGTTTCTAAATGGAGAACGCAAAAGCGTGAGTAATATGGAGGCAAACGTGCATCGGGGTGGAGATCCTTCTCGGTGATGGGCTTAGTCGTGGGCAACCACCGAGCGAATACTACGTGCACGTCCCGGGCCGAGGAGATTGCGTACTATAAACTTTCCCTCACTTGAGAGGGGCAGAACATGGTATGAAGATCCCAGAGGACGACCAAATCTAGTCTCCATGAGACGGGGAGGACTGGTTGGGGCTGCGAGCCCGAGAGCGAAAGGGGGGCCAAGAACAGAGCTCAAGTCCGGATATCATATCCAATGTCAAGCAGTTATGGCCAAGGAGGTGAGATATATGTCCAAGGACGAGCACTCAATTTTGGTAATGCAGAGTGTGCAAATTTCGGTCGTCGAAAAAACGCACCGTTCGTCTCATCAGCCCAAGCAGTCGAATATCCACTTCGCCGGATTCACCGCTACAAGAGACAGGGGCCCAAGAACTGTCTAGGCGGCTCACGTGAAGCTTTTGCTGCTTTCATGAAGGCTTTTGGTGCTAAGTCGGTGGAGAACGGTATTGAAGACTCGATCTCGTCGTCTGAACTCGTCGCTGTGCCGGGGGACGTTGGCCAGTCAGAATGGAATAATTACCGGATAAACAATGACAGACCAGCAAAATGCTCCAATTAAAACAACAGGATCGCCGGTCGGATCAATAGAAGCGGATTTTGCAGGATCACAAACCTATTCGCACTTGGGTTGGGGGTCCGATGGTGAACGTCCGTCGCCCAAGTCCGGACAAGAGAGTCAGATACTCGAAACCGTTCGCAGAACCTCGTGGGTCTTTCCCATACCCATTTTCTACGGGCTGGATCAACCAGAAGACGGAAGTATAGGGTGGTTAATTAGGACTCATCGCAGTGTTGGGCACGCTTTGTCGTGGAAATCCCAGACGCGGCAGATGGAGATGGAAGGATGGGGCCCATCGTGGCTCTGTGAATTCTAGTTACACTCAGACGACAGTACTTCGGTCTTCCAAGTCCGGTAATTGTGAAGCTTCGGCCACGATTTCATCCCGAGATCAACCGCCCCGCCTAGTCGGACACCAAAGTGTGTGCGAGCCCGCCTGGTCGAGTTGATACGTTGCTCTGTGGTGAGGGAGCCTGGCTTGATCACCGAAGCCCGAACTGACAGTCTGGGTACTTTCTGTCGCTCCGAGCCGCATGAGCCCCCCCATAATATCCCGAAGACACTCTTATTTGTTGAAGGAACTCGATATGCACGGAGTCTACACTATGCACAGCCAAGCTCCGAGACCAACAGGCATACCTCCCTTGGGGCTCACATATCTCATAAAGAAGACCTCTCCCCGACATTGAGCCACAGAGGGCCTTCCTAGGAGGATTTTATAAGTTTCACAGCATGATGCGTCGAGTGTGTGGACTGTGCCTGACCGCTCAGCAGCAAACCCTTGGCGTAGCCACTGGGATACACGACCTCCGATATCCGAGCATACATCACACCAAGTTGAGATGAATAGAGAATGAAACCACCAGGGAGTAAGAGAAGGTCGTACAGTTGCCAACTACGCAGTCCACTCTCGAAGGACAATCGTCTCCGGACTTAGCTGGTAGCCCCAGCGGCTCGTCTCGACCAGGAGAACTTCGCATTCCAACTACAGTCCGAGAGTACAAGCACGAAAGCACAAGCGATGGTATCCTTGAGAAGGACAATCTTTGGAAGGAGCGCTGAGAGGGACAGTTGACACTGGACTAAGGAGAGAAAGAAGCTCAGGCATAGCTACCTTACCCTTCTTTGCAATGTCTCATCTTGGTCACCCCGGCACCGGCCTGACGTTCCCTTCTCGCGTTTGAACCGGCCGTTCAGGACGGAATATTCAGAGTCGACGATGACGGGACATTATTCTCCGAGACGAGAGCGAAGCCGCCATGATACATCTCAATTGGAGGCCCGTCGCACCTTACCGGAGTCCAAAGCCGCTTGCGAAGATGTTGACGTGGTGGCTGTGCAAGGGGCATTCCCTTCGGCAACAGGCTCAGGGGATGCTCTTACCGCAAACACGCCCATTCTTCTGTGCGAGAACTCACGATGCGCGTTGGTGTTTACGGAGTAGTAACCCCATGGCATGTCTCCCTTGACCCTCAGGGCCTGTTACTCCACTCGTCCCCGGCATCTCGTCACATATCACACTGAGCAAGGATGCTGGGCATGTCAGACGCTCTTAGCTCTGACTTCTGTGTGGCCCATTGTTTTATTGGCAAAAGATGACCGTCCACGGGATGATTAGGCTTATCCCGTCATCGCATTACTCCAATTTGGGTATCTAGTGATAACCTTTTTGATACCTTTCACATCTTCACGGTTGCATCTGTCACCGCAAGATGAGGTGAGGCGGGGAGGGATTACAGGAGGCTTTGCCATTCATTGCCTGTAATGGGTGACTCTTACCTCTTTTTGGCGAACTCCTTGAGCAACCAGGATCCAATTCCCGACTGGGTGAGATCACAGTGTAGGGAAACCAAGCGGCTGGTCCCGATTGGAAGCCAACTTGAGTCCAGGTAGGTCAATGTATACGAGGATTTGTGTTATTGACAATCGCCGCCGCGCAGTGGATTCAACAAGGTAGCAGAGAAGACGTTATGGGCGTTGGGATTACTTTTCCAGGTCGACCTCTCGTCATATTACTATTCTAGGGAACGGATACGCGCGGCTCATTACGATTCGAGCGGACAATTGGTCAGCGAGGAACGAGCCGGCAACCTGTCGCAGGGTGGCAATATTTCATCCACTCGACAATGGCCTTTGTACATGGAGCAGCTGAGGCACGATTCTAACAAGCGAAGGTCTGCGGAAAATCGAGGAGAAGGATGGAAGGGGCAATCGGGCTTGGGCGGGTAGCAAGCTACGAGTTCGGAAGCAGGGTGCATACGCCATCCGCATTCGCGAAAGGCTATTTGGGAGACTCGTTCCAGCACGCCATCACGATACGAACCTCGGACTCGCACAACTGCTTTGTATCAATCATATGAACAAGGCAATGACAAACTTTGGAAGGCGATAACGACCATACTGGGCAAGAGAGTGTAGGCGCCGAGTTGTCCGAGCGAGGAATGTGCATCTCATGAGATGATGTCGAGGCCATCACGCCCGAGGTCCTCCGCAAACTTTCCTGCCACCCATCGGTCTTGGGCTGAGCCATCTCCGGGAGGAGCCCCGTGGCGGTAGGTTAGCGTTTTCTTCGGCCGCCGGGGCACGTTGTCAATTCGAACGCCAAGCGCGGATTCGACATCGACCGGGGACAGGCTGAGAACTTAAATCGATTTAGCATTCCACCACCATTCCGCCGCCGTCGAAATCGTGCCGAGCGATGACACATCTAGGTACTCCGTGGCTCAAAACTCGCATGCGGGAATCCATAGGGTAATTCATAGTGGACGACTCTTCAGCATTGTACGTTGTGTCGCCTTCAGAGGCCGCTGCCCTTGAAGACATAAATGACAGCAACNNNTTCCTGCCACCCATCGGTCTTGGGCTGAGCCATCTCCGGGAGGAGCCCCGTGGCGGTAGGTTAGCGTTTTCTTCGGCCGCCGGGGCACGTTGTCAATTCGAACGCCAAGCGCGGATTCGACATCGGCCGGGGACAGGCTGCGAACTTAAATCGATTTAGCATTCCACCACCATTCCGCCGCCGTCGAAATCGTGCCGAGCGATGACACATCTAGGTACTCCGTGGCTCAAAACTCGCATGCGGGAATCCATAGGGTAATTCATAGTGGACGACTCTTCAGCATTGTACGTTGTGTCGCCTTCAGAGGCCGCTGCCCTTGAAGACATAAATGACAGCAACGGGCATACGATTTCACCAAGCAGCAGGCTGCGGCCATTCGAGGTCTGCTCACGGCCCGCGCGGGTTGCGAGTACCACATTTGCTGTAAATAAAATTGATCACTGCCTGATCCGAAGCTTTCGAAAAGGGAAAGGGGTTCGCGACAAACCCCTGACCTGACCCCTCCAGACTCCACGCTTTCAAACGGCCACCCGAAGCTGTCATGGATCTTTCGGGTTCCCACTTCCTGCTTACTATCGTAACAGGAATAGTCGAGGCAAAAGCCTATCGGCCGCCGTACCATAAGGCGGCTTCCTGTGAACACCTACGGAATCCTGCAAGGACAATGGCCAGCAGACCCCTGGAGGGTCCGCAGAGTTAGGGGCAAAACCAAAGCGTCAAGATTCGAACGATATATCGACCAACTTGAGAACATCATTGAGACACTGGTTATCGCGGGCGCTTTCAGATGCAAAGGAGCCATGACTTGGTCTTGCGACCCGGTCTTGGGAGACATCAGGTATATGGCCTAGGCTGCTAGGTACTTAGGTTGCTGGCCAGCCTGTGCTGTGAATCTCCAGGTCAGGGACACGGACTCCCCGGCACAAAGATGAGCCTCCATGGCCATTAACTAACCGAGTATGTACCAATGTATCAGCTATGAGAACAGAATACCTCGGAAATTTGATCCAAAGTGAAACTCGTCAGATCTCATGTCCATTGCAAGCTGGTAGTTCCGCGACAGCTCGGGGCTTAGAGGCACCTGGTTCCTTTGTCCCTTTCGATATCGGCCATAGGACGAGAATACTGGTCGATCTAGCACAGATAGGATACAAATTACGACGTGAGCCATGTTGGCTACCAGCTTTTTAGTTCTTTGATACAGGGCCCTCGGGGATACCATGCCCCCTGCATATATCCTTACTCGGATTTCCATGCCTGGGGCCTAGAACGGCGTGTAAGACGCAAGGATCGCAGAGGCTACTAAGATTAGTATCAACAAGAGCCAAGCTCTTCTGCAAGGTTGTCTTCGTCCCATTCCTAGCTCCATGGCCGCGCTGAGTGAAGACTGAGTACAAACTCGGAAGTAAACGGCACTGCTAGAGACACCTAGGCCGTTCGCTACCCGGGCGATCCGACTTGCAGTACTCCAGGAGATCACACCACGGAACCAGGGCGTTCTACTCGAAAGACACAGACTTGGCTAGATGGAGAATTGGCCCTAGCCCAGGGAGAGAAGCACCATGAGAGAAGCACCATGAGAGAAGCACCATGAGAGAAGTACCTGGATTTCGGCGAGCGTCGTAGTTGGGGGTCTTCGTCATGAACCTCAACGCTGTGAAACCTTCATCTGAATTCGCTACACCTGGTTCCTCTTGGCCGTTCCTCATTGGTTCCCAGCTACGGTTTATCTTTGTCAAAGTACTGTAGGTTTGGTCCCGGGGGACTGGGCAGGATGCTTGACCGCTGCATCCAGCAGACTTGAGCTACCCTGGGGCCACACAGCACCTAAGGTAGCGAATGTCGAGCCGCTCCTCGACAGTAGTCTCGGATACTCACCGACCTTCCTCGATGTTGAGGGAAATGCTTCACGTTGCTCTACATTGCACAGTAGTGCCAAAGCGGCGACACATATCAAGGAGGCGCCGCAGCGGCCAGCTACAGTCACCTAGGTAGCATAACCTAGTGTCGGTTGTCCACGTTCCTAGCCCATCGGAATGAGCTGATGCCGCAGACCCAAGCACAAATCTCGTCCTTTCCTGAGTCCTTGAGACGGATCAGGATCGAAGGTACGTTGGTGTAGATGTGTTTGTCGTCAACCAAGGTGGGCAGTTAATATAGAAGGAATAATGCTCACGACGCGAGATTGGCTCGTGCCTGAGGATCAGCCGCGTCGGCAAAACTCTAGGTGTCCTAAATAGCGACCTGGCCAAAAACATGGAAGGAGCCTCCCAGTCCCAGCCACCCCAATTGAGCTTAGACCCCGCCAACTCTTCTCCACCTATGCTATATGTTCACCCGAGTTTTGTATCATCAACTCCCGCTTCCCCAAGACAATGCCATTAATTTTCATCTCGAGACCCGACAACGTCCCGCCTTAGCTGGTTCATTATATCGACATCAGAAAATAGAGAGCAGAGGCAAACGAAAATATTCGGTGAAAGATTTCCCAGTTACCACCTCCCTCTTTGGGCTCCGAGGATCTCTGCTCCGTCTAATATCATAGGGGCAAACAGATTAACGCGAGAGGCACTGTATAACCACCCTGGGTCGAGTTAGTAAGTTTGCTCGTTGTTCAGATGGTTAGGGCCCACGAACGTTAAGATTAACTGGTCGTTACATATGTAGATACTGTACTTATGTACATACTGTACATGCTGAAGTTACCTCTTGTCCTATACCAGAGCAAACGGTGGAGCTTCTTCCTCGCACAGCATAATCGGCGACCGTCCCATGAGCCTGCGCAAATGAAAATCAAAGCCACGCTACTGTTATGCCCGTGCTGGGCTTCTCGGCCGTCGAACACTAAAAGGTTACTTACATAAGTAACCTAGCTGTGCTGGGCAATGACGTTTTGTCCGATTAAGCTAATCGATTCGAACGCTCTATTCGAGTTACTTTACAAATAAGTTATGGAGGTGGGGAAAGGAGAGCAGTCCAGGACGTGCGACCTGCTAGGGCCAGCAGCCCATTGATTGATTGACCGACTCGCTGGACTCGAGGGTTTCGTTTCGGGGGAGAGACAAAGGCCGGGAGCTTGCACAATAACACATCGAGCGCCTCTGCGCCGGGAGCGAGTGTCTAACAATTGTTGACATGTTTGGAACACTTCACAATTAAGTCCTGGCCACTAGTCCCAGCCTGGACGACCACCACAAAACCCAGACAGACCAACCCAGGCAAGCCCGCTGGCCTTGTCCAGTTCGTTCGGGGGGCCGACACGCTGGATTGCCTAATCAGGACTGACAGGGTTCAATTTAATCGCACGGGTATTTGCAAGCTTGCGCCATGTGCCGAGAGCCACCCACGTCGTTTCGTGAACCGGCCACCACACCACTGGCGTGCCACATAAGGGGCGTGACCGTAGTAAAGCCGATCTTGGGTTGATCGACAGCTTTTTTTTGATACAACACCGAACCTTGCATACGCTTAGTTTACCGCTCTAACGACCTCCCTCGAGCGGCACGCTCCTTCTGACGACGAGAATCGCAAATTGCTCTCCCCGTCCCTGTCCTATCAAGCACCGCCGCCACATTGCGAACGGCACGCCTGAGGATATTCTTAACTGCGAGATTCCTTGGCTATGTCCTGCCACCCCAAAGGAGGTACCGGCGGGATTCCCAGATGGCCTCGTCATTCAGCATTAGCTGCCTTTTTTCTCGCTCTCCCTCTCTCTCTATCTCGCCCTCTCTTCCCGTGCTTTCCTGGATGCGCTCGCACACATGTTCCCACGTTCCGTGCGTCCCCAAGGCTCGCTCTCTTGCCGTACCCGTTATCGCGATTCCACATCGTATACCGCCCGCCCTCTTGCACTAATCCTAGCTCCATGTATCCTTGCCTTTTGCCGGGGGACCGTCCTTCTTGCAACCCCATCTCGCCTAGTGGTAGGAGCGATTGCACAGACCCGAGAATGTCTTGTCGTTTCCGTTCTCACGGGCCAACAGAACCCACCAGGCTGTTTCTTCCGTCTATCCTTGGGACCTCCTTGGCTCAATCTGAATTCGCACGCTCCATTTTTGAAACTTTATCTCCACAATCTAAGCCTGGGACGCTTGTCATTTACGAGGGCTATGCATTGCGGTCGCAGTTCCCGCTCGCCCGCCAGTATCATGGCATCTTATCCCGACTTTCCTGCCGGGACGCCTTGAGCAAAACGACCAGATGGCACCCTCTTTCTTGTTGTTGACCGTCTGCGCGAAGGAGCAGTGTGTGACCCCCGCCCCGCTCCTACTCCCAGCTCCCCAAGCGTTCCTTGCAGAAGCTTCCCACCCCATAGAATGATAGAACTCCCCTCCCTCTCGCCGAGGGCTGCGTCACAGCTCTCTCCGCCGGCTTGTTCGACCCCTCCACCCGCCTGGCTGACCTGCGCCTAGCAGGGACTTGGCCGCCCGAGCAGCCGCAATGATTCAGAGGCCGAGCTAAAAGTAACCCACGCACTAGTAAG
>FTLB01734839.1_pt1 | contig 11574 bp, 9 predicted proteins | sample 1658291 | NCBI WGS metagenome assembly FTLB01 (sample SAMEA3914812, study PRJEB12502) | metagenome | biome: forest; material: soil | place: Canada | collected 2011-07-07 | depth 0.1 m
CTTTGGCTTCGATGACGGTTGCCAATACGAAAACAGGATTCGCGCCAGCACGGCCAGGTTGGGTTGGCTTCATGCACGTAGTCGTTAGGGGTTCCCGTATCGTCGGGCCAGGCCTATCACTCGTCAGATTATGCTGCATGTAGCTGCACCTAGTCATCCAAACACGAGGCGTTCCCTCGTAATGGTGGGTAGGTGGGTGTGGTGGTGCTGGCTGCCCAACGAGAGGTCCCCATTTGAGAAACTGGGATGGCGGGGGCAGCTGCGGGCTCGAGGCTGGGAGTCGCACGTCAACCACTGGGAAGCGATGGCGCAAATGAATCGATAAAAAATCACCAGCTTTCCGCGCCAGAAAGGGCAATATCTGGTGGCTGTTTCTCATCTCATCGGCTTCGCACCATCGTGCGCTTTAAAAAAAAAAAACAAATCAGGAGGCTAGTCAAAGCGGCATGGCTGAAGCCCATCTTTTGGGCGCCTGGGCGTCCTGCCAGATCAGTTCACATCGGGCATCGATTCGCTGCATCGATTCGCCATCGATGCATCTCCTTCCATCCGTGGCGTCCGGAGCTCGGGCGACTGCGATCGATGTATGACATTTGCCTCAGCGAAGCCAAAACACTACTGATAAAACATGCAATAAGGAGATTTCGGAGCCACAGAGATGAACCTGCCTGAGAACGTTTTTCGAAGTGGGGGGTTGTTGATTTAAATGCGTGGCAGAGCTGACAGCTCCTCGGTACTGTTTAGCCGGCAACCGGCTACAGGGGTTCTCGAAGAACAAGCGAACTCCTGCTATTCCTCTCCCTCACTCGACTCGCATGTCATATATCAAGTCTGAATCACTTTATCATGACTAGGTTATCAGAATGCTACACGACACGGCTCCTCCTGGGAGGACGGAATTCCCGTTGCCATCCAGCCATCTTCAGGATGGAAGCGCTCTTCAGTGAGCCTTGCGTGTCGGTTGCCCAAGCCCTGCCGATGGGCGTCAAGGTCCTGGCCGGCGTTTCGCATCACACATACGGAGCCTTCTTCTGATAGAACTCGCTGACTGTCGTCTCCAGGTAGTCGGTCATGCCTGGCCAGTCGAAGTCCCTTTCAGGCTCAGGGCGCGGTGTTCGACCAAACTGCACGGGGCGCCGGTCTTTAGTGCTGCTGGTGCCATACTTCTAACTTGCAGGGCAAGATGCGCTGCAATCTGAATGCGCGTATGGGTAGTATCGCGCGAATGGCCTCCGTAAATATCGATAGTAGTTGAGACAGCCCTTTTGACGACACCAGAAGAGGCCGAAGCCCTCATCGTCCTTGGTTAAATTGTAAGAGCCTGGGTCGAGGGCCTGCCACCAGCCAACATTGACGCACCCCCGCCACCCCGACACAAAACCAAAAGGTAAGATGGTAATGGTCCGCTTGTACTCTACCTGCAGGCATTTCTTACTGGCAGGACAAGACTTCATTTTAACTTCGAGCCAGGAAGTACCATTGTTACTGAGTCCTGTGGTGATCAGGCTGGCTCGATGAGTCGCAAACCCCAGTTTTTGAGTAGCGTCTGTGCGGCAGGTTGAGAAACCAATCTCCTGCGCAGGCATGAGTGACCAGCTGCGATCAAGCTGTTCCCGGCCGGGATATTGAAGACAGCTGCATCGGTTTGCATCTAAGCAGAGCATTTCGGGTAGACGACCAGGTGGCTGCTCTGGAGCTATATACTCGGCAACACCGGGACGAAGCTCCTGTGTCAACTTTTGGTGCATGAGCTCTGCCGTGAGGCGCCTCCTGCTGCTTAGCTCAGGGAGGTCGAGGTGGCCGATCCATTCGATCTCAAGGTTGATGTTTCTCTTTTTGTTGCCAACGATGGAGATGCTGGGAAATAAGTTCGCGAATCCCTCGTAGGAGCTGATACTCTTGTGGTGTTTGGGAATGTGACTTGAGTCGTTGCACGGGGGTAAGTATATCCTGGCTGCGAGGCCTGCACTTCCTGTGTCAAATTCCGATAGCCGAAGTGCAATCGGAGCGATCTCGTCCCATTTTATAACGCGGTGCTGGCAGACTCGCACGAATCCCTCGTGTCCGATGCATACTCTCGACGCGGAATTGGGCGATTGTCGCTGTGAGGCTGAAAATACAGCCCTTGGATGGTCGAACTGGCAGCCTGAGCAGTGCAGAGTCTCTGTCGTGAGTCGGGCAGCCCTCTTCTGCCAGCTTCGGCTGTAACGCGCGCCCCGGCAGTCTTTACAGTAGCGGCCTATGTCTCGAGCTAGCAAGGGCGGGAGCTGATCCACAGGCCATTGTTTGACGGAGGGTTGTTGCCAAGGATTGAGCCAGCCATAGCTGTAGCTGTAGTTTCGCGCGCCGGGGTTGTGGCTGTTGCTAAATTCAGGTGATGAGTACAGGCGTAGGAAGAGCCGGCAAGCTCGTCTCAGGCACTGGATGGTCAGGAGATCGAGCTGCTGCATCACTGTAAGTAGCAGTTCGTCAGGCAGCTGGCAAAGACGGCTGCATTGTTGGTTGTGAAAACTGGCGGCCACGAGGGGATCCATGCCAGGTCTATAACACCGACAGGATTTCGGCAACCTCGCCCGTGCCGTCCACGAGGAGGGGCAGATGAAGGGTGCGATGGGACCGCTTCGTCCATCTGGCTCGACTACAGCTCTTCTACCCATGATAGTGTCTTGAAAACGGACCAGAGCACTGTAGAGCATTGTACTTTGATTGTCGGCGAGTCTAGCAAGAACGAAGCAAAGAGGCGTAGAAAGAAAAGGGGGATAGAGACGGCGCAGGTTACGGCATCTTTAAATTAGAAATGTTTGGTGACGTGAAATCTACTTGGCTCTTACATACTTGTCAACTTTTCTTCTTCTCTGGCGTAATCAGAGGTTATTATTAGAAGACGCAAAATTTTGCACGGCTCCTAGAGACATGGTTCCGCGTCCATTCAGTTGTTTCAACGAATCCAGGGAAAACAGGGAGTGAAAACGTTGCCACATGACTCCCTGTATGGTAAAGTTCAGAGTCTGGTGTACGAAGGATAACCTTACACTCCTCCTAGTTGGTTAAATGATTAGCCAAGGAGGCTGTTAAGAAGCATAAATTATAACAGTACCCTAAAAACGTGTAGAGGGCAAACACACCAAGGCCCTCCTGTGCCCTCTGTGAACGCCTCTGAGACTATCTTACCTACGAAAAAGCGAAGAGCGCGATTCGTTACGCAGCTACCATAAAAAGAGTACAAGAGCGAGTATGATTATGTGTACGACCCAGCTGGGGAAAACCAAAGATCAACTAGTTCAGCCTACAGTCGTCCCTCACATGAGGCTAACACCGTATACGTGCTTGGGTTGGAAGAGCTCATTTCTTTCGATGGAGATAAGCCATGACTATCTACTCGTTGAGCAGAAGATGTCTGCAGATATGGTCGATCTCTGAGCTTCACACTTCCAAGACAATGGAGCTGGCGTAACAGTTGGCTCCAACTCCAGCTACGTCGTGTAGTCGATCTTTAAATATACACTTGTATATACGGTGTATACCCAAATAATCCACCCGCTGGACGTGGGGCGCTACAAGGCTATTATTGATTATGGATTGTACAGATTTATTGGGTACATGTTATGGTACCAGGTCAAGCTAAGGTATCCAAGAGTAAGGTAGCGGCGTGATTTTCGGAGTATGCGACCTTTTGCGACGGAGATTTGAATTTATTCGGCTGGGAAGGACTTAAATATCCGATGCTTTATGTCCACCAGTGAGATTGACTTGGAGAGTTGTTCCAATGCAAATCCATTTACTAATGCATTATTATTCCAAAGGAGTGAGAGCCGTCTCGTAAATATACATCAGAAAGCTGCATCTCAGAAAAATTGCAAGACTCCAGGTGGCTTCATCCTGCTCTGGAACGTGGCGACCTACAGTACTACCTCAACCTCTGCTGGATGGAAAAATCCGTCGGGAAATTTCGTCCCCATACACCAACAAGCTGCTAAACAAGAACGAACTTGGCGCCACCCCGCGCTCTATTGGCTCTTCTAATGGGCTCTCCGAAGCTGCTCCGGCAGCGGCATACAGTAGCGTCGGGTTTTTTTATCCATCAATCAGAAGCCGCGATCGCCAGGAACGTCATGGCCACGGAGGAGCTCAACCCCACCTTCACCCCTCGGGCTGCCCCTCAGCGGCGGATGCTTAAAGAGAAGTTCTGCCCAAGAATGGAGAACGGCGGCGATTGGGAAAGTAGCTGAGGGGTTTGGCTTGCGCCTGGGCCTGCATTGGACTGTGTACAGCTTCACTTGTATATAAGAGCTAGCTCCTTCCTCTGGGGAGATTTCGGTTGCTTCACCACCATTCTCTCTCTCTCTCTCTCTCTCCCTTTCCCCAGCTCACTCCGGTCCTTCTTCCCGACGGAAGCCGTCTAAATCCTGCAGCTTGTTACTGCTGCGCGAAGCCCATACGAATCGCACGCATCGTGCATACAAACCACAATGGCCGAGATCACCATAACCGGCTGGATCACCCGGGATGTGCGGTTCCCTACCTCCCTCGACAAGACCGGCTCGGATGCCATGAACGCCGCTGGTGACTACTCTGCCGCGTACTGCATCCTCGAGACTGATTCGAGCTACACCGGTCATGGAATGGTACTTCTCTCCTTTCACCCAGCTTCGATCCACTTCGTGCCCCCCTCATCCTCTCCTTCTTCATCTCTCCCGCGGGGTCACTAATCCGCTAATCCACTTCTCCTCCTCCGTCCTAGACCTTCACTATTGGGCGTGGTAACGATATCGTCTGCGCTGCCATCAACCATGTGGCCGAACGCATCAAGGGCAGGACCCTGTCGAGCCTCGTGGCCAACTGGGGCAAGACCTGGCGCCACCTCGTCAATGACAGCCAGCTCCGCTGGATCGGTCCCGAGAAGGGTGTGATCCATCTGGCGCTTGGAGCCGTGGTCAATGCCATCTGGGACTTATGGGCTAAGGTGCTCGGAAAGCCGGTGTGGCGTATCGTCGCCGAGATGACCCCCGAGCAGTTCGTCGACTGCATCGACTTCCGCTACATCACCGATGCCATCACCCCGGAGGAGGCCATCGCCCTGCTCAAGGAGGGCGAGGCCGACAAGGCTCAGCGTATCCAGGACGCCGAGAACAGCCGAGCCGTCCCCGCGTACACCACAAGCGCTGGGTGGCTGGGCTACGGTGAGGACAAGATGAAGGCGCTGCTCCAGGAGACCCTCAGCAAGGGCTACAAGCACTTCAAGCTTAAGGTCGGCAGCAGCGTGGAGCAGGACACGAGGCGACTCACCATCGCCCGCGAGGTGATCGGCTACGACAACGGCAACGTGCTCATGGTCGATGCCAACCAGGTCTGGAGCGTGCCAGAGGCCATCGAGTACATGAAGAAGCTCGCCCACTTCAAGCCGTGGTTCATTGAGGAGCCCACGAGCCCCGATGACATTCTCGGCCACAAGGCCATCCGGGATGCCCTTCGCCCGCTCGACATCGGTGTGGCCACCGGCGAGATGTGCCAAAACCGTGTCGTCTTCAAGCAGCTGCTGATGGCCGGCGCCATCGACGTGTGCCAGATCGATGCCTGCCGCATGGGTGGCGTGAACGAGGTTCTCGCCGTGCTGCTCATGGCCAAGAAGTACAACATTCCCATCGTACCTCACTCGGGCGGTGTCGGTCTTCCCGAGTACACCCAGCACCTCAGCACTATCGACTACGTCGTCGTCAGCGGCAGGCTGTCGGTTCTCGAATACGTCGATCACCTCCACGAGCACTTCCTGCACCCGTCCGTCATAAAAGATGGCTACTACCAGACTCCCATGGATCCCGGCTACAGCGTCGAGATGAAGGCGGATAGCATGGAGCACTTCAGCTTCCCCGGCGCCGAGGGCGGCTGGTGGAAGAGCGAGGAGGCCAAGCCCATCCTCCAGGGTGACAAGATTTAAGAGAGATGTACAATGATTTTCCAGCCGAGCCGAGAGGGGTCACGCCGGATCTGCAAAACGCGAGTCAGACCGGTGCGTCCGCAGGGCAACGATGGCATCCTGTATACCAAGGCTCATTCGAAGTGAAACGGTATCCTCAGTTGGACGTCGTCGAGACGATAGTCCCTCACCGCATGTTTGGATACTCAGGGGTGCAATCCAAGGTTGATTGTTCCGCAGGGCAACGATGGCATCCTGTATACCGCTTGGCATTTGTGGCCAAGCGGTATCCTCTGACGGACTAGTGATAAGTCCATCAAGTGTTTAGACAAAAAAGGGGGTGCAATCCGGAGTGATTGTTCCGCAGGGCAACGATGGCATCCTGTATAATAGCCAATTATCCCCTCGGGAAGTACTGAGACATATGACATATATATTTTTAAAAAGCCTCACTGCTATGTACATTGTTTAACTCTGCCAAGTCTGCCTCTTCCCAGGACCTTGAGCACGGATTCGATGACTGTGCAAGACTGAGCAGACCCACCTGCTCCAGAAGACTGCCGATCTGCTTCAGACCTTGGCAATGTACATGAATCCGATGCCCATGATAGGAGCAGGTATTTTCTCCTGCTCCATCATTGGAGCGTGCTCAGTCAGATTATAGTTTGCTCTGACGCTCCATCTGTCCCCAGGCTTGATGGACTCCTCAGCACTGCAGCCGCTCATGGACGAGATGTGCGATGTACTCGTCGCACGCGGCATGGAGCCGTCCATGTTCATTCCCGGCATGCCTGGCGTGCCGCTGATGTATCCAGCGCTCTCGCCATACTTCGCCACGCTATTGCAGTATGGTTGCCCATTCTTCATTATCACGAGATTCTCGCCCCCGTCGTGAAGGTGACCTGCCATGACCAGCGTCTTGGCTGGGAAGTTGGCTGTCCAAGGAGGGTCCATCACGAAGCTAAACGTCTGCGTGTTATTTGGAACAGACACCTCGGCATCGTGGGGAAGGCAGGCACCGTCGATGTCGAGCCAGATCGGGATGGCGACCTCGAAACCCTCCGGCAGTCCCGGTACTATCTCCCACTCCAGCGTCAATACGGCATCGCGGGATTCCGGGATCTCATTCATGAGATCCGTCGAGAACGCGAAGTGGTCGTCGTCGCTGATGTAGTACCCGCTCTTTCGAGTCCTGCCTCCCCATGTTAGATTGCCCGTTGCAAACGCTCTCGTCGGCAGGGGGCGGAGCGGATTACGAACCCGTTTACGCTAAAGTCCAGCAGAGTCCGCTCGTTGCCGGAAGCAAAGGAGATCTCGGGGGCGCTGGGACACGACGTCTCGTTCCGGGCCATGTTCACGAGAATCGCGTGGTGCAGCCACATGCCGGTGTCGGCGTTGGCGTAGGATCCGTTCGCATATTCCAGCCCGGCCTGGAGGGAGATGACGGTGCAGTTTTGGCACGGCAGCGTCATGTTCCGGTTTCTAAACGTCTTCATGCCGTTCCGGTCGGCCGAAGAAGGCACTGTGAAAGGCCCATATTTGATTCTTGTCCTTCGAGACTCGAGGTCCTTGAAGTGCCTAGGCGGGAGCTGCTCTACGACCCCGGCGGTGCTCACTGGGTGCTGGTTATAATCAAGTTCTAAACGTGGGACTCGGAACAACTCTCACCTGTTTCTGCGAGTAGATTTTCGGATAAGAATGGGTGTAGGAGGGCATGGGCAGCACCGTACCCTACCATGCCCAGGGTGACAAGAAGCTGGCTCATCATACTGTATATCGGAAGAGGTTTACGGTCATCCTATCAAGAGTAAACAAAAGAGGACATAAAAAAAGGCCTATCGAGCTATATAACCGATACCTGGGAGGGCCAATGCACGGACTGCACAAGCCCGAGGCCGAAGTCTCGACTTCCGTTCCGTGTCCGAGCATCCACTTTCGTGGGTTTACGTGCAGTACCAACGGAACAAGACATGTCATAGCTACCAGGAAATTGCCTCCACGGTATGTCGTTATTATTAAGTCCTCACACATCCTAGCTAAGAACTCGTTAAAGGCTGCCGCGTTGCTTCGCCTCGCTGGGGACAACATCCATATATTAGCCTAATGCTTCCACGGCCCGAGGGCGGCGTCCCAGGCCGGAGACGCACTATACTACTTTTTCTCGGAACCCAACTTCGACATGTTGGACTCCAAGTAAGCACTTGTGGAGACCAATGGCTTCGTGAGAGGCTGCTTGCTCGCGAACCGCCGCCATGCTTCTTTTGGTGAGTTCCGGGGAATCGGCTGCGCAGGCTCAGCTGCTCTTCTCATGACCTGCCGTGGCAACTTGCAGGATCTCCTCGTCAAGCCCTTTGACGTGTACCACTTGTATCCCAGCGTCTTCCAGTGCCTGGATGCCCGTGTTGACCACGAACTTGGAGGGCTCCAGCACGCCCACGTACACTTTCCGTATGGACTCCTTGAGCCGGAGGACTCTCTCGACGCACGGCAGGTTGCCGCTCAGCCGCTTCGAGCAAGGCTCCACGGTCGTGTATAGTGCTAGTTCCCGGGGCAGGACGTCCTGGAGCTGCTCTTCCGGAACTCCGTGCTTCCCCGCCAGCTTGAGGAAGCAGCACTGCTCTGCGTGGGTGTTGCCCTCGAGCTCGAGGGTGTATCCCGTGGCGAGGACTTGGTTGGTCACCGTGTCGACGACCACGGCGCCGACGCGATAGTTGGTCGGCTTGGGGGGAGACTGCCGCGCGAGGTCGAGAGCATACCTCATGTACGCCAAGTGATCCCCGGCTTGGATATCCATGGCCGGTCTGAGCCAGTACGTCGAGCTGAATATTGTTACCCAATGGCAAGTCAATACTGGAGAATGCCCAGGTCGTTCTTAGGTAAGTGTGAGCTCCTGCAGGAGTAGTGTGTCCTTGAATGAAGAGGGTATTCTCTCTCTCTCTCTGTGTGTGTTTGTTTGGAACTCTGGAAAAGCGACCACACTGTCTCAAGGCGTGGTGGCTGTAGAATGGGATCGAAAGGGGCCAATCGTGCGAGCGGGCTCCGAATACCGAGATGTTCAAGATTAATCACTCAGCCTCCACTCGGAACACTTGTAAAACTCCTCGCTCCAGTTCAGTCTTGATTTTTTTCGCTGGAGTAGATAACACACTCAATGACCCTTTGGTGGCCGCAGACCTTCTGGATCGCATAGACTCCCTTGTAATTGCTGCGTAACGAGTAAAATGTCCGAAGCTTCCAGGGAGTTTTAGGCGCCGCGGCACCCGCTCGTGGGGCTAAGGCGGTTCACGTTGTGGGTCGACCCAGCACGGCCGACAGTGCTGCAACCACTCAACCATTCGACCACTCAACGCGTTATCCTGCGCCGAGCGCGTTCTGGAATCAATCCATCAACTTTAACCCAGTCTCGCCCTCAGAAAGCACGCTTAGTATCTTTGAAAATCTCCTCTGTACACCAAACACTACCAAAATAAAACTTGCCTTTTTTCCCCCAGTTTTATTTGTGTAACAGAAAAACCAAGCCCCGAAAGCACACGATGTCATCGCACGAGGACGACCTGGACGCCGGGGAGCCTCCCACCATCGATCCCTACGAAGTTCTTGGCCTCGAGCGATCTGCTTCGGCTGACCAAGTGAAGACGGCCTACCGGAAGGCCGCCCTGAAGAACCATCCTGGTAGGTATATTCATTCTAGCATGGAATTGGGAGTTTTGGCATGCGTTTTTGCTAACACTCGGGCGAAAGACAAGGCGGAGGACGACAAGAAGGCCGAGGCCACGGAGAAGTTCCAGAGCGTCGCGTTCGCATACGCGATATTATCGGATCCCGCCAGGCGGAAGCGCTACGACGAGACGGGCTCGACGTCGGAATCGATTGTCGACTCGGAAGGCTTCAGCTGGTCGGATTTCTACCGGGAGCAGTTCCGCGACTCGATCTCGGCCGACGCGATCCAGAAATTCGCAGACAAGTACAGGAAATCAGACGAGGAAAAGGACGATGTTCTTGCAGCGTACGAAACTTACGAGGGCAACATGGACCAGCTGTACGGGACGGTCATGCTCAGCGATGTCCTCGAGGACGACGATCGCTTCCGCGCCATCATCGACGAGGCCATCGCCAGCGGCGACGTCGAGGCTTTCCCTGCGTATGCCAACGAGACCAAGAAGGCGAGGCAGGCCCGGATCAAGAACGCAAGGCGGGAGGCACAGCGAGAAGGAAAGGAAGCGGAGGAATATGCGAAGAAGCTGGGCGTCCACGACAAGCTCTTTGGCAGCGGGAAGAAGAAGTCGGCCAAGGACTCAGAGGCCGACCTGGCAGCGCTGATCCGTCGGAATCAGCAGGGCCGAGCCGGTGCACTGGATATGCTGGCGGAGAAGTACGGTGCCGTACCCAAAGGCAAGGGCGGCAAGAAGCGGCACATCGAGGAGCCGGATATCGACGAGGAGGAATTCCAGGCCATCCAGGCGAGGATGGCCAAAGGGCCGGCTGGCAAGAAAGCCAAGAAACGAACCTGAGACCCATGACTTATCCATGGCTGTATGCAAATACCATCCGCTGTAGAGCTTCGCGGGGCGAAGAACTGAACGTTTATGGCAGGTCTCCCATCAGCAAGGGAGCCGAGGTCGGACATTTGATGGCCTTCCTCTGGCGTCATAATAAGGCGCACTCTACAAGCAATTCTAGAACAGAATAGGTCTTGATCATGAACCCTTCAATTAAGAGTACCAGCTTGGGCCATGGCAGTTTCATTCAAATATCTACTTCACGATGATAACTTCTCTTCTTATGAGACGAAGCCATTTTCTCCAAAGCCTCGTACAGACTTTCAGTAGTAGAGCATTTTATTCTCATTACCTTTAGACTTGCGCAGGCAAGTGGAAAGATATAATATCTGCAAGGAACTGACAGGCAGGGATTAGAGACTAAGGCTTGGGTCCAGTGCTAAGTTCCCTAAATCAGCGCCTAAAATTACTCATCGCCCCAGCAACATGGTAAAGTGCTGTAGCTTTGATTACCCCTCAACGCGTCCTCGACCGCGTCGCACTCAACTTTAGACTAATCGCCGGATATCACACCTCTTGCAGAATCGTCGTACTACAGCACCATTACATACCTGGGCACCTGCCGACGGTTCACATACCAAAGAGTTTGCTTAGATGCAGCACTCTGCCACCCCATGACGAGCACGCCGCAAACTCGGTTGCCTGCTGTTGCTGCGTCGACAAGGATGCCATGAGCAGCGCGTCCAACCCCGAACGTATCTACCCGCAGTACTGTTTCCATCTGTCACCGACCATCAACCGCTGGTGCCATCTTCGGGCCACCGATATACATTCACTGACCAGCCATCCTGGCTTCGAAGGTACCTATGCGATGATGCCCAACGATGCAGCAAGCCAAGACAGCTAACTCTAATCGTAGGACAGAATCTGTTTTTCCATGTCAACCACCCCATCAAATGGGTCCGTATTGCCGGAATCGTGGTCGCCATCGACGAATATATCGGCCGAAGAGTATACACGGTAGATGACAGCAGCGGCGCAACTATTGAATGCGTCGTGAAAGTCCCCAAAGCGCCTCTACCGCCGGCTCCAACGAACGGTGCTGGGCGAGCCACAACCAAAAATGACGGGACTACGGCCACTGCCGCCGGCAGGAAGACG
>FTLB01622883.1_pt1 | contig 11560 bp, 10 predicted proteins | sample 1658291 | NCBI WGS metagenome assembly FTLB01 (sample SAMEA3914812, study PRJEB12502) | metagenome | biome: forest; material: soil | place: Canada | collected 2011-07-07 | depth 0.1 m
CGCCCCCTGTCGCTTCTCATGGCAGTCAAGGTGAGAGCTGCACCTGCCGCAGCACCCGCCGCGACTCCGAGAAGCGTTCCCACGACTGTACTCGTGCTAAACCCGCCGGACGTTGGCTGGTCTGGGGCGGCGGGCTGCCCGTAGCTGGACGGGGGCGCACCGCCCCGGGTGGTGGTCGTGGTAGTCGTGCTCCGCCTGAGAACGGTAACGGGTTCGTCATCAATAAAATGGCTGCCGCGGGGACGTCTAGCCAGTGTCAGGTTGTCACCGGCATGAGAGCCGCCGCCATAAATAGAAGGCGAAGATCCAGCCGCCGAGCTGGCCACGTCGTAATTCCAGTCAAGGATGCGACCGGCCTCTTTATTTGTCGACTGAGTCCTACGTACAGTCGATCCCCGGTAGTGCGATGGGTAACCCGGTGGGGGGTAGTAGGTCACATCCATTGTATTGCCGTCGAGGTCGGTGATAGTGGCCCGAACTTGATCAATACCGGCGTCTGTTCCAGCGGAAGAGGTTGTTTCAAGGTGTTGGTATGCCCGCCCGGTGATCGCCACTCTCGAGTCGGGATTGGCCCGCAAGGCAGAAGTACGGACGTCGTCCACGGCTGTGGCAGACGGAGCGGAGAAGGCTATGTGTGATCTCCTCCGCCGACTGTCGGCGGCGGCGGTTGTTACCTGGCGAAGTTCCAGGACCGGTGCTCGAGTGGCTGCGCTGCCGAAGACAGTATAAGGCAACTGACCCGGCTTTGCGTCTGCCTCCAAAAAGTGTATGCCGAGCGGGTCAAGGACGGCTGAGTAAAAAGACGAAGACGAAGGGAGATGGGAGACTTCGATAAAAGGCAACATCGGCGCGGGCTGACGACCATATAATGTATTGTGACAGGCTAGACGCGCCGGGATATAAAACCGCTGCTGTGGGCAAGGTGACGAATAATCAAGTGGCAACCACCAGGGCGCACGAAATGGATGTCCTCGCCCGCGGGGGGAGGAGGGGGGGGCGGCAGGATGGTGTGTGAGGGAATGTGAACAAGAGTGCTTCCTGTCCCTGGGTCCTGTGCCTTGCGAGAGGATTAGAGAGGTTAGACGAGGCAGATCAGTGCCGTGCTTTTTGTGCTCTATCGAAAAGGAGGGTGTGACGGCGGGGGAGGGGCAGGGGCTATTGGGCCAGGCAGATTGGTCCGCGGAAGATCTGGGGCGGCATGCAGCGTGATGGGCTCTATCAGCTGGTCCTCTCGCCTTTCCGAGCGAGGTGTGCAGAAGACAATAGCGTGTGGAATAAAGCCGGCAACAATGTGACCAAGAAGGGATAGCGAGAAGGAAAATGTACACGACAGAAATGCTGGAAGTGGCGCCTTAAAAAGGATACCGCTGGAGGCCGCATCCCAAGATGGACCGAGTACCACCACCTACGTTATTCGTCCAAACCGATCTGCCTCCAAGAATGTAGGGCGACCTGACTTATGCATGGTTCGACTCTAGGAGGAGTTGCAACGGCGCTCCACATCCCGCAAGGGGCCGAATGCTCTGCGGCCCGACCTATTATTAAGTCTGCGCGAACGCTGCACCGGAGTGTCGCTTTTGCGATGATGCTAGGTCCCCGGAACACAAAATACGACTAACAGGCTGCCCCCCTTGGAGAACCACTCACAGCAGCCCGACGCCGTATGTCTGGGTCGAGTTTGGACGACCGCCTTCCGCACTGATCCCGCACAGAGATAATGTGTTCTTCTTGGCGTGATTCCATCAGCTCAAAGGAGACGACGACTGCTAAGCAACATGAGGCGGCTGAGACAGGCAGCTTTGGATTCCAAAGCTACAGTACCCGGTAACCCTCATTTTGCCACGTCAAAGGCGCCTTACCTTGTCCTCTGTGCGAGCTGCGGATTTGGCTCGAGCGTCAAGAAGCCAATATCCCAAAGGGGTTCGTTCCACTATGGTGAGGCCAGCTCAGCCAACCAAATTGCCTCGGACTTGCCCACGAAGAGGCGATAATATGCATTGCAGCCCATTTGTGGTGCCAGCAGTGTTAGGCACATACTGCACAGAGCGTACAGCGCTCGGTGGGCCGGGAGTGGGCTGGAACGCCCCGGAAAGGTGCGGTAGCGCTTAGGCCTGTGAACAAGGCGATCTGATCCTGGTTACAATCTATTGGCTAGACGCTGCGGACTGAAGCGACCTGTATAGCGGACAACAGCCATCCGCCAGGGTGAGGCAAATTCTGCTCAGCCAGCAGCTAAATCAGGGCTTGGAAGCAGTGAGGCACTTCTCATGCTCGCCGTCAACGCAGGTACATGGGACTTGGCATCTCTCGAATAACAGAGAAATCTTTGCCTTCGCAGTTGTGCTTGGCCCTTCAGGTAGGAATCCTACGCAGGGCTCGAAGCTGCCTTCACCCGTTTGAGATGTGAAGCAAGACGAAGTGGCTACCATCCAATGGCCATGCTTACTCTGGTTGCATCTCACACAGGGCGACTTGAAAAAAGAAACGGTGCGACAGCGCAGATACGAGAATAGCGGCCGATTGCCTTCTTTTACAACTATCTCTCGCTTGCCCTATAACAACCCTGCCTGGGCTCCCTCCTGCTCCCCTCTCCCAGGCACGGACGCTAACGCACCGAAAGCCAAGCCAGAATATAGTCGTGTCCAAGACGATTCTGCAAATTAGTTTCTCTTCATTCACCCTGCATTCATCTGAAGTGTTCTCTCCGTTAGATCGTGCTTTTGCATGAGTAGGATAGAGTGGGTGAGTAGTACGCTGAGCCTAGCTTCTGTCTCTACTTGATTGCAATGGGTCAAGACGTAAAAGGAGCAAAACCAAGCTGGCAAGGAGGTAAGAGGAAAGAGTGATTATGAAGGGAAAGAAGGGAAATGGAAATGACAAGGGAAAAGGAGAATGAGATGTGATGCCAAGTTGAAGTGGCCCACGTAGACGACGAAAGCGTCTTGGATCCGTTGTTGAACGCCCCATGTTTTGGTTGTAAAAACAGCGACAGCGCAAAGCACAGACGACCCAAGTTCCGAAAGCTCGCAGCAGAGACGGTGATGTTGGTATCACGGTCCGGCGCTCACGAGCCCCCGCACTTTTCCCTCGGGGAAAAGCTACAGATCTTCCATCTCGCCATCCCTTTCTCCCCGAAGCTGGTCAGAGGCCACCACTGCGTGGCCCTTGCTCCTCTTACAAGATCTCCCAGGAGTCCTCGGCCCCATGGCAGAATTTGCTGCAGGCCACGCTGGCCGACAAGCTATAGTTGCTAATCGAGATCTTCTCGTCGACATAGCCATCGGCAAAGTTGTCCGCGCCCTTGGCCATGGCTCCGACAAACACACAGATGCTTTCGTCAGTGTCCAGAGAGTCGATGTACTCCCGTACGCGTACAACCGGTGCGTCAAAGCTCAGCGTTATCTTGCGACATTTGGGCGGCAGGTGGTCCGTAATAGGGTTGGGAATCACCCGAAGCAGCTTCTCCTGCGAGTTGGTGCCTTTGATAGAAAGTCGATGCAGGAGCTGCACCATCAGACCAGCAAACCGCTTGAATGTTCGGGGGATTCGCACAGACGGCGACACCTCGATCAAAACGCCCTTCGCCGTGTGAATATAAATTTGGAGTTTGCCTGCCTTGTTAACGGGCGAATCCAGCAGGGTAAGCAAGCACTGCGGCACAGAGAAGGAATTAGTGTGACGTTCAGCATGTTGAATGCAGACGCAAGGCTTGTCCCACCTGATGTGTGATGTCCGGGCGGGCCTCGCTTATATCTCTGTTCATCTTGCGCATGATCCCAATGTGCTCGTCGCTGTTGAGCAACGAGTACTTGTCCTCCCTCTGTATGCCGATACGACTGGAGCTACCATGAGAAGCTTTGTAGGTCTCGAGACTCGCATTAGAGAGTACCACGATAAGCCTCTTGGAATGTTTGTCGGTTGAGGGTATCGGGACATGCTGCTCGGCAACAAGTTGTGGGAGGGCGGGTGGAGGGAGGGATTGGGTTCCTGTGAAGAAATGGTCCATGTCAGAAACCGTCTCCAGGTTGCTTTACTCGATTTGCTTCTGCTTCTTCAGTGGCCAGTGTTACGGGGCATGTTGGGGGTCGCTTTAGCCACGAACGTTGGCTGCAATCTGCCACAAATGATCATTGGCACGATGCGGGGCTTTGTTTCTCACCCCACCGCCACGTTAGGAGTGTGCGGCCTTGTACAGAAAGCGACCAGGTGAGTAATGTGTTCGCGCGACCTCTCCGAGCAGCGGACGCCAGAGCAAGGTTTGATCGGATACCATGAGGCCGGTTGTTCGCGGTAAAAAGTGTTGAGGGTTCTGGCATATCTATGGGGGATTACTTACGTGGTCGCTTCCCTGCGCGGTATTCTGGAGAGGACGACATGGTATTGCCAAGAAGTGCTTGAGAAGGGGCGAGAATTAATAGGATATTGGTGATGATCTCGCAAATAGAAGTTTCCCAATAAATAAATAAAAAAAGACTCTGTCAAGTGCAAATCATGGGAATAGACAACGTGAGAGTGGGATATATAAAAGGTACGGGAGAAAAAAAAAGTTGTAAAGAGGCGGGCATGGCTTCAGAAAGTAAGAAAAAGCGGGAGAAAAATGAAACCCCTTTTCCTTGATAATTCGGCTTATCGGTGATAGTCTTTATCGTGCAGTGTGTTAGATAACTATATGAAGGCTCTATTGTTTTCATAACACGCTAGTTAGCTAGACTATCTGACATAGACTAGCTTAGTACCTGCCACATTGGAGCTTTTAGTCTCGTTCTCTACCGTCCCACTGACCGCCGATGAAAACCGCCGACCAACTTGTTTCTCCCGCAGCCCAACGTGGCCCGGAGAGTTTCTGACGGGTCGGCGAGGTCGGTCGGCGAGTCGGTCCGTGAGACTCGGCTTCCAGTCTGCGAGGTCGGAGAGTCCCTTTGATTTCGTCCTCCATAGCTTGCACTTTCAAAACCTTCCTTCCTGCCCAACAGACCTTGATAATTCGAGTAGAAGGCGTGAAGGGGTATAGCCTAGTTGGTACGCTACGGACGAGGAACCAAAGCGGTGTAAGCTGGCACCAACGGCCCTATGGAATCCAGATCTTCCAGGGGGTTGCCTGTTGCCTTAGTATCTCTTTGAGCAGCAGTTGTATCGTACTCTGTAAATGAGAGAGGGTCCTGGAAGAAACCCGAAGTGGAGGACCATCTAACCTGGGAGATTTAAGCATGCGCAGTTCTCCTATTCTTAGATGACGGAACCTCGTGGTGTTCAGTGGTCTAAGTGTCCCAAGCACGTGCCAATGTGCAAGATGCATGCCGAGTACGGGACGCTTGAGCCCGCCCAATCCTCCACTGTTACTGGGGACAAAGTGGTGGGAGTGTGTTGCTGAATTGGCGCGCCAGGTCTCTCCGCTCACTCGGTTGTTTATGCACAGACCAAGGCTCCTCTTGGCACTTCCACAACATATCCGATCTTGATCGACGTTTCAAGCTGTCGGACTTGATACTGACATCTACCTGCTATAGCTCGTTCTTCTGTGCTGGCCACCATGTAGCAACTGGGGTTGAGCACATTTTGATCTTCTCTCACCATCAATGCGTGCATCACGATTGTCGAAACTGCCCCTTGTGCTCCGTCGGCGCTGGAAGGGATCGAAGTACTAGCTGAGCATGGACCACGACGATACTGCCCCTTCTTCGAAGCAAGGGAAACCGAGCGGATGGTAGCCCAGCCGATCTGTGCCGAGATGCATCCGTCTGAAGAGTCAGACCACTTTTGCACGGTGGCCTTGGGATGGCGTCGGCGCTTCTCCGCCGGATTAGCCCAACCCCCAGCATAGTCACTGGGTTGTATGCGGCTCCGGCTCTGTCGACACAAGAATTTCGGACTTTCGCTCATGAGCATGCATTGCCCGTGGCGACTGCAGCCTACTATGGAGTATATCCCTCTTGTCAGCAACAGTGCTACACACGGTACCATTTGTTCTGGAAATCTCACTTCGATGATCTCCATTCGCTACCGCCCACAATTGGCTCGCAGCAGATCACCGGTAAGTCGAAGAGGTGAGCGCCAGTCTGGTCTGTTGTTGTCTCCGCTGGGTACACGCAAAGTGTCACTGCATGGGATGGGTGTCAAGCTTTCACTTTCGTTTCGCCAAGGAACAGCCCTGGGGTAAAACACTACCTACGCAGCGGTACTGTTTTGAAACCTTTCGCAGCGGAGGGTCAATTCCTAGTCTGATCCAAGGCTCAACATACCTGCCTAGCCCTGCTCCCTACCTTGCGTACCCAAGTAGGAATGATTGGAGAGTTGCAAGGGACATTGGTCCACGCTCTAGTCGAACGGCATTTGATTCCGAGAAATCCCTAGCCCCTAGTTATCCAATATCCCCATCCCTTCTGTCCGAACAGTTACGGGACTGAAGTGAGCAGGACAAACCACTCGACAGATCCATCGCAGATTTACCTTCGTTACCTTGAGCAGTAAAGTAAACTTGCTAGGTACCTTAAGCTACTCTGTCAGGTACCTCAGTTAAGGTACAGTATCTTACTCAACCTGCGGCTTAAACTCTACTGGAGGATGGGACATACCCCACCATTTAGGCTGCTGTAACCGAAGTTCTCTAGGGGTGATCGCTACCGTGTAACGATTGCGTACCTCTTGATTTCCTTCACTTACGCTCACATGTCTGAAGCCCAAACAGATACTTCTTTTCATCAACATATTTGGATATTTTGAATAAAAAGGAATACACGAGCATCATTGCACTCGGTCAACCTTTCGTGCAGGGCCATATTTAACACTAGGATACGACCGGTCGAATTGCCCCCAGAATTTGGCTTTTGAACTGAGTGTCCCACGTCGAAGCCGCTCAATCCTCCGCACGGATATTTTGCCTCGTCGGAACTTGTGGTTCTTGTCGCAGAGCTCTGACAACTCATGTTTCGACCTTCGCTGGCACTTTCTTCAGTGAGAAGTCGGTCCCATGTTCAAGACCCGCCGCAGAGTGAACAAGCGGGCGTTAGCCTCCGTCTCTCAATTTTTTTAATACTTGTTCTTCTTCCTTACTTCTCCCAGTCCCCGCTATCGCTTTCCAGGCGCCTCAGGCGCTCTCACAATCTGCATCGAGCCTTTTTACTACCCAGGTAGAACCCCAAACGAGGTGGGTTCTAGCGCTTGGGTGTCCCATGTGGCCTCCGACAGACGCAGCCCCTGATAGGCCCGATGGGCTCTCTCTTACTCGGGTATGCGCATATCTATGGTACTCATCGCCCGAAGTACCTAATACGATGTATTATATAGGATTACTCTAGAGGCATCTCTGTCTTTTACCCAGCGTATGTAGGTGCTAGCTGGAGTTGCTCGCCAGACCTGTAGAACCGGATGGACGAATATCTATGGAACTGATGGGTGGACAACCGCTGTGTTCCGCGGGAGGCAGGGTACTTTAGGCGGCTCCCAGATTTACCTGCAGGAGGTCGGACGCACACTCCAGGCTCTGGGCCTGTTAAGTCACATCTGCTGTGTTCCACCCCCTCCATGACGTTTGACAGGTGCAATATTGGGCATGTCGGCCAGAAGACAAATGTCTGGGTGCCTGTATCAGACTTCGAGCCAGCACAAGCAGCAGGGTATGGACACGCACCCCCAGCCAGCCTCCCGTGGGTGGACTAGCAGGTTTGTGTGTAGGTTGATCAGGTCAACGGTAGTTCAGCCTGCCTGTCTGCTATCCCCTGCGACAGGGTGCTTCTCACATCCAGTTTCAACCTACTCCATGCGACCACGGGATCGCCCTTTCCTATGCTTTAATATGCACTATGAATACTTCGTACACCGGCGATCCCAGACCCGCCGTGGGATATGTCCTCCTCCGTGCCAAGAGGAATAAGTAGTCGCCGTGTCCGGCTCGCCCACGCCAAGGCACATCACTCCTCTCTTCCTCTCACCACCCACCCCTCCCATATAACCTTTCAACTCCGACTGCCCGGCTCAGTCTTGGCTTCTTTTCGTTTCTCTTTTCTTTTTCGTCACTCTCTCTTTTCTGCTTCTGTTTCTTCGGTCTTGCCAGTCAAGAGAAGATCACGTTGACCGTGGATCTGTTTACTCTCCTTAAGCTTTAAGTAATCCAAAGCAGCTTCGAGTCGACAGCCGCTCTTTTCACCCCCGCCAACTCCTCCTTCCTTCCCGCTCTCTCCCAGTGTGTGTACCGGGTACCTACGTGGCAGACAAAAACAGACAAGATGGCTATTGGAAAGATCCTGCGTGCCGCAGCGTTGTTTACGCTCGTCCTGGCTGCAAACAACGACAACAAGGGCCAGAACAATAACAAGGGGCAAGATAACAATAACAAGGGCCAGGACAACCAGAACGGCCAGCAGAACAATAACAACGCCGCCAACAACAACAGTAACAACGCCGCCGCCGCCAGCAACAACAACGCCAACAACGGCGGTGACAATGGTCTTGCGCTAGACTCCAACCTGGTTCAGAAGGGCTCGACTCTGGATGGACAGCAGGGCTTGGGTGCCGAGGCTGGGCAAGCAGCTTCGGCAACCTCCAATAACAACTTCATCAACTTCTGTCAGGGGCAGACTCTTACCAATGGCCTCCAGATCACCACTGGCTCCTGTAACGGAATTGGTAAGTCATACTCTCCCACGGGAAAACACAATACCAAGCCCAACCAGGTTCTCCCGATGGCTAACACAATACACATTCAGTCATGGGCAAGATCCCCGCCAAGAGCCAAATGATCTCGTCCGTGATCCTGAACCCCAAGTTCAACGACAACATCCCGGCCAATCAGGACTTCAATATCACTGTGCAAGTTCAGAACCTGGTGGCTGGTTCCTTCACCAATGCCGATGCCACGTACTACGCGGCTCCGCAGGATCTGCAGGGTGGGCTCGTCGTTGGCCACACGCACGTAACGGTCCAGGATCTCGGCAATTCGCTGAACCCCCAGACGCCTCCTGACCCGACCCAGTTTGCCTTCTTCAAGGGCATCAATGACGCCGGAAACGGCAAGGGTCTGCTTGCTGCTACCGTCGCAGGTGGTCTTCCCGCCGGAAACTACCGTGTCTGCACCTTGACTTCCGCCTCGAACCACCAGCCCGTGATTATGCCCGTTGCTCAGCGCGGATCCCAGGACGACTGCCAAAAGTTTACCGTCAGTGGAGCCGGTGGTAAGGCCAACGAAGGAGCCAGCAACGGCAGCAAGGGCCAGGCTGCCCAGCAGCAAGCCCAGCAGGCCGCTAACCTGGGTGCTGGTAAGAGATGACCCCTAGTAACGGCTGTAAAATTCGCCTCGCTAACCTCCACCAGGTGCCGGTGCCAACAACAGCAGCAACAGCGCAAACAACGACAGCAACAATGGAAATGATAACAGCAACAACGGAAGCAAGGCTAAGGCTCAAGGTCAGCAGAAGGGTCAGCAGCAAGGCCAGAACGCCCAGCAGCAAGGCCAGAACGCCCAGCAGCAAGGCCAGAATGCCCAGCAGAAGGGCCAGCAGCAAGACCAGAAGGGCCAGCAGCAAGACCAGGGAGCCCCCAAGCAGGGACAACAGGGTCAGGATAAGAATGCCCGTTCCGCTGGTCTCAGGCGCCGCGTCTTCATCTCTTAAGTGTGATCCGAGGAGAGGGTCACATTTTCGTTTCTTCCTCTCTGGCCAACGATGCCTCACGGTTGGGTTGCGGCAGACCAGCGACTTCTCGTCCTTCTCTCTGGTCCTAATTGCTACCGTTCTCTAGAGCAATGGTAACCAGCCCTTTTTTGGTTGGGATATCTCAGGTTGAAAAGGTGTTGGGAAAAAATACCAAAAATTGACTCCGCCCAGAAGATGTGTGGAGCTAATTGTACATAGAGCTGGTACGAGACGGGGGTCAGGGATGCGTCTCCAAGACAGTTGTTAGTAGTTTCTTCTTGTTATACTCTTTCTTTTTTTATCGCTCTATATCGTATCCGGGAGGTAGACGGAGGCCAGAGAGAAGAAGCTGGAGACGCGAAGTCGGCAGGCCAAGCACCGACAGCGCGGCGGGAGGCCAGCAAGGGGAACTCGAGCCGAAGAGATACGTCTTGCTCGCAATAGCCGCTGAATCGCTCAAGCGTAGTGAGATACTGGTGCAATGCAATAGTATTATCCTCGGAATCACTGCTCCTTGTATGATGTGCACTGGTAAAACGCAGCGTTTGCATGATCTGCGCTGCCGAAACATGCATTATAAGGGGTTAGGGTGAAGTAACATGGATCTCTAAAAAAAGCTTCGGCACGTACTCCTAACCTTTTATGGCATTCAACCCCCGGTTGCAACCTGGTAACACAGCACATGAAGGTATCCGATTGCCATTTTTTTTTTTTTTTTAAAAAAAAGCGCAGCTTTCTCTAGCTAGTTTGGCTTGAAAGAGTTACAATTCATGTTCAAGGAGGCTGAAGGAACTTTATGAAGTAATTAACCTCGTGTTTACAGAGTACAGATAGAAGCAAGGGGTACGTTTTTGGTGGCAGAGTGGCAAGCATCAGGTACCTTGCGAGCTTGCCTTAATAAGCCTGGAGTTGTCGTTATGGATACGACACGTGCTAGATTCGTACCTTACCAATAAAAAGCGATATTAATGACCATTACACTACAAGGACGTACGTTACAATTACCGGGAATGTATCTTACACTCTCGAAATTTTGAATCGAGCGTGTTAGCTCCGAGAGCTAACGTGAAGGATGAGATCTGATACCCATCCAATACTTCACACCTCCATCCGCGATACATCCCGGGCGTTACACCACCGCGGCCCTGTTTTCGTGCTCGAACACAACTACAGCACCATGTCCTCATCCCCTGCTGCATCGGTGGCCAGGTCGGCCTTCCGCACTCTGCATGGCATCGTTGTGACCGCGGGCCTCATGCAGAGGACAGTCAAAGTTCGCGTCGGCGGACAAGTATGGAACAATCGAGTTAAGAAGGTATTGCCCCCTACCGTCTTCTACAATCCCCTAGGCCTTGGCGCCGACCATGTGCTGTCAAGCTCTAACATGTAGCCGCAGTACTTCGACCGACCGAAAACCTTCCTCGTCCATGACCCGAATGATTCGCTACGGACCGGCGATGTTGTTGCGATAACCTCGGGCTGGAGAGCATCCAAGAACAAGCGCCACGTAGTTCAACGCATAATCGCACCTGCAATTGTTCCTATAGAGGAGCGGCCACCTGTACCGACTGAAGAGGAGCGATTGGCCGTCAAATTTGAAAAGAGAACTGCCAAGCTCGAGAGGAGGAGTTTAAGGAACATTGAAGGTGCCGAGAGTGGGCAGAAGACAGAGTCGTGAAGGCACCGTCTGAGGAACTATGGGATATCCTAGGAATGTTGATGGCCGCAGATGGATGTGACCACGTTACCAGGCAGGATACGCACATTTGAGCGGAGCCTGGAGCAGAGGAGGACTTTCTTCTCCAACCTCACCATTCAAGCCTTGCTGCCAAGCTGCATGAGTGCCGGTTTATCTCCACGGCCTGCCAGCCTTGGGAACAGGCTGGATATGATATACTGCTGTACGATAATGTATTGAGTACTATTCGGCGAAT
>FTLB01843356.1_pt1 | contig 11556 bp, 12 predicted proteins | sample 1658291 | NCBI WGS metagenome assembly FTLB01 (sample SAMEA3914812, study PRJEB12502) | metagenome | biome: forest; material: soil | place: Canada | collected 2011-07-07 | depth 0.1 m
AAAAAAAAAAAAAAATTTAAGGGTGTTTTCACCTTAACTTAGTCTGTACTCTTTCACACCTGGGCGATCGAGTAAGACCGCTATACATGCCGTAACCAGATCAACTCGTTCATGAGATAACTCCCGAATGGGGATTTGAAAAAGGAAGAGGAGGATTCGAGCATCTCTCAAAAGATTTGTTTACTTCGCCACGCAGAGCCAACTTTACCCGCCTCGCTCTTTCTGGCGCGCGCTCTCTCTCCTCTTCCCCTGAGCGGGCCGCTCCTTTTTGTTGCTACAAACGTGACGGTCGCAAAGCTACAGACGGCGGACTCGCCACAGCATACTAAAGTCCTCGGTAGTATGGGAGAAGAAAAGGTTTGAGAATGGAACCGGGCATCTAGTCAGGACGTAGGGGACCATGACAGGGAAACCGATGCGGCTTGGCCATTGCTGGCTGGGCCTGGCTCTCGCTTGGTTGGACAATAGGGAGCTAGCAGAGTTGGGCCAAAACGACTAGCGACCTGCCTAGCTTTAGACCATTGGAAGGAAGCTCATCTTGAGTAAGTTGTGCCCAAAAGTTAAAAGACTGGCAAGATGCCAGCTTGGTTGCTTGGCCAGGCACGCGAATCGCCTCGAGTTTGGGCTAAAAATGGCGGATGCGCCTGGGGGCCGCGGCCAACCCAAATCCTCCACCCAACATCATCCTCATTATAATTATCCTCATCCATCTCTATTCGACTCATCAATGGGGATGGATTTAGCTAAACGTTGCAACGGCCCTCGTTGCTGTGCTGCTACCTCGTCGCCCTGTTTTCGATTCCGGCAGAAGAAAAGAAATTATGGCCCTGGGGCCTAGGCAAAGCAATCTCATTTGCGGGCAAGTGAGGTAGATCCAATACCGCGCGAAGCAGTTAGACCTGCCTTGGGTGAGTTAGCTTCGTCACGGGAGCAAAGCGAGAGCACGGATAGGTTAAAGATAGATGGAAAAAGAAGGGGGGAAAGTTAATGAGCCGCGAAATGAGCCAAAACTCGACGTCGCACCGGGTTCTCAACGCAACCCAGGTGGCAACTCTCTTTCCAGGTTTCTTTCGGAGCCAATCAAATCATCACCGGCATTGTAGGGTACAGATTGTAGGGTACAGAGTACAGTGCAAGACACCAAGTGTCCAAGTCGAGAAACAAAAGAAACGAACAGAGACACGGAAACCTGGCACGGCAGTGTTGCACGAGGGAATACGAAGTACTTGGTAACGCGGCACGATGCCATCGCCAACGCTTCCAGAAACCTCTTCTGCCAATCGTGGACGAGTTGGGCTGGCGGCACGACCAGCACCCCGGACGCTTGGCCAGCGAAGCAATGCCAGCGCATAAATAATTCATATTTTTCACCTTGTCCTCCCTTCCGTCCTGCCCTTCGCCCATTGGCTGTGTCGAGGCGCTGCGTCAGCGACAAAAATAAATCCTCTCTCCTCAGCAAGGCGCCGCCCGCCGGGAGAAAGTTTCTTGTTTGCCCCAGTGTCTGACGACATCCAGCATCTGAGGGTTTCTCACTTTTGGCCCTCGATCGCAGTGCCGTCTCCAATCGTTCTAGTGCATGGTGGCTCGCTCCAATGGCGCCTCGTCTCGTTCGGGACAGTCTCTGTCTCGCGAAATAGGCGCTAGCTTCTCTGACCCAACCAGCCTGCCGCTCTAACTACATGCTGCTACGAGAGCCTATAGTTCTAAGCGACATCGAGCGACTCGCTTGTTATAGAAGTACTTTCGGGTGCATCATCATGGCAAAAGGCTCGCGCCAGTCGCTCAGCCGCTGTAAACCTACCATGTGTATTTATTCTGTAGATGCGCGAGGACCGGTCGACGCCTGCCTTCCATTTCCAATGCACAGATACACACACTATAGCAAAGCCTGTTTCTCTCTCCCTTTTCTCTTCCGCCCTCTTTCCAAAGCACAATCACACTCACGAGCTGGACGTCTGAGTTGGAAATATCCATCCTCCCTTATTACGACGTCGCTATTTTCAGATGCCCATTCACACCGTCGATCTCTCTCGCTTTATCCATTATCCTATAGCCTCCGCTCCACGTCTCTCCCTCGTCCACCTGGTCGCCTTGAGTCATCTCACCTCCACCGCCCGCTCCCTGCCCAGTGCCGATTTCAGATAGGTGGAGATGCTATATGCGACCAAGGAAGCCCTCGCCACAGCCCTGTCCCCGCCGTAGAACTTATTATAGAAAGCCCCGGCTCTTATAGGATCGATCCCATGCTCGTAGGAGTAGGGGCAGCCAGGCCCAACAAAGAGAAGAGACACTCAAGGAAGAAAGTACCGGAACTCAGCCGAAAAACCTTAGTATCGTTATCCAGCAATCAGAGCCTGAGGACATACTTTTATGCGATGAGAGCAGAGAGAGAAAATAAAGTTACCAGGTAGATAGAGAGAGAGAGCACATGAGACATTATCAATCCATCATCCCAGCTCCGTCTGCCACGGGGACTTTGACAACGTCGGCGCAATACGCCACCCCTGGGCTTTGACGCCTCCCAACCATCCAACGGCCGGCGGTCGGTGTCAAAACGGCGTCGGCTCCCCAGACGCCATGGTTCACCGGCCCCCCCCCTTGCCAAGAAGCTTACTTTACCTTTCGTCAATGCACAGGAACGTCGGGGCGGGAAGAAATAGGGGAAAGAAAGTGTAATGAACCACAGACCGTCCGTCTGTCGGCTGCGAAAATTATATTCGCGCTTGTTGCTGTCGATTGACGACAGCCCCGCCCCTGAGAATCAGTGCCCGTGCCCCGGCGGCCGAATGTCGACCAGATGCCAAAGTTGACGTTGCAGTAGGTAATCTGGTCCTTTTGCTCTGTTTTCTTTTCTCTCTCTTCGTCGGCGTCGTTCCAAAAAGGGTAGCAATGGGATAAAACTGGTCTGTTCGGACGGCTGGAAAAAGGGTGACCGCAAGACCCCTTCTGTCTCAGCACGGTGACAACGGTCGGGGGGGAGACACCCCGCCTACAGATACTGTGCTCGCTTCCCCGGGCGACCCTGGAAGAAGGGATGCTGTACGGTATGGCATGGACATGGCGATCGCAAGGTTTGCCCGACAGAGGGCAGTGTATAGATGTCTTACATACGAGCAGCAGTAGGTACCTTAGGCTACCACAGTGCTCGTCGGTTCTTAGCTCGATAATTCGTCCAACTGCTGCTAGGTCGCAAGCCGGTATAGAGATCCAGGTGCACACGGTAAGAGGTGCTAACTGTGGTGCATGGTCAGGAAGGGCTCAGAGAAAGCGGTAATTACAAGTTCGACTATCTTTTGACAAACGGCAAAGGGTATATTCTATTATACAGTACTGCCCACTTGGGTTCCTCCAATTTTTATTACCCTCTTAACCCTTTCCCGATGTTTACTTTCCTTCGACGGCGCCGTCCTAAATTTGAATGAAACCCCCCAACCGGCCTGTGGGGGAAGGGAAAATCGAACCGGAAGCAAAACAGCTAGCAAAATACACCTGTATCGACATGCCCTGGACCTAGAAATCCTTTCCTTCTAGCGCGACCGAAGACCTGGAATGGAGATACACGACCTTTAAAAGGTCCAGCGTTTCTCCCATGGGAGAAATATAGAGATAGGGAGAGTGCGAGAGAGACAAACACAGAGCCAGCCGGCCTAGGGCCGCCTAGTTGGCTTCGTCGCCGTCCATCTTGGATATCCACTTGTTCATCTGCGCGTACTTCTCTTGGAACGTCTTCTGCAGCTTCTCGCACGAGCTCCACATCGGGTCCCCTTTCTTCCAGTACGTATAACAGTTCTGGAAGATCTGGTTCATGTCGGTGAGGAAGGCATCCTCGTCGGCGTACTCGTGGCGATCCATCTTGTCCTTCATCGTGCCGAGGTCCATCGGCCTGCCCACCTTGTCGAAGTAGTCGGGCACGCCGTCCGGGACGGGATTCACGGGAGATTTGAACGGCCCGACGAGACGAGTCCAGAATCCTGGTGTTCTTGGTTAGTCTGATAGCATGGTCTTTCGCGGGTAGGGAGAGAAGACAAAAAGACGCACCAGGGCCCGAGAGCATCCGCGTCAGCAGGTCGGCGCAAAAATCCAGCTTCTGAGCGTTGGTGAAGGTGAGATCGTTAACGGACCCAACGGAGCGTCGTTTTTGAGCATTTCGGCTCTGTGTCAAGACGACGGTGGGCCGGGATGGGAGAGGCTTGCGGCCGCTGGGCCCGGTTGGCGCGGACAGACCGGAGCCGTTGGGTAGCGATTCTGAGTTGCGCTGCCTCTTTTTCGATGGTCCGTCCTGGGCATCCTCATCCTCGAGGTAGTGGACCGATCGACGGGCTTGTCCGGCAGCGCCAGCCGTCGGAGGGGCCGAGGCCGGAGGGGAGGTGTCTGATCGCATGGCGACGACCAGTTCGCTCAGAATCTCTTTCGGAAGGGTGTCGGCGAAGTCATTGGGGGTTTGCGATGAGCGGATATACTCTGCCGCCCAGCTGAGAAGGAGTTTCCGAATGGATGACCCCTTCGGCGTGTCCTGCCAGACTTGGACCAAGAGGGGAGTCGCGGGGATGTGTTGTGTGATGCGGCGGCACTCGGCCATGGCTTCGAGCGTAGCATCGCACAGGCCGTCGATGCCGAGATCGTGGCCCAGCTTCCACACCCCGATGAGAATCTCGTAGGACGGCAAGTTGTCGACGCTCGGGAAGACCTGGCCCGTGAAGAGGAAGTTCTGGGCAAAGGCGAAGACCTCCACCGGTGTATCAGGGAGCCGGACTAGGTGTTCAAGAGACTCGGCATTCGCCTGCTCGGCGAAATGACGCCGATAGTGGCTGGATTTGAAACACAGAAAATCCAGCTGGATTCCAAAAGGCTGCTCCTCGGGTCCAACGAGTACAATAACGAAGATCGGGTGGGGGTCGCTGCCTCTTGTTTTAGATAACGGGGTTCTCAGGTTGGCAGACGCACGAGTAGAGTAACTTACAGCCATGAGAAAGGCCCTGCAGGCAGTACAGGGCGATTCTCCTCCTCCGCCGTCTTCGCCGCCTCCTCTGGCTTCGTCACCTCCTCCGCAGGCGCAGTTTCGGCAGGCGGGGCCGACGCGTCGTCGGCACTCACAGGCGTTGCCTTCTCATTTGTTACAGGTGCGTCTTCGCTCATCGTGAACACAACTTAGTCTGCGGCGAAGCTTGAAGAGTATAGTCAGCACCAGGGCGGGAAGAGAGCTTGGTTAAAATGGGTATCTGAGAGATTCGCGAGCGCAAGAAGCACGATGAAATGTGATGTTTCCTCTGCAATTGGGTGGAGGAGGGGTGTCATGGGTAGGAAATTCCAATACGAGAGTGGGAGGTGCTTGCAGCCCTCTTCAATTGAGCAGCGTAGCTCGGTGGTTGCATAGAGTCACGCTCAGATCGAGGTGAGCTGACACTTACCTTCTTCCAATTGTCAAGCTCAGAGCCTCTCTAGTGTGAGCAATGAAACAACGCCAGGCTCGGCCAGTAAGGTGAATCTATGAGCATGTAGTGGAAGCCATATAAAGCCACCCGAATTGAGAAGATGAAAATATGAGAATTGGCCGCGCTAAGATGAGTATTGATGAAATCTTCAAAGCTATCACGGTCTGGTGCCGTCAAGTTTCGATTGTGATTAGTGTCTGAGAATCTGATGAAGCTTCCTTTGCATGTCTCCACTTCACTTCCTGGCGGCCCCATCAGAGTGGCCCGTGCAATAGTTTCTTGATATTTAGGCGAGAACGAGCGGGTAAACTAGGATAACTACATGAAAGCCCCGCAAATATGCATTACGCCCCGCTATGAGAGAAAACATATCTCTATAGTAGATATCTTCTCTACTAAAGGGGGGTTAATCCATTTCGGGGTCTCTTATACGAGCCCCGCCAGCCCTAGTCGCATTTCGTTGGAGTAAATGCGATGAGGCCGCGCAATCATCATCATCAGAACACCATGATTGGCCGGGCTAGCTGAAGGAGCCCAAAGCAACGCCAGTTGAACACGCAATGAGGCGGAGTTCGACCAATGACGAGGAATGAGACGACGCAAAGGTTGCGGTAGGCCTCTGAAAGTCCCAGGACTTGAAAGCGATGAATGCATTTATAAAAGCAGCCTAGGATGGGGCTCGCCCCTCAGGAGAGATGGGTTATAGTACTCGCTTCAGGTTCAGAATCCCTCGCGCGAAAGGCTAGTCGGATTTGGAGGTCGCCCTCTTATATAAACTTCCTCTCCTCCCCTAGTTCGTACTCAATGGGTTCTTGCCATTCCCAGGAAGAGCGTTCTCGTCAAACCCTCCACAGATCTTCTCCCTACTCCCAAGAAAGCGTCATCTCCATGTCCAGAATGGGCCACCCTCCTCAGCAGCCGATCTACTCCCCCGCCGCCAGCTCCTCGAGCCTGTCAACGCAGCATGAGCGCCTCATCCTCGAGCTCCTCCCGTTCAAGGACGCCCGTCAGTTCCAGGAATGGCTGGCAGGGCCCTTTGTACGCGGCTCCTGGGCCGAGTTCGCCCGGGACCTCCTGAGCCGCAACCCGGCCGCGCCGGAGCCGGACAAGAGCAAGACGGCGCAGGCCGCCAAGGATGCCATCAACGGGAAGAATCCCAAGTTCCTCGTGTACCACCCCGAGAAGGAGGCCTGGAGTGCCGAAGACCACAGCGTACGGTTCATCGTGACGGTCGTGAACGACAACATGATCAAGAACCTGTGGAGCGAGAGTGACTGGAAGAAGCGAGCCATCGACATCACCAAGGCTATCTACGAGGTGCTGAGCTACCTCCGCGCGACAGCCATACGAGATCAGCATACTGCGAGCTACAATCCACCCCGGTATGAGGATTAGAGGACGGAGGGAGAATCTTGGCCCTAGCTGGGCAGTCTAGATATTTTATGTGACGTACCTGGTAAGGGCATCCCAAGGGACTCGCTGGGTGGTCAAGGGACGGCGTTTCGGTGGATACATGTATTATAAAATCTTTGCGTCTTCCATATCATGAAGATGATTGTTAATTTGGTTCGCTAGTCGTTAAGCCAAGTGATGTTATACCTGGATCCTTTGGGAGCAGCGCCAGGGCTCCGCAACTTGTCTCATGGACTTGACGTGCGATTCTGTCTGACCCTCTGTTCTCTGCCATTCATAATTGGATGCGGAATATTTGATCTTAGACACGAATTGCCAAGTCAGTAATATCCTTCTTGGTAGCTGTAGTTGAGCTCGGTCAGCAGAGTGTCCGCCATCCTGGAAGCACCAGTCGCGCAAAAACTACGCAAAGCATTAAATCCGCACTAGACATGACAATTAATGTGCGTATTGTCTGTAATATCACGAGAGATATGACAACAATAGCTGTCCAGAGGGACGCTACATTCGGAGAAGGCAAAGATGTGTAAAAGATACTTGGAACCTAGGTTGTGCGATAGGGGAACCATTGCAAAACACAACACCACGCCGCTGAAGCGCGTTGGTCAGACAAGACTTATTAGAAGGTTGCTCTCCCTGCTAAAAAGAATTAGCCCCATTTTTCATAAGATGGACGACGATAGAATGCCAGTTTCTTCTACGTGGCCATGTGAACAAATGATATTCCCTTCGGAATGGCGATTACAACTTGCTGAATAAGGGGGTAAACAACAGAAGCCAGTCTCCTTTCCAGCAACGCCACCAGCCGAAGTACCAAGATTTTATCTTGAAATCCACTGCAAGAAGTGATGAAATATATTTTACGGGGCATTTTAATGCTGCTGAATAGTTGTCCATATTTGCTTTCTTTTTTTCTTCTTTTCTTGCGTATGAAACTTCCGCTGCATAAGCAAGCAAGGTCACCGACTCAAACACCAAGACCAGCCTTCTCAGCAAAGAACTAAAACAAAAGTCTTTCCCGCTAACTTCCAGGCCTAGAGCACGCAAGAATTCGGCCAATTCACGTAATAGCATCAATCACATCATAGCAATGGAGACAGCTCAACAGAAAGGCAGGACAAGGGAGAGAGCGAGAGCATGCACCTCGAACTTGACGCTTGCTGTATGTCCTTCCAGGAAGCTTTCGCTCGTCGAGGGCAGGATCAAAAACAAGCAGCTCGCCTACTTCCCTGCAACGCAACGCACCGCGAGACGGGGCGTGGAACCAGCGCTCCTCTCGTATCGTGTTCGGGCCGCGGAAAGTCCATAATGCACCGGTAACATCGATCGCTGTGGCCCGCCTCCCTCAGCCCAGGCGTCACCTGAGTACCTCGGGCGAGCGCGGCCATGATTCCCGCAAGGCTTGGACGAAGTGAATGGCGTTGGAAGATCGGGCTGCAGGATGGATTCTTCCAAGATTGAAAAAAAAAGAGGAAAGGAAACGAGGACATTTTCTCGTCAAGGTCGAAGCATGGTTCCTTGTCCCATTCTCGGTGAGCGGCAGAGATTGGCAGGACGGGGGTTATTGAGGCAGGATTTCTAAGACCCCCGAGGCAACTTGCAGGACGAGCCGTGGTGTTCAGCATATCAAAGGCGCTTCGAAGCGAAAAAGAAGCACTGCGCGGGACGGTATTTTCCCTACAAGCGGATGGCGAAAGGGGGGGTGGGCGAGGTCCAGGCCACCATAGCATGCCGTTCCGCAGCACCTATTTTTTTTCCCCCATGGACCGCTGGTGCAACCGCTATCAAAGTACCTTAGGTTAACGCAGGAGATTGATAGGTGGTGTGCATCCAGCCACCGCGATATTTACAGACGCAGGCCCCGCAAGTTTCTGCGCGCTGGAGGGAGGGTTGTGTTTTTCTAATGAACGGCTGGATGGAAAGGAGGGTGTCATCGTTCGGAAGAAATGTGGGAAGAACTAGAGCATGTAGTCGGCCACTCTCTTGACCGGTGTGCAATGGCTTGCTCGGGTCCGCCCTGCACAGACACGGGTGCTGAGGGAGAGGGAGAGCGTGTGCCTCTGTGCACTGCAGATCCGTCCTGTCCTACCCTCGTATTCCGCATTTCAACGTTACCAGAGTTCGCTTCGACACGGGGCATGGGAGTCACGACCGCGAATATTGGCATTTTCGGTCAGTGAATGGCTGGATGAGCTGTATCTCCTAGGCTGCAGATGCGCAGCGGTGGACGTGCGGACTCTCGGAGCCCTTCTGTTTCCTTCTACCCGTCCCATCTCGGCCCGGGTCTTCCAAGTGCTATGACACCTTGAGCTAGACGTGGGAATCTATGACCCAATCGATGCAGGGAAGACCAACGCCCAACCTTCTTCCATGCAACCGCCCCCGGCAAACGAAGCGTCAGCCCAAGGTGAGCTACTGTTTGGTACATTCCACATATGCCTACATACGGTTCCGAGCGTGCTCTTCCTTGAAAATAGAAACGCCTCGACATCCGGCACCATATGGCAAGGCGGGTCGGACAAATGTTGGGGTTGAGAGTGAGGAGATGAAGAGCGGACGGGTTGGCCCGTTCGACATGGCGGAGGGCAGACGGAGAGCCACTCACCGAGTCGACTCGGTGAATGCAGGCGCACGAAAGGGGCGATCAGTCTACATTCGTTGACTATATGTGCGCGGCCAGTGGCAAGTCCCTCCCATTCATCCAAGTGAAAGCATGACCGCTCTTTTTTTCCGCTGGAAAAGGCGCGAACGGGCGAGACGAAGGGACAGCTTGTCGCGAAAAGCACATTGATCCTCCGCGTTTTTATGTCGCTCCCGCAATTAAACCCCTGTTCTCTTGGGCTCTGGAGGACGAAAGGGAAAGAATCACAAGCCAGAGGTAGAAAATTAATGGAGACTCTGTTCCTGTCATGCAGTTGAGCTATGGATATAGCTCGCTACGAGAGAGAGTGTACGCGCATGTGTGTGTCTGCGGTCGTGTACATGTATATCGTGTGTCGGTGCAGAAGCTGTCCGCGTCTGCGTCTCAATCAGCGCCAGCTAACAAACCGCCCCTGAAGATAAGAAGATTTAGACGCGAGAGAGCAGGGATATTGGTTGTTGAAGGATTGGCAACCAACCCAACCGCCGTCGCTTTCGCCTGCACAAGTTGCGTTATGGGACGCCAATATAACATCATACCGGGAAGGCAGCACGCGAATGCGTTGGCCTCATAACAGAACATGTGCTTTTGATTGAGCCTCCAATTTACCCCGTCAGGATAATAAGAGGCTGAGGGATATACACTCAATGTCGACCCGACGGACGGCCCGGTCTCAACCTGAGCGACCAAGTCCTGGCCGAGCCCTTGGGCTGGACCGACCCCCCTCCGCACTGCAAACGAGAACATAATAAAAGCGAGTGCGATTCGGACTGATCGAGGGCCCAGATCTCCTGTTGACATGAAAAGCTGGGGATGGAATACATGCAGCATGATAGTTTAGGCTGCGGGGTAGTACCCAAGGTGAGGCACGATCAGAGCCAAGCCGAGATGCAGGACGGGACAGGAAGTAACCAGATAGAAGACAATGCACTCTGACTGGCAGCGATAGCTTCTGCATATGGTCCTACCTTTGAGCTCGAACTGATACCGTTGCAGTAGCCCTGTCCGAGACGAATCAGCTGCAAGGCGGCATCAACTCCAAGAGGACGACGCGCAAGCAGCCATTGTGTTGTTACCTTCCTAGGCGTTTATTGCCAAGGTCTGAAATCAGGACGGTCAACCGTATTAACGAGTAACACAGCCTGGCTCAGGTGAACTTGGGAACTGGATATATCGCTCGGGATTCCAGGCGCTTGGCTAGGAACTGAAAGCTTCTCGCCCCGTATGTGCTAGGCCGTTTCGTGTAGGCCAGGCCGCCGCATCTATTAAGATGTAAGAGCAGCGTAGCCCTGGACACGCAAGGAAGGCTTCCTTCTTGCTTCATTTCAAGCCTCTTCTAAGAGGCTGACGTCACGAGCAGATGGGGAGGAAAAGAATAGAAATCGATAGACAGGGGTTGCATTGGGGTAGAGATAAGAGTTTCGTCAAATATGGTTTCTGGGGAAGCAATATGACGGGCAGTTACTTGCGTCCCGGCTCTCCGGATGCTTAGATTTAACCGCAAGTCCAAACACCGGATCTTGTGGAAACGATCGACAGGACAATTGCTGTCCCCAACGTCGGGAGATAAAGAGCTCCAGAGGCCTGGGATGGAGATTCGCTGAGAAAGAATGTCGCAGCACGCGGAATGCATCCACGCCATGTATCGAGACAGTTACCTACAGAAAGAGCGAGTCCTCAGAGCGAGGAGGACTCGCTCTGCGAAAGGCCGCCGTGGTGACCAAGAGTGCAATTTCGGCTCCCAGAAGGACAGTGCGGGAACGGCGTGTTCAAAGCAGAAGTGCCTGCCTTGCAAGAGCTTTCCCTGACCGGAAAAACGAACTCGCTGGAACGTGCCTATGCCTGTCAGTCTGTGTGATGCCATGGGGAGGTACAAAACCCGCGCAGAATTCGATACCCTCTCAAACAACTCGTGCCTAGGCGAATAGAAATTTTCGTCGTTTCCAAAGTTCGTCTATGCATGGTACTGCTGGGAGCACAGCATATGCCGGCGCATCTTCCGCGGCCGACCCTCCTCTCTGATGGAAACAATCTGGATGGGCTGGCGGGAAAGGCAAGCTGTTGGGGGGG
>FTLB01004753.1_pt1 | contig 11550 bp, 5 predicted proteins | sample 1658291 | NCBI WGS metagenome assembly FTLB01 (sample SAMEA3914812, study PRJEB12502) | metagenome | biome: forest; material: soil | place: Canada | collected 2011-07-07 | depth 0.1 m
GGCGTGGAACGATCCAGCTGGCTCTGGAGATGTCGGTTCTGCATTTCTGCGAGCTGCAGCTGGTTCTGGAGCTCCTCTACCTCGGTCTTGAGATCCATTCGGTTGTTGAAGCTGAGAACGTCGGCTGTCCTGTCGGACCGCGTCGAGTCGTGGGGTGCTTCCTGCTCGTTGTTGCCCAGCCGTCTCGGAGGCGTAGATGTGTTGGAGTAGTGGCGTCCTTGCAGCTTCGAGTTTCGCTTTTGGGTCGGCGAGCCGTTGAAAGGGGCCTCGTTAAGGTTGATCTCTTCCAATCGTGGCCGGCTGGGTGACTCGTTCTTGGACACCCTCAGCTCCGCTAGCTGCTGCTCGGCGTTGGTGCGTGCTGCTGACTGAACGCGGAGATTCTGCTGAAGATCCTCAATCTTACGGACCAGATCGAAATTTTTACTAAGGAATTTGTCGGCGCCACCTTCAGCCTGGACACGAGGCACAGACTCCGGATCGACTGTCTTCAGCACGTTGAGCATCTGGGTTCGTAGTTCAGCGAGTTCCTTATCCCGGGAGTCCAGCGTGCTCTGCATGGTACGCATCGTGGCCTGTGCCTGGGTGCGCAGCTGGCGCTCTGATTCGACGTTCCGGTTCGCCTCGGCGAGCTGGACATTGAAGGTAGAGGAAGCTTTCTCCGCATTGCGACTGCTCTTGACTTCTCGTGCCACTTCGTGGTTCAGGTCTTCCAGGTTCAGCTGCAGCTTCTCCAGCTTCTTCTCCAAGCCGGCGATGGTGAGCTGCGAGTCGTTCAGCTGCTTGTTGAGCTTGGCGTTCTGGTCTTCCAATCGAGTCTTGTCTCGTTGCATGACTTGCACCTGACCTCGCGACGCCTCGGTTGCCCTCGAACTGGAGCGTGCAATTTCGAGGCCCTTTTGCTGAAGCTTGTTGAGGAGGGAGCGGTTGTCGTTCTCGGACGCGGCGAGGCGGCTCTTCACTGTATGAAGCTCCCGCTCGAGGCGATCCTTCGCTTGGTCATTCTTGAGGCCAAAGTCTCCCGAGGAAAGGATGAGCTTGTTCAAGTCCTCGACTTGATGATTCAGCTTCGCGCACTCCGATTCGAACCATCGCAGACGTTCTTGGGCGGCGTCCAGATCCTTGTGGAGGCTCTTCTCTCGCTCCTGCGCAATCTTCAAGGCAACCCGCTCACCGCTTTCCTCGGCCTCTCTGCGCGCGTCCTCAGCCTGGGTCTTGGCCACACGGAGCCTGCGAATCTCGTCTCTTGCCTCGTCTCGTTCCTTTTCCACCGTCTCTCGCGCGGCTATGGTCCTCCGCAGGGTGTCTTGCTGAGCGTAGAGTTCCTTTTCGATAGTGATCTTCGCCTCGTTGAGACGGTCGAACTCCTCTTTCAGAGTCTGGAACTTGTGCTCTCCCAGAAGGAGAACGTCGTCGCGGGATTGGCGCTCGCGGCTGAGTTCTACGTGGTGCTTGTAGAGCTCGTCCTTCAGATCCTTGATCCGGGATTCCAGGAGCTGTCGGTTCTGGTCGGCCTGGGCGTCCTCGGAAAGGCGAGCCTGGAGAAGTTTTCTCGCCTCTTCCGCCTCGCGCTCCAGCTGCGACTGCTGAGACCTCATGGCCACAAGCTCAGCTTGCACATCGCGGAGACGGCCGGACGCCTTCTCTCTCTCGCCGCTGAGGGTTTTCTTCTGCTCTTCGAAGTTGCGGCGTTCTGCCTCGTACTTCTTGTTGTCGCTGCGGAGCAGGGCGAGCTCACTCTCTTTCTTGCGAACGAGATCTTCGTAGTCGGTCGAGGTCTGCGACAACCGGGACAGCTGCTGCTGGATCTCCCTATTCTCGGCGATGAGCTTCTGGTTCTTGGACTTGGAGGTCTGCAGCTCCTTCTGCGCATTATGCAGTTTCACCTCGAGATCCTGGTCAATCTGCAGCAGCTTACCCTCCAGGTCTCGGGTCTTGCGTTCCTTAAGGGAGAGCTGGCTCTGCAACATCTTGATCTCTTCTTCCAGAACCGCTTCCTGCTCGCTGCGCTCCGATTGCTTTTGGGTTATGTCGTCAATGGCCCTCTCGAGGTCCGAGACCCGACCGGCGAGTTCCGACTTTTCGTCCTCGAGCCGCTGGATGAGGCCAGCCGCCTGCTCGAGCTGCGATCGGTACTTCTCGACCTCTTCTTCGGCGCGCTTCTTGACGTCCATTAGACTGTCCAGCTGGTCTTCCAACCGCTCCTGATCGTCGAGAGCCCCGGCTAGTTTGTCTTCCAACTCCGCCTCGCGCATTTGGAGACGCTTAAAGATCTCCTCCTTGTCCAAGGCGAGGGAGCGCTCGCTTTCGAGTGTGTGCTGGATGCGCGCCATCTCCTGGAGGCAGTTCCGCCTTTCGTCCTCCAGCCTCTGGCGGTCCACCGTCTCCGACTTGATCTTGTCGTGAAGTTGCCGGATCATCTCGTCCCTCTTCTTTACCTCGGTGGCCGTGCGGGTGGCGCCGAGCAGCGGCTTCATCTTGACAAGAAGCTGCCACCAGGGATTGTCGCAGAGGTCGAGGTACACGCGGAAATTGCGCTGGATGACTTTGGTTGCCTCTGCGCGGTACAGACGCTTAAAGGCAATGCGTCGCTGCATGTAGCCCCGTGCCACCGACTGGAACTGGGACATGATCTCCGTGATCAGAGCATCGCGCTGCTCTTCCAACTCGGCCAAGACACCGGCTCGGAAGAATACTTTGGTGAGGCCTACGCGATACAGGGCTTTATCCAGCTGGAGCCGCTCTAGCATCATAGCGGCCGCGGCCTGGCCCTCCAGGTATCCCTTAGGCATGTCGCGGCAGAGAACTTCGTAGCGCTGGCGGAATTCCGCAAACGGCAGCCGGTTGGGGAAACCGGTTCTTGCGATGCGGATACCTTCGAGCACACCATTGCAGCGAAGCTGGTCCAACACTAGGGGGCTGTTGAACTGCTTGGGGCGCTTCTTGTGGTTGGGCAGGATACACCTGACGAAATGGGGATGGGTAGAGTGCAGCTGCGCCATGAGAGTGGAAAGCTGCTCCTTGTGTCGCTGCGCTACTGTGCGGAAGAGGCCCTTCTTGACTCGGCTGCGGGTGGCATAGCCCTCGTCCTCCTGGTCGCCGCAATCGGCAAAGAGCGCCGCTACGTGCTTGTCCGTTGAACCAGCGAGGAGACGGGTGATGTTGTCGTTTAAGGGATCCTTGTTCTTCTCGAGCCATCCATCTGTCGAGTATTCAACAGCTGCGGCGTAATGGGTGAGGGTAAAGCCGTTGCCGAGGCGCGACGGTCGGTATTTGGGAGACTTTTTATCCCATAGAGAGTTCAGCTTCTCCGTAAAGGTCTTGTCGGTGGCTTTCGGCATGACACAGTCCTCGTCAAGGCACGAGAAGATACCTATGGGGTTGGACAGCTCGATCAGATCTATGGTGGGTTGGAGATCCTTGCCAAAGTCGATGAACTGCCACTCGATCTGCTCACGTGCGTACTCTTCCTGTTCGAGGACGAACATGTGGTGGTTGAAAAACTGTTGCAGCTTCTCATTTGTGTAGTTGATGCAAAGTTGCTCGAAGCTGTTCTGCTCGAAAATCTCAAAACCGGCAATATCGAGCACGCCAATGAAGTGCGAATCGTCGATGCCCATGCCGGTGCGATTGAGTTGTCGGTTGATCCTCGTGACCAGATCGCCAAATGCTCGCTCGTAGATGCCCTTCGCGAGGGCATCGATGCCGAGTCGAACTTGCTCCGGTGTCTGCACCTTCTCGACCCATTCCCGGCCAGCTTTCACCCTCGGGTGGAGCAGGCCCTTGAGGAAAGGTTCCAGGGGCACGCCGAGAAGCTTGCACAACCGTCCAGCGACCTCTTTCGCATCCGGTGCCAGGCGGGCTTGGTCGGCGGAGCGGCTCTCCTTCACGACAGTGATGTTCCCGAGGTGCAGGACGGCCGCAACGGTCCGCAGTATAGATGCCTGCTCCTTGTCCGAGAAGCCCATGACGCCAAACGCATCCATGAGCGACTCCCACTCTTCCGTGTCCGAGACACCCGTGATGGTGTCGTGGCCCTCGCGGGTATATGCAAAATCCTCCACGTCGAGTCCATCGAGTAAGAACTCCTTCTTTAAACTGCGGTTGGCACCTTTAAGCAGCTGGTAGAAAACATGGTAGTTCCTCTCGTGAGCGTTGATGCGGACAACACGCGATTTTTCCAACAGATACCACTCGATGAATGCACCGGTGATGGCACCGGTCCGATTGAACTCAATCCGAATGAATTTGCCAAAACGGGACGAGTTGTTGTTGCGAACCGTTTGTGCGTTGCCGAAAGCCTCAAGGATCGGGTTGGCCCGTAGGATCTGAGCCGACAGGTTGGAGTGCTGCTGCTGGGATGCCCTATGCTTGACGGGCGATTCTGAGCGAGCAACTGCAGCCAGATATTGTATGACCTTCTTCGTGTTCTCCGTCTTGCCTGCTCCCGACTCGCCGGTAACCAATATGCTCTGGTTCTCGCCCTCGTCGACCAGATTTCGGAAAGCCTCGTCCGCGACGGCGAAGATGTGGGGTTTCGTATCCTCTCTGGTTCGGCCTTTGTACATGTTGATGTACTCGTTCGAGTAGATGGGGAGCGGGCAGTACGGATTGACCGTGACCAAGAAGAGGCCCGAGTAGGTGTATATGAGGTCCGATTGGTATCGCATCTGGAGGTTGTGCACGACCGATGCTTCGTTGAGGTGCGTGAGCTCCGCCATGTCGTTGGCCTTGTCGAACTTGGCGGGGTTGACCTTGTCGACGTTCTCGGCGTCGACTTCCCTTTGCTGCAAACACAAGAACACACACACAGTCAGTAGGAGCTCGGCCAGACCAGAAAGCAACACGAAGGATTGTACATACGCTTCCGTCATCGCACTGCACCAGTAACCTGTGGCCCTCTCGCTCCTCCACTATCCAGCCTTTGACGAATGCCGCCTGCGGATCCTTAAGCCAGACATATCTCTTGCCGGAGAAGTCGTTTTCGCCTTCGATTCCCTTCACCGGGTCGATATTTCGTGCGTCTTCCGCCTTGATAAACGAAGGGGCAAATGTGTTGGAGCTCGACGAGGAGACGCCAGCCCTGTGACCCGGGGAGAAGACGCCAGATTTTGGTCTCCCTGCATTGGCAACGACGCCGCCGCCGCCGCTCGGGGCGGGCGAGGCGTTTCTGGAGAAGGGATTGTTGCGGACCGACATGCTCATCAATTGGAGATGACCATGTTGGTTCTGGTGTTGAAAAGGGGTATGGCAAGAATCCAAGGGATGCGTCAAAGACACTATTCTGTGTCTTGAAGATTGGCTCACTGGAAATAGGAAGCGCCGATCCATTCATTGTTTTGGGGCTGTTGCTGTGGAGAACCCACTGACAAGTAAACAAGGGCGCACAGACCAGCGGTGACATCAAAAAGACCCACTGCCCAGCAGCGGCGCCTTACCGGGGGAGTTTTTGTACCTGGTGACACAAACTTATTTATCTTATCTTGCTTATTTATTTTTTTCTTTACTTACATATATGTAAAATGTACAATATGATATCTTCCCTACTGCTTTGCCTCTCTTGTACAGGGAAAGAGTACAGCTGGTAAAGGATTCCTATCTTATGATCCGTTTCGCGCCAGCAGCACCTGAAAGCTCAAGGTGGAGAGATACTTACAGTAAATGTGGGTCATTGGCAAAGCCAGCCGCAGCGCCTCGAAATGATGTCCCATACTCGCCATAAAACTATATGGATGTCCATCCGCCCCTGTACGTAGTAGCCTTTGCTTTCACTGCTCTATAAGTCTGGTCTGGTATGTAGGTGCGGGTGGTCATATCAGCGCTGGTTGTACATTGTGTGACAACCCCAGACTCTTGAGAGCGGTGCGGCACTCAGGCTTGTAGAAGCACCAACATGATGAACTGATGCAATATATACATAGTAACTTCTTCTCTTACACGGAGAAGAAATTGCGCACTGATACCCCGTATCTTGCCCGTCATGATGGTCTTGTATCCTTAGGACCTCATTGAGAAGTCTACTCTCTCAAGTGTATTTCTTACTTTTCTTAATAAACAAGTTCTTGCTGCTCTAACTTTATTTTAAGAGGACCAGGAGTATGTTCATATATGGGCAGAGAAGTATCAAGGGACTATCCTAGCCAGACAGCTGCGGGTGTAGAGGGAAGAAATGAGAGAAGGAAAGTGGCCTGCCTCTTGCCCACGTTGTCACTAGACAGTGGCATGTTATTATATGGACGTAGGTTACGTGACTCTACTCAGTACTTCATAGACACTTACTGAACGCTACCTCTCTATTCTGCAAAGACCCTTTGATCACAAGTGTGAAATGCTTTCAGCCCTTCCTATGATTCTTCAAATATCCTGCAATCTCCCGTAAACGCCATAACCTGCCATGCTTGCCATTAAAATATACAGAGTTTGGTACCAAGCAAAGAGGCTAAGCTGCCACTGCGGCCCACCTCTCAGCCCTGAACAAACCGCCCGGGGTTTAAGCTGAAAGCGGATTACATAACTTGGCGGTGAGCAGTCCAAGTGTCCGTGCGCTGCCAAGTCGGTAAATCTGTGGCTAGGAACTTTCGAGTTCCATCCTATGTACCTAGGTTTCTTCTACCTTTAATCAATTATTTCCATGTTCTTTTTGGTTGATCGCCACAATCAACAACGACGCGACTTTCATACACAAGGAGCGTCCACAAGATTGCTGGCATCAGCCTTGCCTCCTTCTACATCATCACCTGTACCCCGTGTATCTCTCGAGACTACCGGATCGGTTATTCCCTTGCCTTCCGACATTCCACACTGGAAAGTGTACAGGACGCGCACCTCTAAGCGCCCATATTTCAGCTTATCCATGTCGATGCAAGTAGTCTTGCACAGTTCGTTGAGTTGAGATATCCTTCATCTACCTAACCTCTCCGTCACCTCTGCGTCACTGCCTAGCAGCCGTCCTTTCTTGCGCGATCACCAGAATTGTTGCTAGAGTCTTGAATCCAACCTGCAGCAACGCGCTTCTGCCTATCCTAGGCTCGTGTCGACAAAGTTGATCTGAAAGAGAAGATTTTCGTAGGGCTCAGCATATTCTGACGCAGTGCCCTGGGGATATGAGCCTTGTTGGTCGTCTTAAGGCAGATCCCTATACTCTGCGACTGACACGCTGAGGCCAAAATATGCAAAGTGTCGGTTCGCAAGACCAACATAGCGATGTCTCACCATTTCTATGGCTACGGCCAGAATCCAGGCCAACCGCCTCCTCCGGGGGCCTACCCATATCAACAACAGACTTCCTACCTTCCACCGTCCTTCAACCCTCCATACGATCCATCCGGCGCACCCTATAATGCTCATACCATCGAGAGCCATTACAATGTCTCCCAGAATTCATACGACTACAATGCGGGTAGGATCCCTGGGCTTGGCATCTCAGGATCCCAGAATGCACCGATGGGAAGCCCTTTCAATGCCCCTCCGGGCATCAACCCCTGGGCTTCCTCGGCGATGCTGCAGTCATCCCCCCCCGCGACCGGTCTCCAGAATTATCCAGCGCAACGGAACAGCCATGGCATGCCAACGCAGTATGGCCCTTCTTCGTCCACACCTAGCAAGCCTACATCTGCCACCGCCGCTCTAAGTGCGTCTGGTCCAGCGAAAAATAAACCACAAAATCAGGATGACTTGGAGGAAGGGGAACTCAGCGAGGGACAATTCGAAGATCTGTATGATTCCAAGGACTCCCGAGCACCCGGTAGCGTACGAGCGTCTCCGTCTCAACCTGGCAACAAGCTGTCTAGCCCAGATGATTTGGCACTACAGAGTGGCCTAGTACACCCTACTAGCAATGCCGAACAGGCAGAAGCCGATCTTTATGGTGTCAGCGAGGAGGAAGGCGAGATACCTGAAGACAACCAGCAGATGGATACAGGTCAGCTCGTCACCCGAAAGTCCGTCAGGTTCCTCTATATCTAACTTCCAATCTAGATTCTCAGCGGTCAAGCTCCTATTCGCCCGTACTGGCTGCGAAAGAAGTGCGGAACAACAACAACATCCCTAGTCGACCAGAGGATTCTGCATCCACCTCTCTGTCTTTACCACTACCAGGCATCGCTTTGGCAGAAAATGCCGCTCACTCCTCTGCCTCTCCTACGAGCACGAACACCCGTCAGGAGGGAGAAATGTATCAGCTGATGCTAGGCTCTTTTCGTACGTTTGAGCAGGCGCGAAAAGAAGCAAAGGCGGCTGTCCTGTGCCTCTTACAGCTAGGAATCAAGTTTCAGGACTACATTGATGAGGGTTTTGATGAAAATGTCATGAAGGGCATTTTTGCCGAGCTTGGCTTGAACGTGACCCAAACCTCACGTCCTGGTGATGACCCCGGTGCAACCACGCTGGCAAGTATCAAAGAGAACCCACAAGAGAAGTCACTAAAGAAGTTACAAGAGACACTACAAGGGAAACTACAAGAGAAATTACAGGTTGCAGAACCTCTCAGCGACACACCTTCCTCTTCGGCTGAGGCAGCCGCCAAGCCCGAGGCTCGTAATGAACGCATCGCCCGGCTTCTTGCAGCGCATTCAAAGAAAGCTGCCACAACAGTCACGGCGCCAAAGCCTCCACCGGAAGAGCCCAAGCCAAATCAATCCTCTCAAGAATCTCTATTGCCCACAGCATCCACAAAATCGAAGGGTGCTAGTGATATGAACCTCTTGCTTCACCAGAAGATGGCTGCATTGAGGAAACAGAAGAGCTCCCAAGCCACGCCATCTCCCACTCCGCAGGATGCTGCGATTGCCGCTGCACCGCCTTCTCGAGCCGGCATGGCAGGCGGCAGTCTCGGCGCCAAGGCTCCCCTGACAGCGCCAGCCTCAGCCTCTGACACCCAGGGTTCCCATAGCCCGTCAGGACAAGCACCAAGTCAGGCCAAGACAGCTGTGCCGGAGAACCGCGAGGAAGACCCGCAACAGCAGCAGGTTCAGCCCGACCAGTCCCGACCTTCGCCGTCATCGCCCATTCCCGGCGTTGTACCGCTGGGGACACAAAATCCGGCTCCGAATGGAAGAAAACGCCCTGTAGCCTCCGACTTCGATGATTATTCGACGACGGTTGGCCCTCCCAAGCGTCCTTACCACCTCGAGACCCAAGACACGACGTTTGTGATCGATGTTAGTGATGGGTCCGACGACGAGGATATGGCGATGGATACCGACGACGACACGCCACCCGGGGACGGGCCGTCGGCCCAGTTTCGGCATGCTGCCGGTGGGAAAGGGTTGTCTCTTGGCGATTTCCCCCCTCTGACCAACACCAAGCGGAGCCATGACTCGGGATCCTCCACCCCGAACGTTTCGAAGAACGGTCAGAAGCAGATGACGGAGCTGGAACGGAAAGAAGAATCGATCCAGCAAATGAAGCAGAAGATCGCCATGTTCGAAGCGCAGGCGAAGCAAAAGGCAATCAACAAGTCTTCTTCGGGGTCTCAAACCCCTAAGCAAGCTGCAGGAACTCCCACGCCAGACCCGAAAGACGGCGAACGTGACGTACTGCGTTCTGGAAGCGCCCCAACTTTGGGCAGCTCCAACGCCCGGGACAGCTCACCGGGACAACCGACGTCGGGCGCTGGCGCTCTGCCAGTCCTGAAGCGAGTCAATAGCTCTAACGTCGCGCGGCTGCGGAATAAGGCTCGAGCCGAGCGTCGCGGGCGTATTGTGAGCCTCGATCTGCCGCGCCTCAGTCGGGCATTGATGGAGAAGCAGGAACGCCTGAAAAATCTTCGCGAAGAAGAGACTCGTCTCCAAGCCGAGATCGACAGCAAGATGGCCGAGCAGAATGCCTTGACAGAAGAATTAAGCCAGCTCGAGAGCGAACCCCTGGAAGGCGCTGTGCAACATGACGGGGCTGATTTGTCAATCACGACAAGTATGTGATCAAAGCTATTACCTCTTCATTGCCCTTTCTCCCTCTTCCGTATTCTCCCCAAGCGACAACAGAATCCCCCCCCCTTTTTTTATTTTTTTTTTCTTTTTTTTTCTTTTTTTTATATATAGATATGCTAATATCACGCAGCGGAGCCTGTCGTCCAAATCGACAGGGCGCCAACCGAGATGCGAACGAGCGGTCCCTCTGATAAGCCCCCCCAGTCGCCAGAGAGTTTATCGTCGGGTGATATATCCATGGCAGAAGATTCGTCTGATGGACGCTACCATTCTCAAGAAGCCGAGGATAGTCAACTCGGACGTGATATCGACACCGAAGCTCGGAGACACCGTGGAGTGTCTGCCAGCCGGGGCGTAGCTCGTGGTCTAGAGCAGGCAAACAGCTCACCTCCTCTCGAGGACTCCAAGATTGCATCCAGAGACGAGAGCCCAGCTCCTACTGAATTGCAGGAGACATCTCCCGCTGGAAGGCACGGTCCTTCAACCTATGACTCCGGGGAGACCAGCGACGCGGTGCTGATAGACGAATCCCCTGCCGCCGCGTCCCCGTCGAGTCCTCTCGCTGTGGTCGAGCCGTCAAGCTCCCATGCGGACTCCGCCGAACAGGTAGATGATCCGGAGCAGATATCCGTCGTGACTGCGCCACGTAGATCCGAACAGGAGCTGGAGCAGGGCGATATTGGAGAAGTACATGTCGTTTTCTCCCTTGCCATGGATTCTATCATGCTAACTGTTGAAGCAGACCAGCGACAAGCCAACCTCCAAACCTGACGCCACGTCGTTCGTGCCGTACCAGAGCCCACTGGGATACTTTCGTGCCTATCGTTTCCATCCAGAATACAAAGCATCCGTCGCCGGCGGATGGAGCTCATTAACGTACAGCAGCAAGATCGAGGCTGACAATGAGATTTGCCCCTACGACCTTGATGACAAAGTGTGTCCCTTGGACGATTGCAAATACAACCATTTCAAGTCGATGCTCCCCGCAGGTACGTTTCCTCGCCTCTCTTCAGAGTACTAATCAAGAAACGAAATGAAACCACAAAAAAAAAATTGCTCTACTACCCCGCGTCGAAGCTGACCCTAGACCGTGACCCATCCAGATGACAAAATCGTCCTAGAACTCGGATCATCGGATGAGTTTACTGGCGACGAGAAGCGACGTTTTAAGGATGGGCTTCGAGAGCTTCTCAACGGCTTCCGTGTCCACAAGGTGAAAGATTTCAGCAGAATCGCTCAAGCAATAGTCGAGTATCGCGCGGGGTTTCTGGGAGACAGGTTCAAGGTGTTGAACCTCCATGGCGTGGTTCTCTGAACCGCCAGGTCCTTCGTCTTGTCCGTATCCAGCTCCCCGAGATGCGTACATCGGCGAACCTTCCCTGGAGGTGGTGACTTCAGCTTTGATGCACCATCCTCAACCGGGTTGCTTCAGCCCTCTCGTAGAACCTCCCCGAACGCCATGCATTCATTCCCCTTCTCGAATTCTCCTTCTCAGTTGCGAACCCCGCAGCTGACTTGACGATTATCATCGTCCGCTCCCTCCCCAAGCTTGCGCTCCTCAATTATCCCGTCCTTCCATTTTGGGCGGTACATGCGATCGGCGTGAGAGGAGAGCAAACTC
>FTLB01006012.1_pt1 | contig 11543 bp, 7 predicted proteins | sample 1658291 | NCBI WGS metagenome assembly FTLB01 (sample SAMEA3914812, study PRJEB12502) | metagenome | biome: forest; material: soil | place: Canada | collected 2011-07-07 | depth 0.1 m
ACACGATCTCGGTTGCAATTCTTTAGCACGCAGAGCTTTTTGCCCGCCGCCAGCAGCCCTACGACGCCTTGCAGGTCAGCAAGTGCCAGGGATGCCCAGCAGGTCACTGCCCCCTTTCTTTGCCCGGGAAATTCAGAACCCCGCAGCCTCGGCGTAGGTCCGGGGGGTGTGTGTGCTGGGCACTGCTGGAGCAGAGGCGCCTAGAGATAACTTAATAGACGCGTTCTGGAACTCTATGGGGGAACCCACTTCGCACCCGTAGAATTGAGATATCAGTGCCTTACCTACCTGACCTGATCTACCTTAATCTCCGCATCGATACCGTACCGCGTGTCGTTGTGCTCGATGTATGAGGAACCCTCGCCCAGACGAAAGTCACAAAACGAATAAGACCGCCGGCGCACAGGATGATCAAGGTAGACGAAGCTCAGCAGCAGATAAGAAAACGACGCCATCACACCCGAAGTCGAAACGGCTGCGCTGGATGCAAGGAACGACATGTGAGGTGCGATGAAATTCGCCCAACTTGGTAAGTTGCTTATCCGTTTCTGTTCATATACGAGGAGAAGCCCCGGGGATCTTTGAAATATTCCCAGCTTAACCCGACCGTCTACACTTTTGCCCGACGGCGGCTCCATCCCCGTAATGGAATCTCCAATGCGATAGTCGCGGACGGCGCGACTCGTGCCTTGGCTTGAATATTCATCCGGCGCAGAAGCCACGTCTTGGGTCTCCCCTCGTGCCTGCCGTGGACACTAACCTCGACTCGCCTGCAGCTCAAACTGCTCCGTAGGAAATCGTGACTGCAGATATGCGCCTCCATCGTTTCCTCTCCGCGATAGGAGGCTGGGCCAGCCCGACATGCCGGGTTTTATGGTCTGGCAGCTCCCCAACAGCTCGCCAGACCCGTCCGATGCGTCGCCCATGAAGACGCCTGATGACTCCAATGAGCTCTTCCACTACTGTCAGTGATCACCGCTTCTCTTGGGCATACCCGAATGACAGCAGCACCAAGCTCACACACTAGACTGCGCGCAGTTGCGGCAAATCTAAAACAGAGAGATTGGACAAGTTCCGGGGCCTACTTAGGGATACCAGCCAACATCTTCACGCCTGGTGATCCAAGAGCCGACTGGCACGTCGAGTAGGTCCTACCCAAGCCCGCGTGGCCCAGTAGACCACAGCAGATTAACCGGATTGAATACGCAGCGTCGACTTACCAACGCAGGAACCAACAGCCCTCCGGGGCACGCTTCTCATGGCCGCGCTGCATTACTCTTGGAAGACGGGATCGCTAAACGACTACGAGAATACGTTTCTGCACCACAAAGGAGAATCAATCCGCTTGGTGAACGGATGGTTAGGGCACCCAGACGCCAGAACATCGGCCGCTTGTATGAAGTTGATTGCAACTCTCTCTGTCACGGAGGTACAATCTCGCAACCCCCCACCTCCCGAGCGGCAAGGAGAGATGGACTTAGACTAACACCCGGTACTAGAGCTGCATCGGTAACTTCCCTGCCGCTGACGCGCACCTCGACGGCCTCTTGACATTGCTGGACATGAAAGAGACAGAAAGGGCGAGTTCTGGTCCCAGTTCTGGTCCCAGTGCCGACGACGAGGACCAGGACGACGAGGTTCTCCAGCGTTTGATTCTAATGTAAGTCGGGTCCAGGAAATTCAGACCAGTAGTCTCGTCTCCTATTTGTCGATCGAAACGCTGACCGCTGGCGACCTTGTCCTCTACAGAGCACACAATTTCTCCCGCGCCGTCAAAAGCCGCCTCGCCGAGGGATTAGCACGACAGGTCGACCTCTTTGATATATGGCAAAAGTCCTTCACCGGTCTCGCCGAAAACCTCACGGCCCTCCGTCTGATTCCTTTTTATTTCCCCACCGCGCCCGACTTACGCGTGGCCCCCGACGTCGACCCAGAGCCGGTCATCGACGCCCTCCGTGGCATTACGTATGCCGTACTGCAGAATGAGACGCCGCAGGCAGGTCTTTTAAGTCCTTGTGTGTACGACGTAGTAACGGCGCCACGCAGGATCTGCGGCAGCGAAGACTCGACCACATGCGACGGCTGCAAGAGCCTCAGTGGACTATTCCTGGCGTACACCGAAGCACATGTCACATCCTTGTCTCGCGACCCGAGGAGTCGAACCTCCCCGCCGGCAAAACCCTCGCAACCCCCGCTGTTGTCTTCCTGGGTCGGTCTTGCCACGGCCGCGGGCTTCTATCTGAACACTGTGCTGCGGCTCTGGAATGGCGGGAACCCGGAGGAGCCACGCCTGTTCGATCGGTTGATACGGATGTTGAAGAAGGATATCGCCGGGACCGAGGTGGCAGCCTTACGGGCCGGGAAGGGAACTCTTCTGAACGCCCTCTGGTTCTGGAAGGTTTTCATGGGAGCCTACGCGGCCCAGCGCCTAGCAGAATCCCAAAGCATGTTCAAAGCCACACCACCGCGAGAGGACAACCCGCAGCCCAGCGAGCCTTTGAATATACGATGGTTCGGCGAGAGGATACGGAGGTGGAGCCAGTTGACCGGGACACTCGAGTGGAGGGAGGCACGCGCCATGTTGATGGAGATTGTCTATCCTGAATGCCCAGTACAGCTGGAAATGGCACAAATGCCACAGAGGATATGGGAGAGCGCGGTGCTCAGCGAATTTATACCTATAGACTTGTCGTTATAGATTAACGATTGGGACAGGGGAATTTATGATGGGGATATGATTGGCTCCCTGGATGGAGGCAAATACAACACGAATACACACGATACCACACCAATAACGATCCCGTCATAGCTCAGATCCACTGCCGCGGGTCGTGCATCGGCCTCGTTACGGAGCAGTCAGCTGGGGTCTTTACAGCAATATACTTAATGGCATATTAGGCATCCTTTTGCGTGAGATAGGGTACGGAGACCAGCCGACTGGGCGCCAGCTAGCAGCATTTGCGGCCTGAAGTTGCTCATTACGGCCTGGGTCAGGGAATTCTGGCACTGGCCAAGCTTCCCGCCAAGGAGCATAACGCTGAGCCTCGAAATGATAGCTGGTAGGTGCGAGTTTTGTCGGGAGCTAAGAAGGACCTCGTCGCACTTGGGAGCTTGACCAGCGAGTTAGGGTCCAGAAGATATAAACTCGTCTTTAAAACTACCCTAAGTACTTATATACCCAGCGGGAAGCGGCGATCAAACCAAGAGTCCTCCGGCCAAGAATGGCCATCACCGGGTCCAAACAGGCCCGTCGACTGGAGTTCCAGCCCGCATTCCTTTTCCTGCCAGGGCTTGCAGGTCGATGTGCATACCGTCCCATTCTTGGGCACAACGCCGTGCTCGAAGTAATCTCGTAGAATCTGGTTCGTACAATCGCTCCATCCCGAGGGAACCGCACAGTGGCCGACGGACTCCTGTATGACGACGGCCGATCCGGGATGGCCAGACGACATCCTGTGGGCGTTGACCAGCGGCGTAACCGGGTCGAGTCGCGTCGTCAGCAGCAGCATCGGGGCCGCCGGGATGCCCTCCTTCAGACTGGGGTCGGCCGGAGGCGTGGCCCACGGGCCTGGGAAACGCCATTTCGCCCTCCCCTGAAGACCTAAGCACTGGATAGGGATCTGGGCCCACCTAGCCCCGACCATATCGGAGTCGCTCTTGAGCTGCTTGATCACACCTTGGTAGTATTCGAGGCTTCTCTCCGGAGCATCTGCGGCGTCGTTGCAGGCAATGGCGTAGAGACCATCGGAGGTCGGCAGGGGTAAGGTAATGTTGTCTGTAGCGCACGAATCTTGAATACGCGGGATGTCTGCGTTCTCCATCAGGAGCGTGAAGTTGCCTTCGAGCGCCTCTGCGAGCAGCCGAGCCTGGCGGGGGAACAAGCCGATCGGCTTGTACACGGAAGCGAAAAACGAGCCGCGGACGTCGTTGCCGGTCACGGCGCGGATGTACTTCCCCTGCACGAACGAGACCGGAGCCTCGTCGAGATCGGCAATGAGCTTATCTATGCGCTTTTTGATGTCTGCGCTGCTCGTGTCTGCGGCGGCTCGGATGGCACAGCGGTCGGCGGCCTCGAAGCAAGCGTCGTAGAAATAGTCCACGATTGCCTCAGTATCGACCAAGTTTGTGGTCCAGTTCTTTGAAGCAGTCGTCAGAGGGCTGCCAGATCTCACTCGTGTTGGGGACAGATTTACTTACTCCGCTCATATAATCCACGACGTCCTCGACGCCATCTATGACAACGCGACCGACACGTCCCGGAAACATGGACGCAAAGGTGTTGCCCAGAACCGTCCCGTACGAGAATCCGATATACTGAAGCCGTGCAACTTCGGAGGTCTTACCCTTGTGGTGCACCAGGGGATCCTGAGCCTGGCTCTCTGTATACGAAAAGGCGCTCAGCTCCTTCTTCTTCAGCTCGTCGAGCCGGTCGACGATTTCGACCATGTCCCTGCTGACAGCGGCAGTAGAGACGTGCCTCAGAATCTCCGAATCCCTCAGCGTATCCTCGCAGAGGCTACCCAGCGCTCCATAGAGCGCCAAGTGACGCTTCAGCGCATCGTCGCTAGCGTCCAGCGACCCGACACCGCGGTCTTCCAGACCCCACGCGTCCCGGGCGAAGCTGTCTCCGAAGCAATCCGCCCGCGGCGTGGTGTACTGGACGCCACGCGGGTCGAATGACAGAATGTCGTACTTCTTGTTGCCGTCCAGCACCCGCTGCAGGTGCCTGCCGAACCGCTGGACAAAGGAGACTCCCGGTCCGCCCGGCCCGCCGGGGTTGGTGATGACGGTTCCGCCGTAGTCCCGGTGGCTCTTGGGTACTTTGGCGGGGAGCGTGGCGATTGCGATATCCACCGTCTTGTTGTTCTCCGGATCGTTCCAGTCCATGGGGACCCTCAGGCGTGCGCACTGGAAGCCGTCGTAGCAGTCCGAATAGCGCAGCTCCCTGGTCGGCTCGATCGAGAGCCAGTCAAAGGCCGGCGCATCGGCCGTGGTGAGAGCGGCCGCGACAGCGCCGCTGAGGCTGCCGGCTGCGAGGGCAGCTCGTTGAAACCGCATTTTTTGTATACTCCTTGGAAGCCAGAGAACTGATGAGCCAGCGCCAATATCGATCAATGCAGAGGCATCGTAAATTATTTACAGTACAGTTGACCGTCAAACCCAACCCCGCACAAGATAGTCGTCGTCAACCACCTGCCTGATATGAACGGCCCCACAGGCTGTTCCTCTCTTGGCGGCCATCAAGACCGGCAATGCTTGTGCCGGCGAAGTATTCCAGAGAGAGGAAATGGTTGGTAATAGACTCGTTAACCCTGAGGCTGAAGGTTATATGTCCTTAGAGGGTGGAGGACCGTTTACTGCCGATCTATCACCTTTGTTTCACGAGACGAGCATGGATGGCTGTGGTATTGAGGACATAGGAGACTGCAGCACTAAATAAGCTATCACCGCCCGGGTTTAGCTAGAGTGTAGTAGTTACAGTTACAGCAGCTATTGGTAAATGGCAAGCTGACTGAGCTAACCAATGGAAACCGCTCTGATTACCTATATTATTTTTCTCGAGCTTTATTCTCGAGTGATTAATCTATTCTTACTCCAGAGTATGTAAGTGAAGAAGCTCCCAACATCGGCAAGCTTAATCTTGCTAACTAGCGAGATAATTTTAGTGGCCCCCTCTGATAGCTTGGGGGTAGATGGGTATTGTACAACAAGCTATAGAATCCGATAGTCATGAGACCGAGGACACCATATGTTATATCCTCTGCTCATGTGGGATAATAAATATGAGTATATTGATTTTATATGACAATTGGTTTACTACGACTGCACCTACTTTTTCCTAAAGGATGTGCTGGCAAACTACTTGATCGCTAGTTTATCCATGTACTGAGAATGACGGCTCTAGATACTGATCCAGGCACTTGGAACTCAGTACCTAGCCCAGGACGTATTGGAACATCCAGAGGAATCGTAGATAGCAGTTGACTAATGATTCGGCCGAGATACTGACACCATAAAGGGGTTTCGTGGATTTTCTCGTTTCTAGCGACGTGCGATAACACGACTTGATTATTCATGTACAGTACCAAGCCACCTTTGCAACCGCTGCGAAAAATCCCGGAGACTCGTGGAGCGACGGATTGGGTACTTTGACGGCGCTAAAAAGTAAGGCGAAATATCCCCATCCGGCTAAGACGACCGCGCTGATCTCAGACGGCGCGAAGAAAAAAAAACGGCAGAAGGAAGATAACCCGCCCGCCCGCGTCGGACGCGGAGATGGTGTATACCGACAGCGACCGAAAATCAGGCACGAACCGGGATGTGGCGTGACGGTGGGAATATTGGTGCCACGGCCTGCCCGAAGTTGGGAACTAAAGTCATCCTCCTCTGGGCTAACAAATGAGCTTGGTGAGGGTGGTGAGGCACTGCACAGTAACTACTGGATGAGAATAAGCATCACTAATGACATAGGGCCTTATGTACCGAGGTAGTTATTGTGCTGTACAGTGCCGTGTAATTACCAACGACTTGGGTGCGCGGCTGGAAATAGAGAGATTGAGACCTCAGCGGTCGAAGAGGATTGATCAGATACCCAGATAATCCTGCTTACTGTATTTCTCCAAAGCGCGCCGGCCATTTGGAGCTTGGGTCATTAGGAGAAGGGAAGTTCTGACGATTCAGTTGAGTAAGGCAGGGCAGGGATTCTGTCCTGTACATAGTAGTCTTTGTTTACCTACTTCGTGCATAGGATGGGATGGCACCAGGTAAAAGTATGACGAGAGACACGCGCATGGGTAATTTACAGGATCAAGTAACTTTTACAGAGTACAGACTTGGGTAGGAATTATAAGAGCCAAGACAGGGCTGAGAGAACCACACAGACAAGCATCTCGGCACGTCGCAAGGATTGGTATGAGTGGAAGACTATTTTTCTTCATCTTGGCTTTGGGTGTGGCTTGGGCTGTCCCACGAAGCGCCAGGGCTTACGAAGTATAGAAGCATGCGCCGGGCAAGAAACGATCGCAGGCCGCTCGGTGGCGCTGGTCGTGTCGCCAGTGACTAGAATCCTCGCATCAATTTGACGCGGTCGAAATAACACACTCTGCGTGGCATCGGTTTGTTTACTACCTACAGTACCTAATATTGCCAGCAACGCAAGTGCCGGAGCCAGAAAGTTACAGGTTAGACCGCTGCGTTGCACTGGAAACATAAGGTTGGTTGTATTCCGTATCCCAGAGCATGTTAGGTAGTATCTAATTTGGGACCATCCGGAAGCGAGCAAAATGGCCCTGGCAACGCACGGCTGGACGGGATCCCAGGAACCAAATGCAAACGATGCGGGGGAGGGAGGACGCATCTGGTCAGTCAACAACCGGGCAGAGTGGCAGTGTGAGTGGACAAGAGGATCAAAGAGGGTGTCGTGGTCCCTGGAAAAAGCGCCAAACGCGATCGCCCAAATCTCCAATTTCGTTCCAGGAACAATCTGCCACACGTCTTGAGGTAGCCAAACAAAATTAACAACATCGTGTTTTTTCTGGATCTGGGATTAAGTTTATTAGCGCGGGGGCGGAAATGTCAACAAAGAGAGAGACCGCCGCCTGGGCCTTGAGGAAGGAATCCTGGACAACCAGGACAGACCGCGCCAGACGATTGAACAAAGGAGCGACATGAAGGATTCGGCTCGTGGTGAGATACCTAAGGTAAGGTAGGCAGGAATCTATGGGAGCGCTACAACTACGAGTCCGTATTCTTGTGCCTGTCTGCTTGCATACCACATTGCATCGCTAACGGCTGTGCCTTACACAGACACTGACCGTTGGAGTGCAAGGGTTCTAGACCTTCGGTACCTATCTAGGTATATTCTGCTCGACCCCAAGCGAGGATGGAGTAATTTGTAAAAGGAGATACATACCCATCGTCTCGCTGATACTTGTCTGGTATAAGTCTGCCCAGATAGATTGAGGTACTCGGCCGACTGGCTTCTATATGGGAGAAAATAAGTACTGTCGCTCGAGGTTGGTACGCAAGCAAGTAATTCATGCCGGCACGCTCTGATGCGGAGAACTACTCCAGATTTCCCCCGTAACTGTAGATCACTTTGACACGGTCCCAGGGTCCGTAGCCTGGCCGCCACGGCTTGCTGGGCCCCTTCCGGCATCCAGGATCCTCCACCGAGCCTCTCGGCACAGCCATAGCAACACCCGTCATGCAGTCCTGTGCCAATCGAGACCAGCGCCTCGTGCTTTGTTGCATATCTCATGCAGCTGGCCCCCAGAGCATCGCCCTACTTGGCTGCTACTGTAGGTATAAGGGATTTTATTATCTGAGCGCGCGGTGGCCCAGACCTTTCCACATCTGTTTATGGACTATTCCACGCCTTCCGCGCGCCAGATAAACTCATAATCTGGAAGGTCGCCCACAGTTCACGGTCCTCGCTTTCCTCACCAATGTCTGAGTGAGCTGTGGTTTCCGACCGAACCTTTCTCCATTGAAACCGCATAATCTCTATTTCCCCTCTGTCTTTGTCTCTTACGAGCGAGGAGCATCACCATCCGATTCCTCTGGGAATCATAGTCTGCACCGCACTTCCGACCTCAGAAGATCGAGCCTTCAAGGGTTCTCCTGGGCTTGGTTGGTGGTTCCAGTTCCCCCTCAACATCGCTCGCGCCTTGCGGGGAAAGCCGGTATCTGCTAATCAGAAAATCCTTGCAGACATTTGGCTCGGAAAATCGCCTCTCCGGCATCAATTGATCGCCAAGATTCGCCCGTGTGTGGTTTGCGTATACTGTACCGAGTGTACTTCGGTACTGTGCCTCATTGTCATAGACGGCGCCAGTGAGAGAAGACGAAAAAAAAAAAAAAACTGCCTAAGGGACACTCCGAGACAGCCCGGTCCGATCAGAACCAAAACTTGCGGAACGCCACCGAGCGACTAAGTACTGTAACTAAGGCACCTTAGTTCGTAATCCGGGGCAGAAAAAACTTCTTGGGTCAGCCCGCAAACCCTTGAAACCACCGACGTACAAAAGGGACCAACGCCATTTTCAGGGGCAACGAGGGGGCTTCAGTCGTATTTTGGTTATGGGATTCTGACGACTGACGCCGTAATTTCACCAGGCAACATTTCTGTCTTTTTTTTTTGTCTCTCTCTTTTCCACCCTCTCTTTTGAAGATACGCCTTCCGAACATCGCTGGAGGCTGTCAATTCGATCGCTCTCAGCCCCGACCCCCATCGATTCCCTCACCGTTATGACATCCTCAGCCCGCAGAATCGTGTCCATCTCGGATTGGGCTCCCATGCATGAGGCCATGTACGACGAAACCTCCACCGCCGCCCCGGTCTCCCCCTACCAGAAGGCCCCCGCGCTTCCGCCGTCGAACGAGCCTCGATTCAGGAGCATGAGCATGTCACTGCCCTGGCGACAGCGACGCCGATCCTCGTTTCTGAACATGGACGAGCACATTCTCGAGAAGAGCAAGAGCCACGAGTCCGGCGATGTTTTCGACAACAACGAGCCCTCGGCGTCGACGCGGCCCGACCAGAACCGAAATGTCAAAGGCATGCTCCGGCGCGCCTCCATCACGCTCAAATCCGGCGTCATGGGCCTAGTCAACCGTCGAACGTCTGTTCCGGCGCGGAGACCATCCGACTTTGGCGTCGACCAGCTCCAACACTTTCGTCTGCCCCCAGCACCAAACGCAAACGCCAGACCGACGACCGCCCACGCGACATGGCGGCGCGTGCGTCAAGCCGCCAGCTTCCACCGCCAGTCGCGCATGCTGCACACAGGCTACGGTGACCGTCCTTTCGACCTTGATCCGATCGAGTCCCCGACATTCCCTGTCCCCGGCTCTGGTGAGCAGCCGCCCATCATCCCCCGGAATACCGGTGCGGCAGCGAGGCAAGCCGCGGCCAGCGCATATAACAATGCCTTTTCCCATGGCGTCGTGGGACTTCCGCTGCCGAAGCCCGGCTGGCTCGAGACGGACGTGGACCTCAGCGACCACGAGAGCGGAATTGGTATTGCCCTGACAAGCACCGAGATGGAACAATACGTCCCGTCCGATGAGGTCGACTCGGATGTAGATGTGGGCATGGATGGCGCCGAGGATTTGGCTCACATCAGCAAAGTGGACTTCGTCTCCCGTCTTCCTGCCGAACTTGGCATCCAGATTCTCGCCCAGCTCGACGCGAGCGCTCTGACAACGGCCAGTCGCGTGAGCCGGAACTGGAGAGAGATAGTGGCCAACCAACACATCTGGCGGGAGTCATTCCTGCGGGAGAAGACGACGACCTATGCGACGAGCGGCTATGTCAAGCCAGGGGCCGGCCTGGGCGTCCCTGCCGTGCATCCGTCCAACGACTGGAAGGAGATTTACAGAGTGAAGACAGAGCTAGACAAAAGATGGGAGGAAGGCAAGGTCCGACCCGTGTACCTGAATGGCCACTCCGACAGTATCTATTGCCTGCAATTCGACGAGTAAGTGCTACAGCTGAGACGCGGCGGATGGGGGATAGATAACACATCAAGATACTGACAAGCGGACAGGGACAAGATTATCACGGGATCTCGAGACAAGACAATCCGTGTCTGGGATATGCACACATTCGCTTGCAGGCTGGTCGTCGGCCCGCCCGAGGTCATCAACGATTCTGGGCTCTCGCTCCTCTACGACGAATTTGGCAATCCCACTCACTTCGCTACGCTCCCCGAGACCGAGTCGAATCCCCTCGCTGCCGACGCTCACACCCAATCCCCGGCCCGTGCGCACGCCTCGGTACCTGCCCTGGTAGCATTCCCAATGCACCACAAGGCGTCCATCCTCTGCCTCCAGTACGACGACCGTATCCTCGTGACCGGCTCCTCCGATTCCACCTGCATCGTCTACAACGTACGATCTGGCTACCGCCCCATCCGACGCCTCGAGCATCACAACGCAGCCGTGCTCGACCTGGTCTTCGACGACAAGCACATTGTGACGTGCTCCAAGGACATTTCCATCTGCGTCTGGGACAGAGCCACGGGCAACCTCCTCAAGCAGCTGCGCGGCCATTCGGGACCGGTCAATGCGGTGCAGATGCGCGGAAACACCATCGTATCGTGCAGCGGCGACTTCCGCGTCAAGCTATGGAACATCGACACGGGCAAGAACATCCGTGAGTTTTCTGGCCACACCAAAGGCCTCGCATGCAGCCAATTCAGCGAGGACGGTCGCTACGTAGCTTCTGCCGGCAACGACAAGGTCATCCGAATCTGGGATGCGAACACGGGCGAGTGCGTTCGTGAGATGAAGGCGCACGAGAACCTGGTGCGCAGCCTCCACGTCGACAGCGTGTCCGGCCGGCTCGTCAGCGGCAGCTACGATACCGACATCAAGGTCTGGGACATGGAGACGGGCCAGCCTTTGCTCGATTTCCCCAGGTGGCATCAGAGCTGGGTGCTCAGCGCCAAGAGCGACTACCGCCGAATCGTCAGCACGGGACAGGACCCCAAGATCTTGGTCATGGACTTTGGCGCCGGTGTACGAGGCATCGAGATGCT
>FTLB01685324.1_pt1 | contig 11543 bp, 9 predicted proteins | sample 1658291 | NCBI WGS metagenome assembly FTLB01 (sample SAMEA3914812, study PRJEB12502) | metagenome | biome: forest; material: soil | place: Canada | collected 2011-07-07 | depth 0.1 m
CGTCGTCGTCAACAATGCGGGGCACGACGAGTCGACCGTCTTTCTCCGAGTACTCCATGTCGGTGGCCTCGTCGTTGAACACCTTGTTGAACGCCTGCAAGACGAGGTCCACCTTTGCGCTGTCTTCGAGGCGAGACTCGGGGTCCAGATCTAGCGTCGCAACCATGGCCGCGGTCTCGGACCGGACGGACCTGGTTAATCCCAAAGCCATGTTGGCGGTCGGGTTGGTGGCGTTGAGGTAGGCTCCGCGAGTCACCCACATGACTCCGGCGGCGCTTGTCAGGAGCTTCTGAATGCGACTGAATCCCTCCGGAGTGAGGCTTGGCAGAATAGATTTTCCGAGCTCACAGAAGATGATGTGCTGATTATCCAGATCCAACAGCTGCGGTGCGTCCTCGAAAGTGAATACCGAAGGTGCCTTGGCCGTCCGGGCTTGGACGGCATCGATCAGGCCATCCAGCTGGGACTGGGATTCAGCTCCGCCGGCGATGACAGTGACAGTCTTGTCGGACCAGTCCGGAATAGAGGTCTCAAGACTCCCACTTGCCATCGTGGTAGTAGTCTGATCAATCGTCGTCTCGGCCAAGGTTCCGCTCATTTGCTTTTCGTTCCCGGCTTCGGGCTTAGGAGTGTTGGTTCCACTGGCATCCTCGGAAGAAGCGTAACCGCTGTCGCGGCGATCGAATTGACCGGCAGCATCTGCACCGTTTGCCAAGCCAGCATCGCCTGGGATCTTCTCTGCTGACTCCCACTGCAGCTTGAAGCACAGATTGCGCGGTGGGTTGCTGGCCAGACCGTCGCCCTTCACCGGGGACATCTGGAGGCCGACCAAGCTCACGACCGCATCGCCATCGTGAGCAGAAGAAAACGCATCGATACTGAAGTCGGTGACAGATGGGTTCTTGAAGTCAGGTCGGCCGTGTGCACAGAGCTGGACTGTCTGTCCCGGTGTCTGGAGAGTGGTGCGCCGGATATGCAGCTCCTGGATAGCTGACGGCATGAATAGCGATCCCATTCCGAATCGCCCAGCTCCCAATATCGGAAACACAAGCTGGATGAGCTGATCGAACAGGGACGGGTGAATAATGTATGGCGTCTCGTGGTTCATAGGCATGGTAGTCGCGGTGTCTACGAGCTCGGCGACGGCAACAGCATGGTGGCGACCCGCCCGGATGGAGTTCAGCTTACGGAACGTGGGTCCATAGATGGCTCCCTTACTATCGAGCTCCTCGTAGTACGAGGGAAGGGACACGTCTTCGCTGCATTTCTGCTCGGCTGCAAGATATCTGCGAGATGCGACCGCGTGGTGAGCGGAGCTGACGAGGTTCGACCCGTTGCTCTTGCGGACCGAGATCATGCCACGGCAGTGTTCCGTCCATCCTTTACCCTCCTGGTACGACAGGATGCGGAAATCGTCCCAGGTATCCGAGTAAGATCGAGTGCCCTCGGCATAGGGGGCCATGGTGAGGACAACCTCGTAATCGTTTCCGTCCTCCATGAGAAGAGGTCGCTTGACTTGGATCTCCCGGAGGTTGAAGTACTCGAACTCGACGCCACGCAAAGTGGCGCGCTGAGCCGCCGCTTCGACAGCCATGGAGACAAACCCGGCAAAGGGGAACGTGGTGATGAACTGCATCTTATGGTCGCGCAGCCAGGGGATGTCCTCCGTCCTCAGGACATTACGCCAAGTCGGCGCCACCTCGTTCGAGAAATCTGCTAGAAGCCCGAGCAAGTCGTGTCGAGGGAAGGGCTTCAGGCGATGCTGACGAGACATGAGAGGCTCCGACCAGTACCTCTGACGCGACCAGGGATACGGCATCAAATCAGGGACGAGGGCTGGCTTCTCCACGTTCGGATCTTCTCGGTTGACATGAGCGAAATCCACCGGCTGGCCCTTCATGTACAGGTTGCCGGCCAACGTCAGGGCGGTGGTCATGGCATCTTTGTTTCGCACGAGCGCCGAGAAATAGCTGACCTTGCTCGCTTGCTGTCCGACTGACTTGAGAATCTGCTTAATCGGTCCCTCGAGCGCGGCGTGAGGGCCGATTTCTACAATGACATCTGGAGAACTGGCCAGGCAGAGTTCTTTCAGAGATGTGGAAAATCGAACCGGGCAGGTCAGATTGTCCACCCAGTACGAAGCGTCCAGGGTAGACAAGTCCACTTTCTTGCCATGGAGCGAGGAGAAGAATTGCACATCGCTACCGGCTACCGGTCGCGTGTCCTTGATGGAGCTGTGGTAGTAATCAGCGACGAGCCCCATATGGGGTGAGTGGTAGGCCACCTCAACAGCGAGCTTTCTGTTGAATAGCTCTTTGCTGGCAACTTGGGCCGCGAGTTCATCAATCGCAGCTTCGTCTCCGGACACGGTGACCGAGTTGGGAGAATTCTCGCACGCAACAACGGCAACACCGCTGCGTAGACGTTTAGCTAGAGGGATCATCTCGTCGGGTCCTGCGCCGACAGCCATCATGGATCCCTTCAGGTCGGGATGCTTCTTCTTCATCTCAATCACGGCTTGGCCGCGGAAATAAGCGATTGCCATGGCTGATTCGAAGTCCAGTGCTCCTGCGGCGTAAGCTGCTCCGATCTCGCCACTCGAGTGCCCAGTGACGGAGGACGGAGCAATGCCCCAAGACTTGAGAAGATCTGTGAGACCAAGCTGTACGGCGGAGCAGATGGGCTGGCTGATACGAGCCTGGTTGACCAAGGTGCTCTCCTTGTCTTTCATCAGCTCCTCCATCAGAGAGAAATCGGCACCAAGCCGCCTCAGGCAGCTGTCTGCTCGGCAAATTGCCTCCTTGAACAGGGGATAGGTGTCAAGAAGCTCGCGTCCCATAGCGTGCCACTGGGCTCCCTGGCCGGTGTACACAAAAGCCAACTTTGGCGCCTGCTGAGACGTCCGAGTCGGCTTGGCATCACCGGAGGCAATAATTTCTCCGAGCTCAGAAGACGTCGAGGCAACCATGCCTACCCGCCAGGGCAGATGCGATCTGCGATGGCCGAGTGTGTAGGCCAGATTGCGCAAGAGCGCCCTCTGGAAGACTTCTGGATGCTGCTCCAAGAACACGCTGAGTTGGTTCAGAGACTTCTTGGCAGCGACTTCGTCGTTGGCAGAGAGAACAAAGAGGCGAGGCTCGACCTTTGGCTTGCTAGGCTGCCCAGACTTGGGGAGGAAAGGCTCCTTCTCCAAGACGCAGTGTGCGTTGGATCCTCCGAAACCGAAATTGTTGATGCTGATGAATCTTTTCTTCAGGGGCCACGGTCGCTGCGCCGTCGGTACCTTGATATTCCACTTTTCAAGAGGAATATTCTCGTTGGGCGTCTCGAAGTTGGTGTTTGGTAAGATAAACCCCTTTTCGAGCATCATCGTGGCCTTGATGACCGAGATGAGCCCGCTGACATTCTCTGTGTGTCCGAAATTGCTCTTCACGGAGCCCATGTACAAGGGCTTCCGAGCAGTCCGGCCATTGCCGAAAACGTTATAGATTGCTGTTGCCTCTATTGGGTCGCCGACTTTGGTGCCAGTGCCGTGAGCCTCCACAAACCCAACGTCAATTGGGTCGATGCCAGCTCGCGCATAGACATCCCGCATCAGTTCCTCTTGGGCTTTGCCGCTAGGAGAGGTTATACCTGGCACTTGATGAGCACATTTCTTTCTTTTCTGCCACAGTTCTTATGTACGTACCGACAGTCCTGCCATCTTGATTGGCACCCGTGTTGACGATCACAGACCGGATCTTGTCGTTGTCCCTCAGGGCTTGATCCAGCGGCTTCAGAATCAGGGCTCCGCCAGCTTCTCCGCGGGCGAATCCCGCCTTGGCTCGGTTGTCGAAGGCGTACGTCTTTCCTTCCTCGGAGAACAATCTGGAACCTGTCAGATTTCAAGTATGGTAGGCATTGAGGTCAGGTGATATATGCTCGCAACATCATACCTCGAAAGGGACATCGACACCCAGTCACCTGGCTGCAGATTCAAATGGCAGGCTGCCACGATCGCCTGATCAGACTCTCCAGCGCGAATGCTCTGCACCGCCTGATGCAGGGCATACAGCGAAGAGGAGCACGCGGTGTCAACACTAAAGCTTGGGCCACGGAGATCAAAATAGTGCGAGATGCGTCCAGCCATGATAGACTGGTGGTTGCCCGTAATATCGAACATAGGCGTCTGCTCCAGATCACGGAGGGTGCCGAGTCGATAGTCCGAAGGGTTGCCGCCGACAAAAACGCCAACCTTTTGGCCAATAACTTGCTCCTTGGGGATCCCAGCGTTTTCAATTGCCTCGTACGCGCATTCAAGCAGGAGTCTCTGCTGGGGGTCTGCCAATATGTCAGCAATGTCACTTCTATAAAGTTAGGCCATCGGCCGTGGTTAAAACGCACCCATTGCCTCCGCCTCGGCTTGGGTAATATTGAAGAAAGCTGCGTCAAATAAGGCAGGATCCTGCTTGAGGAAGTATCCTCCGACAGTATTGAATGTGCCTTGCTTGGCAGGATTGGGATGATAATAGGCATCTTTGCTGAATCTGTCGTTGGGAATCTCCGACCATCCGCAGCGAGCTCGAGTCAACATCTCCCAGAAGTCTTCTAGGGAAGAGACGTCACCGGAAAGACGGCAAGACATGCCGATGATGGCAATCGGCATCAGCTTGTATTGCTCCGAAATCTGATTGATATTCGGCTTGGCTGTACCGTCGCCATTGCTGCTTGGCAGGATATTGTTCGCCGGCAAACTCGCGTGCGCATCCTTGGCCGAGCTTGGGTCTGGGCCGGAATGCGCAGCACTATGTTGGCCAGTAGGCTTGGCCATACTGCTGGTGCTAGAAGGGCCAGGGCCGCTTGTACCATTACTCCTGCTCGGCTCCATTATGCTTTATTTTTCAGGCGTGAGATTCTGACCAGCGTAGCCGAAAAAAGCGGCTGAGGTAGAAGGTCAGTTAGAGCAACTCAGGGCAGTCGGACAAAGTTGAATGGAGCAGCAAGCATCAAAGTCTTGGATGAGAAGGACCGGCCAATTATTTATTTCGAAGCGGAATCAAAGAGAAAAAAGGTTTCCAGCAGGCTTCCACTCGTGAATATCACCGAGGCGAGCCAGTTTCATGCTTCTCCCGATTCCCAGTGTTCCTTTAAATGCAAGGGCGGGTTTTCCCGCCGCTGTCCGCTTTCATACTCTTGTTATCAGAAGACGATCATCGTGGCGCTAGTCTGGCTAGAAAAGAGTTAAGATAAGCCTACAGAAGATAGCTTCTTCGATCGAGTGATGAAGTGGTGTCTAACAGATCCGTGTGCAGATGTGAGACACGGATCTGGGGACGATCATGACCCACATCATTGGGAAATCCTTCTATTGGACTCGGCTCAGTTGGCGTTTCCTTAATTCCGTGACTGCTCTCGAGCTTCGGGAAACTCGTCTAGAGAGCGGCCCGCTCGGCCACCCCCATGCAGCCATCTTGGAGGCATTCAGAGCATTCACCAGCGAGCAGGGATCGACTATCTCGATCCTTCGAGGTGGCACCGGAAACAATGATTGAAGCTGGACGTAGCGGAACAGTGGGGTACCATCCCGTCGATTGCGATCATATGTCTCACCCACGTTCCTGTAGATCCCCCACGCCAATTTCTGGTGCTCTTCAAAGGTGTGCCGAGTTTGTGCCGGCCCAACAAACGAGGCGCAGGTACACGATTTCTGGAGATGGATGTATTGCGTATAGAAACGTGGGAGACAATGGTCCGGCGGCCCGCACAGCAAGCTCTGGGTGCAAACTCTGTAGTGCAGTAGGCAGAGAGACACATCGAGCTCTTACACCGACCACAGGTTGGTTTAATTATCCTCTGCGCAAGCCACGCATCTCACGCCCTCACTCTTCTGGAGAGAGTAATATCACGATATGGACTGTCGCTCCAATTTCGGCATTGAATCATGGTTATAATGCGGTTTTGGGCATACGAAGATTGCGCTGATGTCTTCTTGGTATATATCATGCCCCTTCGCGAGTAATCTTCCATGCCCCACGAGTAGGAAGCCGAGTCGTGGGATGAGTATTCCAGCATACTGTAGAAGTCGAGAGTTGGAACTGGGCTAATACAGCGTCCCCGGATCGGGAATTAGCATTTTGGGCGCTCTTCAAGCATCTGTTTCCGTTGAGGACTCTGTTGAACGCTGCTTTGGGTAAAGTTTCCCGCCTGGCGCTTGTCTCAAACCTCTTGAAAGAAAAACATCATACACATTCCTTGGCCTTTCCACTGGAAACAGTAATTCAGCGTGTCGATCAGGCCCAAAAGTAAGGAATTGACTTCCGTTCTTGTAGATGATCACAAGAGAGTCACATAAAGGCTCTTTTAAAGAAATCGACAAATTTGGGCTAGAAAGCCCAAAAGGGCCGTTTGCACAATGTTAGCACCCAAGACAATTTTTCTCGAGGTGAAGAGCCCCTTTCGGCCCGCGCGGGATTCCCAGAAAAGCCGATTTTGAGAAAATCGCTTTCGACTTCGAATGATTCATGGTCAGGTATAGTTGGATGCGTCTCGGAGACCATGGGCAACTCCGCTTCGTAGGATTTTGGGCCAGATCAGCCAGCACTATAAACATAAACCCAGACTTATCATCATATCCATATATCTGTTGAGCTCATAAGTTTTCCGCCAATTGAGATTTACAAGCAACAGTCTTTCTCAATCTGAAATAATCAGATCCCTAACTTCAACCAACATGAAATTCCTCTGTCTCCCGGGCGCCTATGGCAGCGCGAAGGTGAGAACAGTGGTCGTCCTGAGATCAAGCCACAACTGCATAGGCACTAACAACAGTTAGAACTTCCAAGTGCAACTAGGCCCTTTTGTGACAGAAGCAGAGAAGAGGGGCACTGCAAAGTTCAAATGGACCCAAGGCACCTACGAAGCACAGCCTCCTCCCGGATTTGAAGACTATTTTGGTGCCGGGCCGTTGTATCGGTTCATGCTGTACGACGGAATGCAAGCCTTCGACATCCTGGAGAAGATCCGAGATTTCCCAGAGGGCCAAACCGCCGAAGAGACTATGCGTCTATTGATGGGCAGCAAGCCGGCCGAGACTATAGACAGCGTCCGCGAAGCGATTGAACATCTGATCAAGCAAATAGACGAAGACCCAGAGATTGAGGTAAGCGTACCAGGCATGCTATTTATGTGCACTTTAGATCTGCCACTAAAAAGCCTTCTAGGGTATTCTAGGCTACTCGGAAGGAGCTGCCACCGCCGCAACTCTCATCTTAGAAGAGCGCAGGAGGTTGGAGACAGAGGGTCGGCCCAGGCGAATCAAGGTATACACCAGAGGATACTTATCACATGAATTTGCGGGACGATACTGACGATTTCTTCTTAAAGAGGGCCATCTTGCTCGCGGGTTGGCCTCCCTTATCCATGGAAGATGGTCACGCTCGGGTGTTGTTGGCAGACGAGACCGAGGATGTAATCGACGTGCCCACGCTGCACGTTGTTGGGGGCAGCGATCCTTACATCCTGGGAGCCATGGCTTTGTTCAACATGTGTGATGAAGACTGCGCGGAGCTCTTCGACCACGGGAAGGGACACACAGTACCGCGAGATGCTACAACCATCCAGGAGCTATGCGACGCCATTGGTAGACTTGTACAGAAGAAGGAGAGATGGCAAGGGAGTCTCAACTATTCGACACATGCCATTAGTGATACCCAGGGTATGAAGGAGGCTGCAGAAGCACGGAAGGAACAAGAGGGAACAGTCATTGCTATACCTCTGTCTGTCGACGCGAACTAGACTTGTGGATTATGTTAATATTTGCGGCAGGCATAATTTTTTTCTTCTAGGCGTAGATGTTATCTAGGATTGGCCGAATAGATTGCTGTCACTATTACTAACTAGTTCATATTCCATGGGGTTTACCAATTTGACAAATGCCTTGGTGTTGATCGTTAGCCTCTCTCGGCGCCGCTCTATTTAGAGGGACGCTTGGATCTCCTCTCCCAGCCACTGACTGACCATACCCAGCACGCAGAGAGAGCACGAGTGGCACGAGATCTTAAGTAAACTATGCTTGAAACATGAGATGTGTCAGCAGAATATTAGGATGTACGAGAAACGGACGCGAAGGTCCATCGTCCGATTGGCTGCGATTCCAGAAGTGCGGCCTTACACATCGGTCGTGGAGACTTTACATGGCACTAGCGCGGTTGCGCGCCATCTCTCTCGGATTGCGTGATGTCGCCCCTCGCCTAATATCGGCGGCGATAAGCAAGAGCTCATCCCTATAAATTGAATAAGGATGTTTCCCTAGCATTTGCGCTGTTGTTGGTGGCATAGTTTCTGTTGTGTCGGATTGTTCTCTTCTATATTGCAAACATGGCTCCAGGACTCACCAACGAAGTGAATGCCGACTCGCTGGAGTTGCCTATTAGGAAGACTGCCAAATCAGCTTCACCGGAACCCCTGAAGCTTACTGGAGCATTGAATGGCTTCAAGCATGAAGATTCCACTCCGGTCATCGGCCGTGAATATCTCGACCTGAATATCGTCGATGACCTACTGAACGCTGCCAACTCGGATGAGTTGCTCAGAGAGCTTGCCATTATCAGTTGGTTCTCCTTCCCGAACAGAGCGTCCGCTCTTTCTCCATGCTACATCGGTGCTAACCAGAGTACTCTAGTTTCTCGGCGTGGCGTTGTCTTCTTCCGCGCACAGGATAACCTCACGGACGGACTGCAGAAGCAATTTGTCCACCGGCTTGGCCAGCTGGCTGGAAAGCCCGACACCTCTACGCTCCACATCCACCCGGTGCTCAACAACACTGCCGAGTTCAGCGTTCCAGATGCTGAGATTAGCACCATCAGTTCCCTCTCACGGAAGAAGATGTTCAAATTCGAGCGTGAGAAAGATAGGCGGCGTTACGACGCTGCAGACTGGCATTCGGATATCCAGTTCGAGCCTGTCCCGGCAGACTACACCTCCCTGCGCTTGACAGAGCTTCCGACCACGGGCGGTGATACGCTCTGGGCTTCAGGCTATGAGATCTACGATCGATTCTCGCGCCCCTATCAGAAATTGTTTGAGAGCTTGACCGCAACCTTCATCGGCGATGGATTCATCAAGGCAGCCGCAGCAAACCCTGATAAAGTGAAGATCTACGAGGATCCTAGGGGTAGTCCCCTAAACGTTGGCCGGGAATTGTCTGCCGTGCACCCTGTTGTGCGTACCAACCCCGTGACAGGCTGGAAGAGTATTTTCGCCATCGGACCATTTCCCAAATACATCAATGAGTTGAACTCGCAAGAGTCGGAACAATTGCTCAAGAACTTTCACTCTATCATCACTGAGAATCATGATTTACAAGTCCGGTTCAAGTGGAGGAACAAGAACGACATAGGTTAGTGCCCCTTGCGGCAACATCTCTGCCAGGTCATAAGTTGCTAACAGCAGGCGAACAGCTATTTGGGACAACCGGAGCGCCTTCCACAGCGCCACATTCGATTATGAAGGCTTGGGAGAACGGTTCGGTCATCGCGCGGTTGGCATCGGCGAGGCGCCGTTTTTAGACCCGAACAGCAAATCTAGGACCGAGGCATTGGCCGAGGAGGGCACATATGTTTAACTAGACAAACGGAGGTTGGCAAAGTTTCACGGTCTTAGTCAATCTTCAGGATGAATGATGACATCTTTATTCTTTTGCATAATCTTGGGAGCCGTAACACATATCATCAATTTCCTTTTACCGCTATGTCATAAAATGATAGGTTTGCGGCCGTAGCCATAGCTCTCACGTCTAGGTTTCCTCAACCGCACAAGCGATACTGCCCACGAGTGTCTCGAACTAGTATTGGTATTTCTCCTCTACGCTTGCCTCAGGGGGATGGATAGCTATTGCTACAACAATATGCGGGTGAATCAAGTACCCCGCACTACCGCTAAGAAAAGAGATGCCACTCGATTTGTTTCGACTTGGATGAATCTTATTTTTACCGTCTTCCTCTGGGCTAAGGTCGCGAAAGGGTCAATATTCTTGGATGGCTTAGAGGTATGCATCACTTCTCCTGCCCTTTGCTCGGAAATGCAACCGAATCGGGGCCAAGCTCTCCACAGAGTAACCAGCGTCAGTGGGATTGGTATGGTTCACACCCGAACTCCGCAGTTCATCTACGCTCTCGCTTACCGTTTCTCGGCCGCACGCCCGACCGGTCTCCGAAGCCCGATCCCGCACGGATCCGCATCAGGGGGGTAAACAAATTGAGCCGTGTCCGAGCCGGCCCATGAGCTTTGTTGATGGGCCGGAGACATGTCCAGAGTGTGGCTCACAATCGACCGCGCCAATTTTCAGGGCCATGGCGTGGCATGAACTCACAGTCTAGAGCGCAGCATGGCTCGTCCTCGGATACTTTTGTCATCCTACGATGCACTTCACATTTGTCAGAGATTAGCAAAGTTTATGAACCTGAGTCCATGGTTATGCATACCTCTGTTAGTGTAGGGTCTTGACGATGGGAAGAACGGTATTAAAGGAGATGCTTCGACAGCTCTGGTCTTCGCTCCTGTGCATCAACCTCTAAATACCCAGACAACCTGACCAATACCGCCACCAAAAATGACACAGCCCATCACCCTCCACGCCCACCAGAGCGGCCCCAACCCCTGGAAGGTGGTCATGGTCCTCGAGGAACTCGGCGTGCCTTATACCATCAAGTACGAGGACTTTGGCACCATCAAGGCGGCGCCGTACACCGAGCTCAACCCCAACGGCCGCGTACCCGCCATTGTGGACCCCAACACCGGCGTCAAGCTCTGGGAGTCCGGCGCCATCCTCGAGTATCTAGTCGAGACCTACGATACCGAGCTCAAGATCTCACACGGCCCTCAGAGCCCCGAGAGATGGATTGAGAAGCAGTTCTTGTATTTCCAGGTCTCGGGCCAGGGGCCCTACTACGGTTCGTGAACAGTCCTCTTGTGTGCCGCATCCCAAAGCGATCCAAGGAAACTAACCTAGTACTCCTCTCTTTTAAAGGTCAATGGACTTGGTTCGCCCGGTTCCATCCCGAAAAGATCCCCTCCGCCCTCGACCGCTACTTGAACGAGATCAAGCGCGTCATGGGTGTACTGGACAAGGCGCTCGATGGCAAAGAGTACCTCACGGGAGCCAAGGCCACGTACGCTGACCTCAGCTTCATCACCTGGGCCCAGATCGGAGGTATGGCGGTCGCGGCCGACGGGTTCGACGTCAAGACTGAAGTGCCAAACTATGCCGCGTGGCTGGATCGGCTGCTGCAGCGGCCGGCCGTGAAGACGGCGCTCGAGATCAAAGAGAAAGCGGCGGCGGGTACGGCGCACTAGGATGAGAGTCTGACGTGGCATTTCTGGGCGACTCGATTCTTGCTTCATCCATTTTCTGATAGGTATGCCCTCGGAGGATTAAGCAGGGATAGAGTCCCTCGGTAGCAAGCAGAACTTAATTCAATGGCATAGTACAGTGTAGAGGCATAGTACAGTGTAGAAATAAACGATCAAATCCATTTGATGTAGCAAGTCCCCCCCCCCCCCCCCCC
>FTLB01001384.1_pt2 | contig 11539 bp, 6 predicted proteins | sample 1658291 | NCBI WGS metagenome assembly FTLB01 (sample SAMEA3914812, study PRJEB12502) | metagenome | biome: forest; material: soil | place: Canada | collected 2011-07-07 | depth 0.1 m
GGCCCACGCCCTCCGCGTTCGCGGCTGGGTCGTCCCCGCCTACACCATGGCTCCTAAGGCCCACGGCCTGAAGATGCTCCGCGTCGTCATCCGCGAGGACTTCACCCGGCCCCGCGCCGACGCCCTGATCGCCGACATCCGACAGACGGCCGCCATGCTCGACGAGATGGATCGCGACAGCATCAAGCGCCAGAACGAGTTCATCCACCAGCACCACACCGCCTCCGGCAAGGCCAAGCACAACCACCCCAAGTACCGAAAGGAGAAGCATTCCATCCAGGGCAAGGTAAGCACCGCCGAATACCCCCTCGTCCCTAAACCTTCTACCACCAGCTGCTAACCAACCTCATCCTCCAGACTGGCAAGACCCACGCCATTTGCTAGATGTCCAGCAGGAGATTGGAACGCCCGTTCCGTGAGCGAGGCGTTTTATGTCCTTGAGAGGCTCTTGTGCCAGGGCATTCTTCTCGGCTCAACGACGCCACACAATTCTTTTGAGGTTTATGATATGATGCCAAAAATATAACAAGACACACTCGGTCATGCTGGAAGGATACAACAAGGAGTTGGGCTTTGGGAAGCAGCTGGAAGAGGGGCACATGACATTTGCCGGGCTTTCTGGGAGGTGAAATGCGTCACGTAGGGCGAGCGAGATCTGCGATCTCTCTCTCTTCCCATCCCCTCCACTCACTCTTCTTTGCTCGTTGCTCTGATGAGCCCTCGCCAATTTTATTATCCATGCAAAGCGGAGACCTTTTTTCACGATAGCTACGAATACCAACCAGAGTCTTTTCTTCTCCGTTCCCTTTTCTCTCTCTCTCTCCATCGTAGCCAAGTCCCAGAAAGCTCGACCCTGTGATGTGCGCTGTGGCCGTTGAGCTACGTGTCCAAACCTACATAGCAGGCTGAAACCGCTCGCGGCCTGGTTACCGGTGGGAAGTGCGGCATCCCACAAGCAACGCCGGCGGGTCGATTCGCTGGGATGGATGGGTGCAGAGCTTGCATGACCCGCCGGGGCAGATGGAAACTCGTCCTAGCAGAACAAGCGGTGAGCGGCGTACCGATATGCTCTCAAGTTGTTCTCGGAAAACTGTTTGTATATGGTCAAAATCATAATCAAAAGAAAAAGCCAAAGAGCGTGCCGCTGTGATATGTCCTATCGCTGCAGCCTGGCCCCCAAGGTACTCCATATCGTCTGTCTGTTCAGGGTGTCACAAGCACCTTAGCTTCCTCTTGCTGCCAATATTCCCTGCCGCTGCCCTTGCGATGCATGTCAAGCCCCCTCCACTCGTCCCTCAGCCTCTTTGATGTGTTGGGAATCTCGTTTCATTTCCTGTCCGACTATCCGGGGCACTAGTTCCTTGGCTCTCTCTTGCTTTTTGCAAAGCCTGGATCGCCAGGATGGTAGAGCACTCACGATAAGAAGCCTGGCCTGGCTCACGAGTGAAATCGAGAGAAGCAGCTGTCGGAACTGTGTCCGGTGCCTGCCTGTATCGCCGAGACTTATTAAGTGATAACCCCCACTCCCGGGTAACCCACAAACCAAGGGGCTTTATCTCGATGGGTCGGAACCTGCAGAGATGAGCCGCGAAGCCCAAGGATCTTGGCAAGCGAGAGAGACTACGGAGTGATACGGTGCGGTATGCTACCTTGCGTGAAGACGAGACTTGGTTAGCCCGACGGAAATAAATGAGTGGCAGGCTCAGGTGGTCAGGATCAAAGTAGACTCTTAGAGATAGAATGCATTTGGGTTGGTAACCTATCCTCTGGGAATTGCAGTAAGCTAAATGCTAAGTCGAAAGCGTCTAGACTAGAAGCAGATATTTGAACTATTTCTTTTCTTGATACTTAGGCATCCTAACACAAGAGTGTAACTAACGTACCTTGACTTGAGTGTCTATAAATAAATAAAATTATAGGCGAACTCCAATAACGGCTCAAATGGAAATTTTGAAACCTCCAGGGACGCCATAGATGAAGACAATTTTCGGAACTCCCCTTCGCCGCACCTATTTGGAGCTTTCGAACGATCTCTTCTCCATAATTCTCAATGAATATTTGCCCCGGCTGCCACGGAGGATTGGGTGCTTGTATCGTCCGCCACACGGAGCCAGGTTGCGGAGACAGTGCCTGGGATATTCTTGATGACGGGAATGCCAGCGTTGAAAGTTGCAACAGTGGCACTAAGCACAGACACTGTAGACAACAGAGTGGTGACGGCGTAGCTCTGGCTAGAATGGAGTGATGTCAGCCAGCCGCAACTTGTACACTATACGGCGTGGCGTGCCTGGGGGGGAGGTCAGTCCTCCAACACCGATCCCAGCCGCTCGCCCTCCAACCACGCTCAGGCCAGTAGGGTCGAGCTGCGAATAGGCAGCCCCCACGTCGCACCGGGGACAAACGGACACGCGAGAATTTCCCTGGCTCAGATCGATAGAGTTAAGAGAGCGCAAGCCAACGGTCACATCGCCGTCGATGTTGGCAGCTGTGGAGAAATGACATATGTGATGTCCGCCCGAGCGAACGACAAACCCACCTCTCTGGGCTTGAGCATCATTTCAATACGCAGAAGCGTCCATGGGCAACTTCGCCGCAATAGACACGTCCTGTGCCGTTCCTGTCACACCGCTCATGGCGAACTAGCGGTAGACGCCTGTTGTACGACGCGATCCCCGGGAAAGAAACCTTTTCTCCAAATAAGGCGACTAGATTGAGACACTATCAAGGCAGGACTAGACACGGGGGGGATCCTCGCAGCTCTGCCCAATAACTGGACTAGAAGAATACGCAGGCCGCTGCGAGTCATTGGGACCCAACCATGCTGAGCTCTGGAGATTGGGTGGTTACCGTAGATTTGACAGGCCAGGTACGCGGGAGAGGTGATACCAAGGGCGCACTGCATATGGGCAACTGAAATATGTACAAGGCTGGGAGAGCCACAGCCCGCCTCAGCATGAAAACCAACGAGAAGCCACCCCTGAATTTCAGGGGCCTCGTCCCCGTCTATTGGGCATTATCACTTTGTGTGACGCACCAAACCTTTTCTATTCATTTCGACACGCCAGATCGCAATTAATACCAGATTGGGGTCGATGACAGGTGGTCGGCGTCCCAAATCATCAAAGTTCTATGATATTTCTTTTCATACAGCATCACAGTGCCGCCTGGATTCTTAACCTGCTCGGCTACTTTCGGAATTAGATAAGAGCGCCGAGAGCAATGTGACCTTTGCCTACAATTGCTCTAATTAGGACCTGAAGACCGAGCAGGTCACACAGCGTTCGGGGTATTTCCGTGCTACCAACGGGCTGCTTGTTCCATCGGGCGCCGGGCACGGCAGAGACACTGAATGTATTTAATTGAAACTCGTGGCGCCTGCGACCGGATCCTGGCAATGTAGCCTAGTATTGGTTTACAAGAGTCTCAAGAACCGAACAAGAGCAACCGGCTTCCCAGGCCATTTTTTCAAAAACACAAGAACACGACCTATTTGATATTTTTCCGTTGCTTATTCCGTGAGCGATGCTAGGAGATATTGTTTCGGCAAGACGCTTGACACGACCTCTCCGGTTCATTGGCCTGACTGAGGGAGTGTGAAGTGAATGCCCAATGGAATTGTCGATTTCATGTATAGATCGAAGGATTGAGAGCGCAGCTGCATATCTTGAGTCCACATCGGCAACCATGGAGCACTCAAATATGTTTCTTGGTTAATTTGCCAAGTCCATAGAATCCATGGAACTTCATCCGTCTCTCTCGAATTAGAAGTCTCGAAACTGCCGTTGATGCTGATGTCGCCCAGAGACAAGTCCCATATAGACCATCTCTGCAGCATACATAGTGGAGCTTCGCTGTTACGCTTTTGGCCTAGTGGTTTGATATAGGTGACGACTAATAAATTCTTTTTGGAATCCCTTTTGCCTTTAGCCCTGATTTAATACCCCTTTACTTTCTTCAGTACCGCCTCGCAACTCAGCAGTCTTGCTCAGCTGCACGATGCCGACGGCCATAGTAAGCATAAGTTTGCGCTGGTAAATACGGTCCCCGAAGCTCGAGCTGCAGCCCGGGCTACAGTAGACGAGACCACAAGCTAGCTCTAGAGCTTTTGTTCATATCGTATATTTGTATTTTTTTTTTTTTTGAAGATAGAGACCAGAACCTGGTCTCGAGTGATGGTAAAGGGGTTATATCTTGTTGAATAGTGCCTACCTCTGCCGCGACTAAAATCATAGAAGCAGATAGAAAACGACAAACACCGTTTAGGCCAAGGGAAGACAAATGATGACTTAGATTGCAATACCCTCCGCCCAGGACCAGGCAAGCAGCAACATAACTCCCGGACCATCATCTTGTGTGTGTTTTCAATGCCCGCCGTGTCTCCCTGGCCAGACATGATCAAATCCGTGGTCTGCATGCCTCTGGCTTTTGCAACTTACTCGCCCTTGCCCGTCTGTGTCTTTGTATTTCTTTGCCCACTGCCATGCCAACGACGAGCCGGGCGGCGCCCCTCCGCGGCGGAAAAAAAAGCAACAAAGAAAACGAGCAAACACGGACATGGCGACGATGCCCAGGACACAGTCCAAATTAACCCCCTTAATCAAAACTTCACCCTCAATCCAAAGTTTCTCGCTCAATCAAGAGCTTATCCGTACGATCATCTTGCAACAAGACGCAAGTTATGGACCCTGACCGCTTCAGCATGTCTCTCTTTGGCATTCGCCCACGCCGGGGCGATCCCGATATGCCAGAACGGATTTCCTCACCGACGGCCGACGACATCGACCTGCTCCCCGACGAATTGACACGGAACGATGGAACGATGACAAGGCGGCAGGCCGAGGGGCAATCAGCCCGAGCCACGAAAGCGGCAGACGGAGACAGAAGACGAGGTAGCTTTGGAGGGTGGACCGAGGCGCTCAAGTCGGTGTTCGCTGGCATCGGCATTCTCTGCATTCTGGCGCAGCTCGCGCCGCAACGCTTGGTCGGCCCATTCCGCGCGGCACCCTCCTTTAGCTACACCGGCGTGGACCTGAAGACGGAGCCTCTCCTCCGCCCCATCCCCCTGAGCGCAAATATCTCGGATCTGCTGCACTTCCACCGGGACCTAGCGGCCAAGGTCGTCGACGTAAGCAACAACTGGGCTCTAGGAGATCTATTTCAGATGCCGGAGGACCTCGCGAGTCAGGCCCGGAAGGGCATATTATTACTCGAGCTCGAAGAACTCCTGCTTACGCCCGAACAGCTCGCCATCCCCATGTCGAAGCGAAAACCCCTGGACAGTAAGATGTACAAGCAGGTGGCAAGAGCCTTTTCGGCCACATCCAGCAATGTATCGCGCGACTCTTATCGATCGCGCAACCTTTTTGAGGGGAGGATGCTTTGGGCCATCGACCGAGGCATGTCTTTTCTGGCGCAGTCCGCAGACATGGCCACGTATATGGCCTGGTACCTACGAAACTTGCGCAACATAGAGTCCGTGCCTGACCACTTTATGGACGAGGCGGCCTACGTCAGCCATCTGGGGCACGAGGAGGTGGTGGCCAGGGAGAATGCCACCGCAGCACATGTTCTCGCTACCGTGAGGAAGATGGTGTCGGTTCCGGAAGCGCTCAAGAAACTGGGTGCCGACGACGCCAAAAGAATGGCTGCGGTAGCGAAATGGTCGAAGGAGATGTATCAGGAGTGGAAGCTCATGATACCCCTGGTAGAAGAGGCGCTGGCCGAGGCTGAGAAGAACATGCAGGCCCGGGCTGCCGCCCCAGCCCCCCCGAAACGCCGAATGCTACTGCACGAGTATGTCATGCTCCTCACGGACCCGTGGTCTCGCGAAGAACCCCCGCTGGACGTGGTGGCCCACATCGCCTCGGTGCGCGCCCTGCTCCAGGAGCTCGAGGACCTCGCTCCCCGGTTCGACGAGGCATACGCTGAGATGATGGCGGCGGCGTGCGACGACTGGCCTGAACTCGAGGTCCGGCTGCAAACCATCAGCGATGCCGTGGATCTTTTGCAAAAGGGCCAAGGTTGGTACCGTCCACTGACGCCGCGCGAGTTCTACTGCGCTGCTGACGACGTCGCGGGGTATACCGCGGTGCACTTTTATGCGCCAGGGGCCATCGAGCTCGCGCAAAGCATGGATGCATTGGCAGAGTCTCTACGGTGAGGCTAGTCAAAACCGGTATAGCGACAGGCTTTCTGTGAAGGGGGGGGGGTCCAAATCCTGGCGGTAATCAGAGAGAAAGAAGTGGTATTCCAAGAAATGATAATTGATTCGGATGATGTATATGACCCTCGGAGTCATTACTCAGATTCAGAAGTTTACTGCGTGTTGTATACGGACCATTTAAGCTCGTAACCGGGAAGGCTGAAGAAGAAGCGGGAACATGTGGCTGCTTGAGATACATCAAAGTAGAAGATACCAGATCAATACAGTTCAGTTCGTTTGCTACCTGAACTCCCTCCACTGCAGTGTGTTCTCAGGTCACCGTCCACGCAAGCCCGGTGGACAATGTTGCTAGAGGCAGTTTCGCGGATCAGAACTTGGAGCACTGGGGGCGTGATATTGATGTTCCCAAGTCGAGCACAACAGTCGTCCCGGTTGCGAAGAAGAATAACCCTCCAATCCTGACCATAACATATTTCCCTTTCGACCCGTTTTTGTATTGACTTCCACAATCACAGCCAGTACCAATTATCACAGCTCCTCCTTGTCTCCCTCCACACCCCCCTTATCTTCCCTGGTAAAGCTCGGGTGGAACCAGAGCATGGCTGTGTCCCACTCCTCACAGATCCTTCGAGCTTCCTCTCTTCCTTCTTTGGTGTCCCCCTTGCTTTGCATTGGGGTGACGAAGTTGGTGATGTAAATACCCCGTAGGTCCTTCTGTGCAAGCATATGCCTTGCCGAGTGTACAGCCATATAGGCATCGAGGAGCTCCTCGTCCGAGATCAGTTCAACCCGTTTGAGTTCTCGCAGGACGTTGAGTTAGGCAGCATGGACGGCATCGATGCTGAGATCTTTCTTGGAAGGCAGGTTCAGCAGATCGAAGGCGGTGGCTACGGAGAAATTGGGGCGAATCTGTGCGAAGATTGGGGCCACGCTCTCGACGCGATGATGAAGCCAGCAGAGGCGCTCGAAGACTCCTGCACCGGCGGGTGGAGGAGGCGGACTGGTCTTGAAGAAGCCCATGCTGACAAGGTTGTTGAAGACGTTGGCAAACTTCATTGTGTAACTGCTGGCGGAGTCGTCGGGCAGATTGGATTCTTTGGAGATCGATAGATAGATCCGGCAGACGACAGATAGGTAGTTACGTCGCTTGTCTTTTAGCAAACGAGCGAGAGTGAGCACAGGCTACCGACTGGGTTTCTTTGGAAGCTGGAACTGCGTGCGCTTGGGAAAAGTACTACGTTTATTGTCTGTGCTGATGGCCAAGATGAACCGCTATCCCGCGGAAGAAAGGCGAGGGGGGCTGGCCTCATGCATACTGTTGGGAGGAATAGTGTGGAAGCAACTGGAAGAGAGGAGCAAGGATGCCAGCATGTTTCTGCTGATACGTAGTGAGACTCATTACGTGGCAGGATCTCTTTGTTCTCTTGCATGGCTACGACGCACGAGCTGAATTTGAGGGGAGGGGGGGATACCCAAAAGCAGAAAGGGGGAAAACAGCCACCGAACAGATTGCAACAAAAGGCAGCAATAGGACCTGAAATTAGAAAGCCAGCACTTTCAGACTCTTACGACGATATTCAACAGGCGATCACTTCATTACTCCTCTCCCTCGTTCCAATCTAAGCCGCGAGAATGAGCACCTACAGACAGGACCGGGACGAGGCTGAGCCCTCTTCAACAGGCACCACGGGATCGGGACTACAGCCCGCCCCTTCATCGTCAACGGGCGACCCATCTTCAAATGAAGATGGACAAGAGAACAAAAACCCCGCGACGCAGGGAGCGCAAGACGCTCAACAAACTCGCGCTCCCGTTGACAAACCGACACCAGCTTCCGCTCTCCAGCTGCATCCCACTCGTGACGACCGTGACGACGAGATACGCCGAGGAAAGGATGAGCAACCGTCGCCCTACCCTAGCCACGAACTGCAGCGTCACGGAGAGCAGGGCCGTCACCCCCCTCAACGCAACGAGTTACTCCCATGGCACGACATAGCTGGCGATGTGCTCCACCAGCTGCAGCTCTGGCTTTGGTCCGACCCATCCACCCATGACCCGATACTCGCGGAGGCGGAGGAGCGCGTTGCCAGATATATCCCAACCTGGCTGCGTAATGCTACGGTAGTTTTCTACTGCATCGTGGTTTTGCTAGCCTCCGTTTTGAGCAAGATACTGGACCTCGTCGCTTATCTCTTGGACCGGCTCGTTATCCTCTTGCGCAGATTGGGGCTCATCAAAATCCTACTGCTTGTCACCTTCATAGGTACCATTATGCTCGTAATCTCGATAATCAGCAACTTGGGCTTGGTCTTGGGCGAAATCGTATGCTCATTTTCGCTCGTCAAGAGGGCCAGCGTGTGCCAGGGCAAGAGATTCGGTGGTCTTGAGCCCCAGATTCCGAGGCGGGAATTTCCAAAGTGTAGCAGCAACAGCAACGAGATCGACGACAATTGGTGCATGAAGCAGCACGTGTTGCATGTGGCCCCCGACTTGGACGCCATCTTAGCGACGCTGAGCCAGTTCGCGTCCTTGCTTCGGGACGTGACCGACATCCAAGATAGCGACCACAGCATGTCCGATCTCCCGCGCACCGCTGCCAAGATATCGACGACGCTAGACAAGGTGGCCATCGGCGACGCCGATTTTCACTCCTTGCGCAAAGCTCGCGCGGCGGACGACTGCACCAGGACCGAGACCCTGCTGCAGCACACGCGTTCACGCCCGGCCGGCGCCGCACTGTGGCACAGGCACCTCCGGGGGCTGACCAGTCCAAACGAGAGACAGTGGGAAAGGCTGACAGAGCCTATTAAGTTCTGGTGGGAGGTGACTGTGTGGGCACAACCGAGGCGCCTCTTGCAGAAGCGGGCGAAACTCTTCAGCAGGCTGGTAACAGACAGAAGTGCGGCCGAACAAGCTTATTTTAAGGTGGCCAATATGACAGGCTCCTACTTGGTTGAGTTAGAAAAGGCTGTGTGCGGCACACTCGGAGCTTTGCAGGATGACGTGCACCAGGCGGCCCGACATGTGGGCCAGCGTGTGGAAGAAGAACGAGATGTCGTCCCTCGCAGCCAAATGCTCCATCTCTCGAAGGCTCGGAGCCGAGAGGACATGGGAAAGAGCTTGTGCCGCGTTCTGAGTCGATCCGTTTTGTCGGTGCGATTGGTACTGGAGGGACTGAACGAAGACAGGAAGGGCATTGACAATCTCTCCGAGGTTGCAAGCAATTTTGTTAAATCCCTGAAACCGAAGATGCGGCCTGAGGCTCTGGATACCTGGACGGAGGCCGACGAGCTCGAGAGTAAGCTGTGGAAACTGCTGGAGACCTTTTGGTGCTACGAAGACTGGCCAGCAGACAATGAGGCCTGACTTCTGGTTTGAATGTGTAGTCCTGACTCTAAGCAGTAGGATCTAACTGGCGAAGGATACCGAGTCAGGCGACTTTGCACCGTGGAGGAGCTTTTTGGGACCGGAAGGAGCTGATAGAATCTTTATAAAATGACGTTGCGTTTCGCTGGGCAAGCAAGTCCCTTTGGTGCATGTGTTTCAAAAGATATCTCTTCCTGCTACGATTTGCCAAGCCAGAGCTGTTTCCCCCTGTGAAACTGTGGCTATGTAGCTATGTGGCTGCGGGTTATGCAAAACCTTCAAACATTTAAGCCGAGCGAGGGAGCCGACACCTCTGAGAACAACATAGATGATGGCTAGAGAGAAGTTGTAGTGCGTATGAGATAAGAAGCAGTAATACCAGATTAGCTTACCAGCCTGGTGAGCCTGAAGATACTTGGATGCGGAGCGTCGAGCACGGTCAGGTGCCGATGGTGGAACTACCAGCCGTAGATGTTCTTTTCTCGAAGTTGTCTCGTCGCAACGGAGCGGTATATTCAGACTTAGAGGCGGAGAAATGCATATTCGGTCAAATTTTCTCCCCTGCCTCTTAGAAAATAAATCTCAGGTCTTTCCGGGTTGCTGTCCCCCATGGAGCGTGTTTTGGGACTTTATAAGCATCAATTCACCAGAGGAGGGCGGTCGTCGACGCGGAGAGCCAAACGTACGTAGAGATCCCCCGAGGAGAACCCTTGACGAAAGACGGTAGGGATGGAGAGCCCCTGAGCTTGCACCCTTTCGTGTGAATAAGAGCTGAGGTGTCAGGGGCAGCCAAGAAGTGAGCAGGTGAGGTTTCTGTCCTAAAACCCGTTCTCTCTCTCTTACTCTCTCTCTCTCTCTCTCTCTCTCGCATCTCGCGGCCAGTGTCTCCTTGGGCGGGCTGGTTCTCACAAGAAATCTCGAAGAATACAACTCCCAATTTAATCAGACCCTTTTCTCAAAAGAGAGAGAGAAAGAGAGAACGGTCCAACTTGACCTTGTCGTCTGGCTATCAACCCATCTCTTGACTCAAGCTCATGTCTGACTGGCACGTCTTGATTGGCGGAGGGCGGACGGGGATGGTCTTATCGATAAGGATATATTTGTTGCTGGTGGGGCTAAATTTTCCCCCGAGATCGCTCTAAAAATGAGCCGTGTGGCATGACTCTTAGGAAGCTGCTCCTCCCCCTCCTCCCAAGAAACATTCCCTCCCAGCGTCAACCACGTACAAATTCCCTCAATCGTTCGCAGGAATCACACACGCCATTGGCCGACTGGAAACGGCCCCGTAACACAACTCAGAACTCCTTCGATGGCCTTCCGGGCGGCAGCACGGCGGCTCGCCAGCGGCGCGAGTCGCCCGTATCGATTCTACTCGCAGGCCGCGGCTGTCCCAACATCGTCCCTGGGCGCCGACGTGAGGGCTGGCATTGCCGTATGACCCCAATTGCCCTCGATTGACGTCCCTGATGCACGGATGGATCACTGACTGCTGTTTTTTTCTCTTACTGCAGAGGGAAGCTAGTCTCCCCAACCCAGACCCCGCCGCCGATTCCGCGAGCGCCGCCCTGGTCAACGAGCATGCACCGTATATGGTGGCCACTTACGCCCGGCCGCCCCCTGTCTTCGTCAGGGGCGAGGGCTCGTACCTCTGGGATATCGAGAACAGGAAGTACCTGGACTTCACCGCGGGCATCGCCGTGACGGCGCTGGGACACAGCGATCCCGAGCTCAGCAAGCTGATCGCACAGCAGGTGAGTCATGCTCGGCAGCCCCCCTCCCCCATTAACCGGGTGGAACCTAACAGAGAGACGCACGATAGTCCAAGACGCTCATACACGCCTCGAACCTCTACTACAACCCCTGGACCGGCGCGCTCTCCAAGCTCCTCGTGGAGAAGACGCTCGAGTCCGGCGGCATGCACGACGCGTCGGCCGTCTTCGTCTGCAACTCGGGCTCCGAGGCCAATGAGGCGGGCCTCAAGTTCATGCGCAAGGTGGGCAAGACGCTGGA
>FTLB01839605.1_pt1 | contig 11538 bp, 11 predicted proteins | sample 1658291 | NCBI WGS metagenome assembly FTLB01 (sample SAMEA3914812, study PRJEB12502) | metagenome | biome: forest; material: soil | place: Canada | collected 2011-07-07 | depth 0.1 m
CGACTTGACGAAAGAGGCATCGAGGCAACAGCCCAACCATTCTCCAATTGATCCTCTTGATAACCTCACGAAGGACTGTACAAGATGGCTGAGCAGCTTATTCTCAAGGGCACTCTGGAGGGTCACGTAAGTTCACCTCTCCCCAGCGTCGTTCGCTGTGCTTGTCGGCGCGAACTGGAATCCGGGAACGCGGCGCTGTGTGCGATGTCGATTCGATAGATACTGACGGTGATGCCTCGAACAGAATGGCTGGGTCACCAGCTTGGCCACCTCCATGGAGAAGTACGATGAACTCTTCGCCCCTTCTTGCCTGTTAAGCAGTCTGCTCACAAAGAAAACAGCCCCAACATGCTCCTCTCCGCCTCGCGCGACAAGACTCTGATCATCTGGAACCTCACCCGGGACGAGTCCCAGTACGGCTACCCCAAGCGATCTCTCCACGGTCACTCCCACATCGTCTCCGACTGCGTACGTTGACTCTCTCCCGCCTTCCTCCTCGACGGAAGCCCCTAGAACCTGGGAAAAGAAGCAAGTTTCAGTACTGATTGCAAGGGCGTGGCAGGTTATCTCCTCGGACGGTGCTTACGCTCTCTCCGCCTCCTGGGACAAGACTCTCCGTCTCTGGGAGCTCGCTACCGGAACCACCACCCGCCGATTCGTCGGCCACACCAACGATGTCCTCTCCGTCTCGTTCTCCGCCGACAACCGTCAGATTGTCTCCGGCTCCCGTGACCGCACCATCAAGCTGTGGAACACCCTCGGTGACTGCAAGTTCACCATCACCGACAAGGGCCACACCGAGTGGGTTTCGTGCGTCCGATTCTCGCCCAACCCCCAGAACCCCGTCATTGTCTCCTCCGGCTGGGACAAGCTCGTCAAGGTACGTATTTTTGGTTCTCCTTGTTCCCCGCGCCGGAAGGAACTCGGAAACGAGTTTCCTTCCCGCGTGGTCCTCGGGCCTCGCATGATGCCTTGCAACTTTTCTCAAAAGTATTTGCTACTTCAGAGCTTGCTCTCGCAAGCAATGAGACCAACATTCACCCTGCACTGATCCCGCCCGCCAAGAATCGTCTTTTTGACTCTCCCGATCGTTGTATAAATTCCTCGGTGGAGACACATGTATGCTGACGAGAGTGGGAAAATTAATAGGTTTGGGAGCTCTCGAGCTGCAAGCTCCAGACCGACCACATCGGCCACACCGGTTACATCAACACCGTCACCATCTCCCCCGATGGATCCCTCTGCGCTTCCGGCGGTAAGGACGGTACCACGATGCTGTGGGATCTTAACGAGAGCAAGCACCTGTACTCTCTCAACGCCAACGACGAGATCCACGCTCTCGTCTTCTCCCCCAACCGGTACTGGCTCTGCGCTGCCACCGCCAGCAGCATCATCATCTTCGACCTCGAGAAGAAGAGCAAGGTCGACGAGCTCAAGCCCGAGTTCCAGAACATCGGCAAGAAGAGCCGCGAGCCCGAGTGCGTCAGCTTGGCCTGGTCCGCCGACGGCCAGACCCTGTTCGCCGGCTACACCGACAACATCATCCGGGCGTGGGGTGTCATGTCCCGGGCATAAACGGTGCTCGGTGCGGAGGTTTGAAGTCGTGGCATCGAATGTTCTCCCGGCAACGGTCGCCGAGAGGGCGTGGAGGGGGCTCTTTTCGAGGGAATCCATGGTGATGGCGTACTTCGGCATGCTTGTCTCGCGTTTTGGTCTCTTTCATGGATGGAATGAAGGAAAGGGGGCCCAAAAACTGCATCATCACAACGACGGAGGCTCAACGCGTTTCCTCTGCGTTGGCATTTCTAGATGGCTGATTGGTACAATATAGCACCCTGATGAACCAAAAATTCCTTACTTTTGATATCCTACACTCGTGAAGAAACCCAGACGGTCTCCATGTGATCTGCCGTGATTGCCTGTTCCTCGTGCCTACCCAGCAAATGATGCCGTCCATGTTTCTCCTTTCTCAGCTGCAGCGCCGGAGTTGGGAATTAAGGTATTCCCGAGATTGAATCGTTCGTGCTTTGTTCCATCTCCTTGCATCACATGTCTCGTGGGTCTTGTGAGGAGAAATAGCGTAGAGTCGTAGATGCTCTAACATGTGTGGTTCGGTCAATTTACTCGCACTTCTTCATGCCTATAACGCGATTTCATATTTGCTCATCTTTCCTTGGACCTACGGAAACTCTCCTTGCCTAGTTCTGGGTATCTGGCACACTTGAGCGTAGCAAATAGACCTGTAAAGGGGGAGAAGAAAATTAGACTTCCGAGACCACACCGCGAACCATCCGATCTTTAACCCTTCTGCATCCGTTCGATAGCCACCATCCTGACTAAACATCCTTACTTCACATCCTAGAGTCGATATCATCCATGAACCACGGCTCTCAAGGCAACTCGTATCTGTCCGGGGAGGGCGGTCGTACCGCTGGCTCCAGCAGTCGGGGATAAGTTGGTCGAGTCTGCATCCCGAGAGGAGACGGTGGATAGTCCCGCGCGGCTGGTCGGGGTTGCGGGACGCGGAGCGACACCGGCACGGCCGTGATGTCGAGGCTCGCGTTGCCCCCGCCCAGTTTCTCCACGCTGACGGGTTGGAAGGGGCCATGGAATCCCAGAGCCGTGCCGGCCACGCCGATGTCCGTGTCGTAGGGCGGCGGAGTCTCGGCCCTGGCAGGGGCCTCGCGGCGGCGCTTGCGGACGTAGAAGAAACCGAGCGCCCCAGCCGAGAAAAATATCAGGCTGCCGAACGAGATGCCCACTGCCATGGGAACGGTTGAGGTGTCGTTAGACGAATCGGGTTCAGGGGTGCCCGTGCTGGGTGCTGGTTGTCCCCCTGGGCTCTGGGTCCCTGCATTGGGGGGAACCCCGCCGTGAGATGTTGTCGTACCCGTTGCCGCGGCGGGTGGCGAGGCAGTATGGCCGACGGGTGCTCCTGTCTGCTGACCAGAGGAAGTCTCATTCATACTATTCCCTGCGGAGTGTGTATGAGAGCCGGCCGTTCCAAACTGGCTCGACGCTGCAGCACCCGTAGAGGGACTTGTTGTGGATTGACCCGAGGTCGATGTACCCGAACTTTGCGACATAGTGGATGGTGACGTCTGCGTGCTCGTAGTTGGAGATGCAGTACGGTCGACTCCGAGCGTGTAGTATGCGGAAGTATCTCCTGTGATGATTGCCACATGTCAGTTGCGTAGCTCTGGCTTGCTAGGGAAGAGCTGAAGGGCAGTTTACCTGACAAAATGACCACTCCAGCTCCGTTGTCTTTGCTGCAGCCCACGGAGCCATCGCCTTCGCAATACCACCGGTTCGGGGAAGAAAGACAAGGGTGGACAATCACGGTGCCGGTAGAATTTCCGTCTATACAGAAGTTGGGACATCCACCCAAGTTCCAGGTCGGGTCTGTGCAGGAGCCACGGTAGGAATAATTAGTACCGTCGGCATTCTGATGGCGGCAGAGGCGGTTATCCAGACACAAGTCGTTCGGTGCGCAGCAGGTGCCGCTCTGCACGTTGTCGGCCACGAGGCAAGGTGTGTTGGTTCCGTCAACATCGCCGCTCGGCCAGTAGCAATCCGAACGGGCATGAGAGATGAACAGAGAGATGAATAGGATGAGACAGATCATGGTACTCCACTGAGGCTGAGGTGAGATGGTGGTGATCATGACGAGACTGCAGGCTCTGCTTGTCAAAAGAGGGTTATAGAAATAACAAAATGAAGGGTAAGGCAGGGTAGGTAGATTAGAACTGGCTCAGGGGGTGTAATTGGCGGAAGCAGAAGGCGGCGTAGGAGAGTAAAATCATCCGATACCAGCAACAAGTCGGAGGAAAACTTGGCTGTGGCGATGGAGTTGGTGCCTTCCACAATGACACCAGAAAGAACCGAGTGCCTTACGCAAAGACCGCAAGTAGGAACAATTTTACTGGGCATTACCTAGGCAGTACCACGGCCGAAGTTCAGACGAGCTGCAGAATAAGGTACGGCTCCTAAAATTTAGGAAGCACATGATACAAGGCAGAACTGATCTACTGGTCAAAAACTGGAAAGCAGCTCTCACTTGGAGTCTGTCAAACCGGTCACCAGGTTAGGTTGTCAAGAGCCACAGTGCAACATCTGTACCTCGAAAGCCGACCTTTTTGTTTCATCTTGTGCTATTGGAGAAGGTCGAGGCGACAGAGAGTATACGGAAACTTCATTTTGGTTCGGTATAATTTGCGAATATAGGCTTCCTCTGTTGAGCTTATTCCTTCGTCACCAAGTCCAAGGTAGCTACTTGAATTATCTACGGTAAGGGGTTGGACTGTACTATCTTGACGAGGCAATAGCTGGCGGGAAGCGAGGAATCACACTCGTTACAGGCCTGATTCTCTGAATCTCCCCCATGAAATAATGGTGAGACGCGCAGGAGATGGAACAACGTCGAGTGTAGTTATACCAAGACTTGTCTTTATTTGGAAGAACAACTGTGACTTAAATTGCTAAAAGAGTTCTATCGATATAAATTTGTATAGACTTGTGATGCAAGAAAGCCGTAATTTGCGGTCACTTTTGGCTAACAGACAATGAAAAAAAAACCCCCTTTTAGACCACACGTCTATCAATATTTTTGTCCTTGATCTATGAGAAATGTATATATGGATGGTACATGAACAGACTCGGCCGTGTAAGTGTCGTTGCGAGGAGCTTCTCAGAGTGGGTACCTCCTATGCGTGTAACCAAATTGGGGTTAGTGCGAAATGTGCTTCAACGGCACTCGATAATTTTCTCGAGCTCGCCAGCTTCGAACATCACGAGCGCCTCGCAGCCGAATGCAGCACATGCGAGCACAATGAGCGTCAATTTGCCCGCCAAACGGCTCATACGGAGTGGTACGTTTCAGAATCGCAATTGAGATAGAGGCGGATATGAGATTGGGTAGAAGGGGGAGGGGGAAAAGATCTTGCTAACAACGCCGCAGCGTCGACGCTCGCCCGCGCGCCATCGACCTCCCCGAACAGCCTGCTCCCTGTCCTCCAATGCCTTTCGATCGCGTCCTCTCCCAGCCGCTCGACGCGGTCCTTCCACAGTACGCCGTCGCGGCCGTGGTTATTCGGGCGTAAGAAGAAGCAGGACGCCGAGGAGATCGAGTTCGCCAAGGAGCTCTCGGGGCCCGAGGAGCAGCGCAGGAAGCTCATGGACCGCCTCAAGCCGACCGGTCTCGACAGCTCGTCCATCTTCGCCGACGAGGTCAATGCCGCCGAGGCCCAGACTTCTGCCCCGGGCACGGGTGCTGCCCCTGCTGCCGACCAGCTGGGTCTGGCCGCGCACATGGACCGCAGCGTCGACCCGGACCCGAGGAGTCGCGTTCGCTGGGAACGCAAGATGCTGATCCGCCACGTTCACCAGGGCACTGATCCCTTCAGCCAGGAATCCAAGGAGGCGAAGATAAAGCGGACGGAACGCGAGATGCTCTCGAAATCGCCGCTCCTGGCAACGAGCGTCAAGAAGCTGGTGATGCTGGCCCGGCAGATCCAGGGCAAGACCCTCGAGGACGCCCTGGTCCAGATGCGATACAGCAAGAAGAAGATGGCGGCCGAGGTGAAGGTGCAGCTGGAGCTCGCTCGCGACATGGCCGTGGTCGAGCGCGGGATGGGCTTGGGCAAGGTCACTGGAGAGCTGCTCGACGAGGGCCAGGAGATCAAGATACAGACCAAGAGCGGCAAGCACCTGGCAATCTCGGACCCGACGCGCATGTACGTTGCCGAGGCTTGGGTAAACCGTGGGCCTTGGAGAGGAAGGCAACTTGATTACCGGGCGCGAGGCCGGGCATATATGAAGATGCGGCCGTCTACGAGTCAGTGGAGTTCTCCCGTTTCCCCCTATTTCACCTATGCCAGCGCAGCGCGACTTGGATTGAAATTTTGCCTTTCGCAGTTTTTCTTCCTTTCCTTTTTTGGCTACCATGTTTCCTCCAGCAACCCTTTCCCGATTTGCACGCGCGGCCTCTTACTGACATCGGATCACTTAGGCATATCAATCATCCTGAAGGAGGAGAAAACTCGGATCCGGGAGCACGACGATCGCGTGGCGAAGAAATACCGACAGGGGCCGTGGGTTCACCTGCCAGACCGACCGGTATCAGCACAGAGGCCATACTACTCCTGGTAAAACCGGGGTTTTTGGGGAGGGGGGAGGCATGCCCAAGCGTTCTGTAATCTAGATGGGAAGACACGATTTCACACATCCCTCAAGCAACACTGTATGATAACGAGGCAAGTGGTGGTCGAATAGATAACGCCGCTGGCTGAATGGCAACTATTTATCTCCTGGCCGCGAACGGCCATGTATAACATATACGAAGCCTCGACCGTGGACTAGATGGGATATCATGGTTCCAAAAATAGCTCCAAATACAGCCAATGGCTGATGTCTACCAGAGACAATCCCCTGGATAACCCTCATGGGGTTCCGCGAACCTTAACTTCAGCCTCTCCCAGCTCGGAGATATTCTCTGCCCGTGATTCATCGCAAGGCAAACCACGGCAGCGTCACTTGCCTGCTTGAGATACAGCCTCTCTCCCCAAAGAACCCTGGCGGGGCACAACCGATAGTTCCGCATTCACGCAATGGCCAAAAAGGATTTCTTTCCTTCTCATCCCTGCACTTCCCTCTCAAACCATGTAATGCGGTGTTGTTCTGGGAAGCAGATCCTCGTACCGACTGCTCTTGAACTCCATCTCACCCTCATACTGGGCATGGTGGTGGTCGTTCGCATAGCTTCGTCCACTGCCGGGCATGGGATCTGAGATTTTGAGACTGGACGCAACACTCGGTACCGGACTCTGATGCCTCCTTCTCACAAACATGACAACGACCAAGGCAATCAGGGCACTTGCACCTGCGCCAGCGCCGATACCTATTCCAACCTTTGCAGACATGGAAAGGCTGGTATCGGTTCCTGACGGAGCACCGTCGCCATCACTGGAAGCTGCCGCCGTGGGGTTCGGGGATGCACCGCTGGATTGAGAGCTTGCGGTTGGCACCACCGCCCCGTCGACTCGGCTGGATGAGGCCACCGAAGCAGTGCTGGTTGCAGAATGGCTGGAACTGGTTGATGTGCCAGCGGGGACGGGGGTGGTTGGAACCGGAACTGAGCTGGATGAAGTCAACTGGCATGTGGGTTAGCAAGACGCACTTCTTCTGGCGGACTAGCCACTGACGCTTGAGGTTGTAAACGGCGCTTGGATTAACGGGATCGTGGAGGAGGGTTTCAAATTAGTGGAGGCAGAAGGGGTTGGAGCAGTTGAAGTACTAGAGGGGAAAGTAGTGGATGGGGTGAGAGTAGCAGAGCTAGAGGAGCTTGGAGAGATTGATGTGGTGGAGATGGTCATGAAGGTAGTCATAAAGTTATTCATAAGGGTAATCATAAATGTGGTCATAGAGGTAGTCATAGAGGTAGTTATAGAGGTAGTCATAGTGATAGTCATAAAGGTAGTCATAGAGGTAGTAATGGAGGTGGTCATGGAGGTGGAGGTTGAAGCTGAGGGCGAAGAGGAGGAGGTGGATTGGACGGTTTCGTCTAAGGGTATCGCGTTCGGGGTATCTGATTCCTGGGGGGCTGCACTCACGGGCTCCAGCTTCGAAGAACTGCTGGTACTGGCTGGCGGCGGCGGCGGTGGAATTGAAGTTGTAGTAGCCGGCGCCGCTCCAGGTGTCGTAGTGGCCGGAGGCGGTACCGCTGAGGTCGCCGCGGGAGTAGCAGGGCCATTAAGGGCAGCTAAGCATAGCTGCATTAGTATTTTTGCAAACCAATGCAAAGAGCCTGGCTGCCATATCGCCATGGGGCTACTCACTTGCACACATTGCACTGGCAACGTTGGTCACGGAGGAAGCAACGGCTGCTCCGCAGCCCTGAATGGCACAGTCTCGGATACCAAAGCCAAAATTCGAGATGCCACAGAGGCAGTTGAGCTGGTTGGATGGGCAGCCCAAAGAAGCACCCTCACTCGTCACCTGGTTGATACAAGCTTGCTGCAGACGGGTTAGCCCAAGCGTCCATGTGATACGTATCAAGAGTCAACATCTCGTTGTGGTCCTCTGAAAGGGAGGAATTAGATCACAATGGCTGCCTGGCTTCCGGCGGACTCTCACTGACGCGGATCCATACTTCGTAGACAGCCGGACGAGTCAGGTGTATTTATTTCAGGGACAATGAAGGAGGGTCAAGAGCAAGAGGCAGATGACATGGAAGAACACTTACACCACACGCCGGAAGCGTATCAAAAGTCTGGGCAGCGACAAGAGCGGTGGCCGCTAGCAACAGCAGGGCGGGAGATCTCATGATTGGCATGGTGAAGCGTTTTGTAGAAGAGAAGTGTAGTATGGACAGAAGTGGATGATAATGAACCTATGCCGGTTCCTTCAATGTGTAAAAGGGCAACCCTGGTATCAGGCAATCAAGCCCCAGGTAGGACAAATCTCACTCGGCGTAGCACAGAGCGGTCCTCGGGCCTCCCGGTCAGGGGTTGGCGACGAACAGAATCGATTCGACGATGTTGGGATGGTAAGGTGAAGAGAACAAGGTTGCGAGGGGAGAATATAGGTATGGTTGTCGCAACGTCAACTTGGTGGCAACAAACAAGGCACGGAGAAGGATGGACGAGAACTTCAGGTATGTACAAAGTTCCGAGGCAAGGCAACAGGTGGTGGTGCCTGTTGCTCTTCGGGTCGGAGACGAAACGTAAGGAGCTCAAGAGCTTCGAGAAGAAGAAAAGATGGAGTGAAACTGGGTAACAAAGGAATGAAGGAATGGAAGGTAAATAGGGCGAAAGAAGCTTCCCTAAGATACCAGCGAAGACGACCAGACAACTCACTGAAGAGATGGTTGTTGAACCAGAGAGGAGAGGAGGCCGACCACCAAGATCGAGGGAAGCTTGAAGGTTTATGACCAAGGGGAACCCGCAAGGGTCCAATCAGAGGAACCACCAACTCCAACAGGGAAGGCACGGCAAGCCCATGTTGCGCTGTTTGCAGTATAACGAACAACCCAGGAAAGAGCGACACCCCTGCTTGCGGATCTTTGGCCAACTTGGTACCGTGCACAACCCCGGCGCCTTGCTCCGTAATCGAGCAGGGGGGCTTCCGAGGAAGGAGCGATGGGGAGGGGCGCTGTATGTGGCGGGACAAACACGAGGGCATCAAAAGCCAAAAAAGAACGACTAAAAAGCTGTTCTCGTTGTGTCTGTGGTTATGGAGACGCGGAAGGACGGACGATGGACCGGTCAGAGCAGTGTAGATCCGGGTAAGGTGGTGAGTATACCTTACCTTAGGTAGTACGGAATAGTTCCCCTCCTATACTTCGTATCTCCTCACAAGGCACGGCCGCGGAGGTGCAAACCGCATATAGATACTCCAGGCCAGTGTCTAGTTCTCTACGACCGATTTGCGGGCTTGTCAAAATGCGTCGTAGGTCCAAAGTCTCTGGTCTCACGGCACTTTCAACGTGTCGTTTATCTGCATCGATTGTTACATCCTCCGGTAGTTCTCGACTACTACTAGGTGCTCGCGCGGGGGGTCGCATCTACCAGCGATGGTCTCGCTGACCTACCTATTTAGGTACTATACAACGTTTATCCTTTCGTCCACGTCTGCCTTGGGATGTCTGTTCTTGGTACATGATGCACATGCATTTTGCTGATTGAAGTAGGAGGACAGATTCCTACATAGCTGGCCTCGTGGGCTGAGCGGGAGTAGCAGATTCCACAAGTGGGAGCAAAATTATGCGCTTCCGGTACCCGCTTTTCTTCATTCAAGCCGTGTCCCTGCCTACCTTACCTTAGGTACCTACTAGTTAGTCAATACGAAATACATACCTTCGTACTCCGTAGCTACCTACTAGGGAGTATATCATGCCCCGTATCACTTTCCGAGCTGGCGGTGTCGTCAGCTCCTGGTCGCTCTGTCTCCTAATATAGAGCTCCCGGGATTCTGAGGGAAGAGGGATCCCGCGATATGGGACAATCGATAGACTCGATACGGAATGCAAACGATGCCTGCGAGAGACTCGACCGTATCTCTGTGAATGTTACCTCTCATGAGCACGAGGACAGATGTCGCCCACCAATGAAAGTTACATCGGCGTCTGAATGTGGCCGATTGTACACACCGTTCTCCAAACGTTGATGCATTGTAACAAGCCTTCCTGCTCTGGAAGCGGGAAAAAATGGGGCATCGGCCAGTGATTGATGGGGAATCTCCAAGGCGATAGAAAGCGTCCATCGAATGTCGAAGGCCGAGGGATTCAACGTTGAAACCAGCAGGCAGAATACGCATTAGTTTAACTTATGAAAGTTTGTGTACTTAGTAAACCCGACTGTACTCCGTAGATGCGCATTGTAAGTACTTGCATAGTGCGTTATCCATCTCTCCCCTTCTGCGCTTTCTCTTTGCCTAGAGGGAGCCGAGATTCTGCACGAGCATTATGCACGCTGCCTTACACATCAACGTTTGGCGAATCGTGTGTTCGAGAGGGACGGCAGACCTCACCGCGTGCTCGGCATGCATAACTTGGTAAGCAAGTAAGGCAGGTTAATGTACTTCGTACAGTAGGATAATGCTAAGTATGAGAATGCTGAAGCCTACCTACGTACTAAGTAAGCTCGTAAGGTAGGTGGTGAGCCCTGAGGCTGTTGTAGATTGTAAATGAGGGGCCTCTTCACCCCACTCCATCGTCGTTTCATCGTGTCGGTTGGCGGCTTGCCCCCGCTGCCTTTCCCACTTCTTCCGCTCGTCTTCCTGGTCACGCCTTTACTCCGTACAGTCAAGGTAAGGTAGTAGCCGTGACGAAAGTGAGGATCTTCGTTGACATTACCGCATTCCCGATTCCCTTCGCCATTCCCCGCCGCCCGCCGCCCTTGGCTGTCGAGCTTTACACGCAGTGTGTTTGACCAGGAGCCATTCATAGCCAAACAGACTCGATTGCACCTGGATGGGCTGGGCGACTCATCACATCACGGATTTTTTGTGGCGCTTCTTGCGACAATCTTTTTTTCCTCCATATTTGTGGCCCGAGATTGCTTTCGTAGCGCCGTGGTCCATCGTACCCATCGCACTCTACCTTTGTAGGACGACCGAACATGCGTCAAACTTCGTTAGGGCTGCCCCGTCATGTAGCCCCTGAGATGCGGCATGCTTATTGTTGTTGATAGCTGCCAACGCGCAGGAAACTCACAGAAGCGAAGCGATTTATTTTGCACCACTCCTTTCCCTTACAGTATGGAGAAGACCTACATCATCCCGCATGCATGGTTTTTTCCTTCTCCTTTCGGTAGCCGAGATGTGCCGTGAGAAGGAATTCCTGCAGCTGAAGTACGGAGTACATACAAGAGGGAATATGCGTCGCCGATTAAATCCCAAAAAGACCTTACCCTGGTCCCTGTCTGTGTGTATCCCAGCTTTTGCCCTCGTTGCTGTAAGAGACGGAGCGCTGCCCAGGTTCTTGGGGCTGGGTTCCTTAGTTTCAGAGATGGACCCCTTTCTCCTTTCTCATTTACGGAGTGA
>FTLB01788654.1_pt1 | contig 11537 bp, 7 predicted proteins | sample 1658291 | NCBI WGS metagenome assembly FTLB01 (sample SAMEA3914812, study PRJEB12502) | metagenome | biome: forest; material: soil | place: Canada | collected 2011-07-07 | depth 0.1 m
CAGCGTGAAGGTGCGGCTGCTGGTGCCGGAGGTCTTGACCTCGTCGAAGTTAACCCCGACGGCCGGGGCCATGCCGAGGCCGGCCGAGGTGAGGACGACGACGCGCACGTCAGCGCCGGGCTGCTCAGCGGTGCGCAGGAGCGTCGGGAGCAGGAGCTTGGCGAGGGCGGCGTGGCCGACGTGGTTGGTGCCGAACTGGATCTCGTAGCCGTCCTTGGTCACGTCGTGCGGCACCATCATGATGCCCGCGTTGAGCATCAGGATGTCGAGCCGCTGGCTCTTGCTCGCGAACGCCGCCGCGGCGGCCTTGACCGACGCGAGGGACGCCAGGTCCAGCTCGATGGGCTCGATGGGCGGCGCGTTGGGCACCTCCTTTCGGATCTCTTCGATGGTCGTCTGGGCCCTCTCGAGACTGCGCGCCGCGAGGTAGATGCGTTCCGGCTCGTGCCGCGCGAACTCCTTGACCGACTCGCGTCCCAGTCCGTTGGTGCCTCCGGTCACCAGGATCACCTTGCCCGCCAGCGAGGGGATGTCCTTGGCGGCGTTGAAGGAGACGCCGCCCCCGAAGCCGAAAAACGACATGATGACTGTAGCTTGAGGCGTGGTTTCACGAGAAGCGAACTCTTCAACAAGTAAATTATGGCTGTGAGTACGTGAGGAGGATTGACTCCACGGATGGTATCCACGTCCAGAAAAAGACTTCACGTCGAGGTAACCAAACTTATATAAGGTATGATTTAGCGGGGTTAGCGTCAGTATCGAGCAAACTGGATGCTTGATGCGAATGCGAACACCATCGACGTCAATACTTGCCCAACTAGAAGTGATTTATAATATATGCACATATATATATTAACCTATATATCTATTCCTACAGTTTATATGTAGCCGCCGTGACGTCTTTCCTCAGGTACCTACATGACCAAGCAGCAAATCAGACAAACCGGCTTGACATTCGTCCACCACGGAATCGGATAATGGGCCGACCCCGCTGGGGGGTAGCAAACCAGTGCCGAATCCCCCCTCGGCTTAAGCCCAATTAGAGCAAGCTCAGCTACGGAGTAGGCTGTAAAAGGCAATAGCAGCGCTATGGGCACTATCGATTCTCAAAGGTATGCTGCTATCGGAAAGCTCTGATGAGAAATCATCGCGAAAACCATCGCGTGCGGCGTTGTATGTGACGCCGAGTGCAGGTATCCTAAATACCATCCATGTCTGATGCCAGACTTGCCAGCTAGATATGATACGTATGTTTAGGTACCTTAGGGAGGTTATCAGATTTATTTTGGGGCTTCTTCAAGACCCGCCGAGTCGCCGTACAAAGCGGCCCAGTTATCACGTCCAACAAAGTAGCCCCCGGAGAATATGCGCCGCATCTATGCAGAGTCTCTTTTTGTAGACAACTATATATCATTATCATGTACTGCTCCTGGAAGCTTTTTTTGTCTCTGAGTATTATTATTATTATTTTTCTTAAATATACGCTCGACCTTACGGGACCACTGCTGACGAGTGAGTACCTCAAAAGCCAACTGCAGTCTATTCCGTTTTCTGCGGAAGTAGCAGGTCGACTAGAACGACAGAACCAGATCCTTCATCTTGCCAAAGTCGGGCGTGCCGTATCCGGTGACCGGGTCCCACGCCGTGGTCGCGTTCCAGAAAGCCCAGGGCACGATGCCCGACCCCGCCGGCTCCGGCCCTTCGGACTGGGTGTTGACACCGTTGCACCCGACGCTCCTGCCGCCGGTGATGTCGGTCAGGACCTCGGGGCCGTAGGCGTAGATGAGCGGGTTGAGCCAGCCCAGCGTCGGCTTGCCGGCCTGGAGGCGCGCGTCGTTGAGCAGCGCGACGATGGCCGCGAAGACGGGCGAGGCGGCGCTGGTGCCGCCGGAGCGCGAGACGCGGCCGCCGGCGACGATCTGGTAGTCCGGGCTGACCGAGTGGGCGGCGACGTCGGGGAAGCCGCGGCCCTTGAAGTTGGTGTACTGACCGTAGTACGCGCGCGTCGCGGACCCGATCTTGCAGAGGTACTCGCGGACGGCGCCCTCCTGGTACGACGGCCGCGGGAAGTACTTGCTGAAACCGCCGGAGCTGCCCTCCCACGCGATCTCGGGGCTCACGCTCACGGTTCCGCCCACGCTGGTGAGGTAGGGGCACGTGGCGGGGAAGATGGGGTTGAACTCGACGGTCGAGTTGTCGGGGGCGAGGCAGCCCGCGCCGACACCGAGATCGCCGGATGACTCGAGGATGGTGATGCCCCGCAGACCCTGGAAGCCGATCAAAGTGCAGGTCAGGGTGGCATAGTCAAACGGCACGGTCTGATGCGGGAGGTTAGCATGATTAAGTCGGGTCTCACTTCAAGGGTGTGAAGAATCCGGGATGCGGAACACGTACGTCCTCGATGTCTCCGTACGAGATGGAGATGACTTGGGGCAGGTCGGCCTCGGCTTGCGACAGGAGATATCGGTAGAAGGGCACATAAGGCTCATTCTGATTGTCGCCTGCGGGCTGATCGATATCGGGAACGAAAGGCCTATATGCTAGTGTCAGCACCTTATCTCAGGTTGGCATTGGCACGTGATGCGGGCAGCATCAAAGGTAGGTGGAGCATACGGTGAGCCTCCCGTGATGAACTCGGTCATGGGCAGCGGGTGCGAGATGCCAATGATGTTCTGCGCGTCCAGGTTCGCCTCGCCGTAGCTGCCAGTGGTGGTGTTCTGGTCGTCTACGCCTCCTGCGATGATCACCTTCTTCCAGCTCTGAGATGCGATGCCGTTCATCTGCTCGTACTGGGTCGCATCGGCAAAGATGGCCGACTCGTTCAAGAAGCTGGCGAAGCCGACCCGGCTGCCCCCTGCCGCAGGGGTGTAGTTTCCAACATTGTAGAGCTCCTTGAGGCAGGCAGGCGTGACGATATGCGAGCAATTGGCGTCCACGCGGCGGTGTAGGGACAGCTCCTCGCTGCGTTGCTTCTTCGGGACTTGCTTGTAGGTCTGCGGGCGGAAGGCCTTGGTCGTACCGAAGTAGGTACTAGGGTCGAGATACTGGATGTGCTGCTCGATGTCCTCCGGGATGGAGAAGGACAGCGTACGAAGTTTCGTCGCGGTGCCATCGCTGTAGTGCTGGTACGAGGCATTGAAGACCTTGTTGGCGGTGGTGATGTCCGCGGCAAAGTCGATGAACGCACCATCTACCTTGTAGCTCGTGATTCCACTGGATTCGAGCCAGTTGGTCACGCTGGTGATCGCATCATCGGAAGGCCCGAACAGAGAGTCCAAGTCCTGGGCAGACATGAACTTGCCGTAGTTGGGGCCCCCAGGTGTGGACACGGACAGCAACAGCGGCTCCAGCTGGTCGAGATTCTGCATGGTCAAGGCGAGTGTGAACGTCGACAGGGCCGCCTCCTCGTCGGGCGTGGCTTGGGCGACAGCCCATCCCTGAGGGGCCTCGGCAGAATGCTGGTGGACGGCACCCAATACGTTAGGTACCGCCAACGCGAGCACCGCGACGGAACGCGCGATGGTAAAGCCCATTGTAAGGAACTCTTGGGAGCGAAGAACGAAGGGTGGTGCTACTTAGGGATTCTTGGAAGAACACCGACGCTGTCGTCTTCGACCTGGATACGGGCACTCCGAAGGGAGCAGGAGTGCGACGAGGGAGAGGAATGGGTACCAAGGTGCGCAGCGACGAGCGGAAAGCCTGGGAGAGCTCGGGAAAGAGGACTATGTCGACTTTTATACTATAGAGATAAGGCTCTTGCCCCCGTACCCGGGGCTCCTGGGCTTGCCGAGAGCATGGCTTGCGTGATTTCTTAGCCGGCCCAGAGCACTGTCTGATGGGAACCTGCCATGACCAGCAAGCTTGCCGAGAAAGGATGGTGGAATGCGAAGCTCTTGGGCGGGTGTCTCTGCTTTGCGGAAGCAGAAGCCACACAAGCCCCTCCCGCCGGCATCAGTCTGCGGTAGAGTCGGTGATCAAGATTACGTGCCAACTGCCAAGGCCAGGGCCTATGCGCGAATCATCGTTGGGATACGGAACGTTAGTGGAGCCCTCTGGTGCTCGAAGGTGGTAGCCAGGAACCCAAATGGGACGAATTGCCCTGTAGACTTCCATTGTGACTGGCAGAGTTGCCTTGGAGAGTACCGTGTCTTGCATGGGGTTGAGAGCTTCAAAGGCGTAAGGAGAAGCCGACAATGGGGTAGGGTCGTATGGGTTCCAGTTCCCGTACAGGGGTGATGCGTGGAGAGCGCGACGCTGTACATGCGTGCCACGGTGATCGCTCGCTGGACTCGCCGGATTAACACAGCATGTAAGACCTGCTCAGCAAGCAAGCGGGTCTTGCTAGCTCTGCGAATTGTCGACCTTCCCATATAAGCAGGCCGTTTACCATCATGACATAGCTATCTGCCGCCCACGATGTAATTAGGCCGTCGCTGCGCCTTGTGTCTCAGCGCAGTATACGGAGTAGCTTCTAGACGCCTACTTGTTCATACCGAAAAACGAGTCAGTGTCGGAAACTCACATGCAAGATACCGACCGTACCGCACTGACCAAACATGAGAGCTCCCCTCGCCATCTGCCATGTGGCGCATGGTGTAATAATGCCTGCTGCCTTCCGCCAGATCTGCCTGTGACTTGGCTTTCACATTCTGATGGTGCGGAGAACGACGCATAAGATCTAATTACTCAGATACTCGAATCCGATAAGGTACAGTATATCACGGTAGTTATAGATATGCCGTAAAGACATGGTGCGCTAGCGGCGAGCGAAGGCGAATTGGATCTTCGCTAGAATGTGAGATGGCATCGATTTTTTTCTTTCTAGAAACCCGCTCATTTCCCGGACGTTAATGCGGCTGCCGCCCCGCCCCGCAGAATTAGTTGCATCTGCCGTTTCTCTGAAATATCGAGATGGTGTGAGAATAACCCCGAAAAAGTGGTCAAGATCGAGAATTTTATTTAAGTCCACGAGTAGTACAGTACTGTACTTTTACTTCTATTTCTATTTTGGAGACTATTTCCCTCTGTTCGAAAGAAAAAGAAAAAGAAAAGGAAGAAAAAAAAGACATGGGTTTCGATTTGCACTGGCGACATGGCGTGCCTGGCAAAGAGAGGAAGGTGCGTAACGAACGACATGACTAAAGAGAAGTGGGGAATATATTCCAGAAAGAGGCATCACGTAATAGCTGCACGAAACGTAAGGTAGTCAAGTCTCTGATGCCGAATTCGGAATCTACCTATCTTGTGAAGGCTTCCCGTATTCCAACGAAAGAATACCTTGTTACCATTGACTAATTTAATACCTCTCGACTCTGGGGCTCACTAACAAAAGCGGAAGAAGCCCACCTGCTTCCAAGTCTCAGAACATGGGATAGACCCAGGTATCCCCGGGGAGGTCTAGGCACATAATTTCTAATCATATTACCTCTTTCCGATCTCTAATTTTTGTAAACGGGCCAAGGCGCAAGGACATTAAGCTTGTCTTTGCCCTTGCTCCCGTCCAAAGTAGCTGCCCGATGTTGCTCTGCCTCTCATAAGAGAACAATCTAATGAGTATAAAAGATATAGGTTCCCTAGACATAGACTCCCGACTCCGCAAGCATGCTTCTGATACCGCTTAACTAGCCGCGTTGCCAATGTAACGGCGCTTTAAAGACGGAAGGGTTTCCAGAAAGTCTAGAATCCTATAGCACCTTCTCCCGTCTCCCGTCCCCGCGCAGTACATTCTGCAAATCAGGCTTCCCGGCAGCTCATCTATACGCTATATATATTACTTATCATATGCACATGTATATTGATATATCTATACAGGTATATATGCAGTTATAACTTGACAACAACGGCATGTTTGGCTGCGTATGGGGAAGAATAACAATCCCAGCCGTTCGTCGCCCAACTCTGACTCTCGCTTGTGCTGAAGACAGCTGCCGAGGAATTGTATACAATATTATTAAACCTGAGACAGACGCATGATGCCCTGCGATTCGCCTGAAAACAAATTTCTTATCATCAACCGTGAAAGATCAACAAGTGCTCTCACACTTCCGGGAGGGTTGGATCTAGCATGGTGAACTGGGGGAATTGATGGTTGATTGTCGAACAAGCCAACAACCCCAAATAGCGTTAGTTGGCTGGTTATCAAAACACCATGATTGGCCACGATGGTTCATTCGTGGCGCACGCGACAGGGAGCTATTTCATTAATATTGCGGTTATGATTCGATGGAACCGAACTTCCGCCGAACCCATGTGCGCCCAAACTTGGCTACGGCTGAGATCTGGTATTCAGCTCCAAGCAATCTAGAACCATATCTATCTCCCAAAGGCCCAACTCTGCGCGGAAGGGGTAATTTAGATCACTGCCAAGCCTCGTCGTCGAAGAATGGTTAGTCGCTGGGACTTATTGATACGCATCGCAGCAACGAGGCCACTTATACGAACAATTTCGATAATAGCCCAGCCGCGTGGCGAACTAAACTTAGCAGCGTACCCCATATATCCTATACCCCGCCTGCCTGGGCTATAACCAGAGACGATCCTGGGATGGAGGCTCTATCCGACGTCGTTCTCGACTGGCAGCTGGAGTGCGACGTTCGCAGCGATTGCACCCTCCAAACCCGGCACGTTACGAACTCCGCCGAAGGGCTGTGGCGCGAGCGAGTGGAAGAGAGATGGCAGCGGACGCGAGAGCTAGGAAGAGGGTCGTTCGGCGTCGTCTGGCTCGAGAAGTGCGCCTCCGGCCCGAGCAGCGGCCAGCTCCGCGCCGTCAAGGAGCTCCGCAAAACCCAGACTTCTGCGCGGCCAAAATACTACTCCAAGGAGCTCGAGGCCATCGTCAAGTTCTCGCATAAACGGGTAAGGATTGTCCCGCGGAGATGGCGCATCACTTTTTATGAAAACCCGGCTGACAAGATTGAAGTACCAAGATTGCTTTGTCCAATCTTTCGGGTGGTTTGAGGACGAGAGCGCAATCTTCATTACGATGGAGTATGTTCCTCTGGGGGACCTGGAGCATCATCTCCGGACTCCCCTTCCCGAGGCCCAGGCTCGCGTAATTACCAGACAAGTTCTGCAAGGCTTGGTATTCATGCACGAGAACAAGTTTGCCCACCGAGACTTGAAGCCCGGTGTAAGTACATCTTCGTATCTCGCTTATATAGCCGGCATTCAATCTTATTGGTTTCTTAGAACATCCTCGTCTTCCACGAAGGGCCGAAATGGCTGGTCAAGATATCAGACTTCGGCATCAGCAAGCGGATCGAAGAGACTGCCCTTAGGACCATGATTGGTACCGAAGGCTACCTTGCCCCCGAAGTGAGGGGGTTCTTCTCCGACGACGTGCCCGAGGAGGAGGACAGTGTCTTCGGCTTCGCTGTTGATATCTGGGCTATGGGTGCCATCGTCTTCCGCATGATCACCGGCCGAATGGTTTTTCAAAATCCGAGGGACCTCCCCAACTACGTCACCTCCAAGATACCCTTCCCGGTTGACAGCTCCATGGGCTCCGACTGCACCCAGTTTGTCCTCGCCGCCATGGATGCTTCTCCCCGCAAGCGACCTACAGCGAACAAGGCCTTGGCGGAACTTTGGCTGAAAATGGAGCCAAGAAAACTGCCAGTAGCAGTAGCTAATGCGCTACCAACAGATCGAGTAAAACGGAAGGAGCCAGAGCTGGAGCCGGAGCCGGAGCCGGAAGCGTCTCTTTTTCCTGCTTCTGCAAGGTGGACCGATCCTGGGTCCATGGCGTCTGCTGCTGTTCCCGCTTCCGCCAGGTGGACTGAAACTGAGTCGACCGCCCCTACTACTCTCGACTCTGTGCCTCCGTAAGACCACTCCCCTGCCTGCCCTCTTTCCGATCAGCTTACAATCAGATGAAACTGACAATCGGGCAGAGAATCCGACGTTACTACTCCGGCTAAGCAGGAGAGCAACACCATAGCAATCAAAGAGTTGTCTCTGCCTTTCGTGAATCAGATTGATTTTCGACTGACCCAGACACTCGAGGGGCATCGCTGGGGAGTCAAGACGGTCGCCTTCTCCGCCGATGGTCAGACCCTTGCCTCGGGCTCTCAAGACGATAAGATCTTGCTCTGGAGAACGGGCAAGCGAGGTCTCCTCGAGAAGGTCCAGACCATTGAAGGGCATACTAGTACGGTCAGGGTGGTCGTCTTCTCGCCCGATGGCCGGTGGCTCGCGACGGGCTCTGATGACAGGACAATTCGCCTCTGGAAGGCTGACGTAAAAGGACAATATCAGCAAGCCCTAACATTGAAAGCGCAGCCTGGCAAGGTTAAGAGGTTCCAAATATCTCGGACTGGCTCCATCAAGACGGCTGCCTTCTCGCACGATGGCCAATTCCTCGTCTCTGGCTCTGACGACAAGACAGTCCGCGTCTGGCAGTTCGACGGGGACGGCGGGTTCCGGGAGATACAAGTGCTCGAAGGGCATAGCGGCGCAGTGAAGACAGTTGCCTTCTCACCCGACGGCCAAACAATAGCGTCGGGCTCTCATGACAAGACCATCTGCATATGGCGAGGCTACTCCCCTGGCCCCAGTGGCGTTTTCTACCAGACCCAAACGCTCCTGGGCCACACTGATTCAGTCAAGTCGTTGAGCTTCTCGCCCGATGGCAGGCGGCTCGTTTCGGGCTCTTATGACCTGGCGATCTGCGTCTGGCTGATGAACGAGAAAGGGCAGTTCCGGCGGACACAAAAGCTTCAGGGCCATCAAGAGGTTGCCTTCTCGCCCGACGGCCGTTGGCTCGTGTCTGGGTATTACGGCGAGACGATCCGCCTCTGGCAGACGGACAACCAAGGACGGTTCCAGCAGGTCCAAACGCTCGAAGGGCACCGCAGTACCATCCGAGCGATCGCCTTCTCGCCCGACGGGAAGAGGCTGGCCTCGGGCTCCGACGATAACACCGTCTGCCTCTGGCATGCTGTGAACATTGTACCGACGTGACGCATGTACCAAGCGTGTTGCGCATGGTTGGCCGAAGTCGAAGGCTCATGGTCCTACTGGCAGGTGGCTCACTCGCCGCCCGTTCGTCGCCGATTTATTCATGGCTTCTTCCTTGGGTTCCGTCGAATATAAACGTGCTCCGCGTTTGCTATTGGCTATTGGTTCGTTCCTCTAACTGCAGCGAGATCACAGAGACCGAATCTTAAACAGTAGGTTCCTGCATCTTGTCTCCTCTACGATACTTGTGCAATCCCAGCACATACTTAGTGCTAATTGTTAAGCATAGCGATTTTCCCTTAGACAATATTTTTGACGAAGAATGGAAGACGTTCGCCAAATGGTGAGAGGGTAAGAAAAGACAGTGCGGAGGTAAGGAAAAGATGCGCGGAGCTAAGAGCAGGGTGCGCAATAGAGATGTAAATAGGCCCCCGCCAATGATGGGACGATGCCGCTCGAAGAGACCTCAAAAAGGGGGAATCAACCCCCGAAATAAGTTATACACGAAAAAAAAAATACAGGCGATAGCCAGTAACCTCAGCGAGACAGACAAACCAACCAATGGATATTTCGACTACTTTGAAGCTCTCAAGAAAGGCGAAGAAAAGGAAAGAAAAGAAGATGTTAAAATTGGCAAATCACCAACTAATATTTACTCACCAAAAACTAGATCCAAGAAAGTTCAAGCCCAGAGACCAGAAACTCAATTGCACCGACGGTGCAACTTGAGTGTGTGACTAAGCGAAAGACCACCTTCCCTCTCCGCAAAAATGGCACGTCACGTCCCTCCCTCGGACCCCTAATCGCACTGAATCCCGCTTTTGACCCCAGCAGCCGGTCCAATTGCATCCTCCTCCTCCCCAAATGTGAAAACGTAAACAAAATACGACGTCTCCATCTCCTCGTCGTGCCCTCTTAAAAAAGGAACAGAGACTGCTCGCGCGCGCCACCAGGTTCCCCTCCTCTCTCCTTCTCTTCTCAAGATGGTTTCCACGCGCTCCTCGTCGTCCTCCGCCGCCATGCCGTCCCAAGCCCTCGAACCCAAGACCCCGCGCCGCGCCGCCAACAAGTCGGCCGCCTCGCGCGCGTCCGCCGCCTCGGGATGGTCCCACACCGCCGCGACCTCGACCCTCGTGTGGATGGCCGTCTCGCTGCCGCTCATCGCCTGGGACGCCGGCTACGTGCTTGGCCGCCCGGCCACCATGCCCGGCGGCAGCCTGCACTGGCCGCTGTGGACGCCCTACAAGCTGTACGGCGAGGTAGACCACATGTACGGCTTCAAGCAGTGGAACGCCGGCAACGGCTTCACCGCCGCGCAGACCATCCTGAACGTCATCGAGACCGTCATGTATCTCGTCTACCTCTGGGTCCTGTACCAGAACGGCCGATCCACCCCCAGCGGCCGGGCCATCGGCGGACGCGCCGGCGCGACCGCCCTCCTGTTCGGCTTCAGCGCCGCGGTCATGACCCTCAGCAAGACCCTGCTGTATTGTACGCGCGCGCGCCCCAATCCTCCCATGGTTAACCCGTCTGCTAACTAGCCGCGCTCTCTCTCTCTCCTCTCCAGGGCTCAACGAGTACTATTCGGCTTTTGACAACATCGGCCACAACACCCCCTTTGACCTCGTGCTTCTCTGGATTATCCCCAAGTAAGCTACTACACATTCCCCTACGTTTCCCTTCCTGGTCAAAACTTGCGATCCAAGCTAATCACTCGGCCTCCTCTTCTAGCGGCGCGTGGCTCGTCCTGCCTGCGGTCATGATCTACACCATGGGCTCCGACATCATCGACGGTCTCGCGGGCTCGTCCGGCGCCGACGTGAAGAGCGAGTAAACTTCCTCCGATCCGAGACGTCGCACGCCCGTGTGCGCTCCAACACAGAAGATGCCGGGTGATACCGGCTCTGGGGGGGGGGGGATGGAATTGGACCTTCTTGTGTATAATGATACCGTGTATATCGACGTTTTGTAATGCAGAGGGTGGCGGCGGGGGTAGAAAAACGGGACACATACTACGTTTCTCGGTGGAGGGTTATCTCAAAAATAAATGCGTGCCTAGGCTATGCGGAATCTACATATTTCCTCTTCCACATGGATGAAAGCGTAACTGAGCGAAGTAGATTTGCATTTCTGCGGCACCAGCTTACGCGCTGAGAAAGGGAATCGAGGCAGGCCCTCTCTTGGGAGGGATGGTGGCCCTGACGCGACGGCCGTGGGTGGTGCTGTTTGATCCCATTGCTTCAGAGCGAGACAGTTCTCCCCCGCAATGCCCTAGACGTTGTGGAGGCCACGCGACTGGGGAAACCATGTCAAGATCTGAGACTTGTGGGACAATCTCTTGCTCCATGTTTACCTGACCTAAGGCAAAACAGTATCCTTAATGCTCAGATCTTAAAGGGCCATTACCCAGTCACAGTAAAATTTAGAGGTAAAAACTCAGAGGAGAAGGTGGTTAAAAAAAAGCGGCTACAAAAAAGAAGCGAAATGATATGGCGACATAAAAAAACATACAACACCGGGTATTCGCTGGTCGTCACCGACCCAACTACTAATCCGGCTCTCACTGGCTTATCTAGGGG
>FTLB01000483.1_pt1 | contig 11534 bp, 7 predicted proteins | sample 1658291 | NCBI WGS metagenome assembly FTLB01 (sample SAMEA3914812, study PRJEB12502) | metagenome | biome: forest; material: soil | place: Canada | collected 2011-07-07 | depth 0.1 m
GACAGAAGTAAAGGTGTGTGTGCGCGTGAGAGAGCGAGCCAACAAACAAATCGGACGCGATCAAGACCGTCGAACCATGGTAGGAAGCGAGAGAGAGACCCAGACTAAAAACAAACACAGTGTGACGAGAAGCTCCCGTGCGGAAACTGCACCAAGAGGAAGGAAATATGTCGACATGTCTCCGACCCCGTGGTCCATTCGGGGCATGCACCGACCATCGCTTCCATTTCCGACTCCTTCATCTTCCCGCTCTGCAATACCGCGACGGGAGGCGACATGTCTCTCCTTCAGCTGAGGTTGTTTCATCATTTTGAGAGATACACCAGTCCGACACTCCGGTGGCCGCACCTGTGGGTGCATTTGCTCCCAGACGCCTTTCAGGTATTAACCTCCCCGTGGCTAAATTAATTCAGGAGCATGGCTGAGTGCGAAATCGTTAGGAGCATTACCTTCTCAATGCAATGTTGGCAGCAGCCGCCAAGCATATTGCATATCTCCAGCCCAATGAACGGCACCTGGGAGACGCTTCCGCAGGTTTCCTTCTCAAGTGTCTAGAGGCTTACCGCAAAACGCTGTCTACGGCGATTACGGCGCAGAACTGCGACGCTTTGTTCGGGACGGCCATTCTGATCCACTATCTCTGCTGGACCAACTTGGACTTTCTCGAAGGCCAGAACCCGGACGACCCGCTCGATCTTTCCGAAGATCGCCTGTTCATCCTGAGTCGCGGTATTCGCGATGTGCATATTGCCGCGTGGCCGATGCTGCACCGACCAGGGGGCGTGTGGGAGAAGGCCGGGATTTTCCGCCCCTCCAGCATCCTAGAAGACGCTGCCGAGATTGCCGGGCTCCGTTGGAAGAGCATACGTCGGGTCTTCATGGCTGCGTACGACAACCCTAGGTACTGGGGTGGACAGCGGAGACAGCAAGAAAAGAACTTGGGATCGCAACAGAAAGGAACCTTCATCTCGCAGGACCACCCATTCTTGGACTACGTCAACGCTGGTACGCCGAGGATGAGCACGCTTCGGTTTGAAGACGTTTGGCCAATGCTGAAGTCGTTCAATTTTGATGTCCTCCGGGTCAACGATATTGCAAATCTATCGGCAATGGGTCAAGTCCCCACGCTGGTGGACTATGCCGACGAGAAGATGATCACGAGGGCTGCCTTTGACAGGATCGCCACGCGCGTAGCCGTGATGCTGGCGTTTCTGCGCGAGGGCCGAAGCATACACACGTACCCCGTGCCATCCACCCGGCCGGGCTCGGGCATGATGCTCAACGACACTGACGTATTCACCTATGCCATGTCCGTGGCTATCCTGTGCTTCGGCCCAGCGGTGCGGCTCGTGCTGAGTGCCGATTCAAGGGCGCTCATCCTCATGTATCACTTTTATCACGCCACCAACAAATTGCTGCAGGGGACGAATATGTGGTGGAGCATGGAGCGGTCGGCAATCCTCGAGGTCAGGATGAGGAACGAGCTGAGCGCCCGGGGGATCAATGTCTGCATCCACGGTGCTGAGAGATTCGTACTCTAAGCAGAGAATAATGGTCGTGTCAGGACATGGCGAACGCAGAGATCATATCCACGTTTTAATAGGGAACTTGGTCAATGTGATTTTTGGCACCTTGCGACTGGTAATGAATGACCTTAACAATCTGTGGGCTGGACATGCGGCGCCGGCGTCTTTGTATTTAATCCAAGACCTCTGATACCCCACTCTACAGCTCATCGCCTCCTGTCACGCAGAAGTAATATGGTACTTGATTATATCTATCCTCCTCCTGTACATCTCTTCTACCGTGTACGTGCTCAGTCTCTTTGTACCGTGATTTCGAAGCCCTACACCCTTCCTCCAGGGATTTATACCAAGCCCCACATACTGGATAGAGGAATCTGTTAGGCTGGGAACCAATCACGGCGCAAGGAGGAAGTGTCGAGTCTCTTGACGAACCCGGCGAAGTGGCTTTACAAGTGAGTGGTATTCTCAACTTGCATCCCCAAGTACCTTAAATTTATGGCTACCCATACCGGATCGCAAAATCCCTCAGTTACTCCGGTGCTGCGGTCTCTGAGCCGCCTCAGCGTTGTGCATCTATCTCGCCGCGGTACGTGCCACTCTCACCCCCACGCCCCAATCGCCACCATTCTGAGTCTAGCTAGGCAGCATCGAGGCACAGATAATTGTTCACACAGAGGTTGAGATTAAACGATGAGAGCGAGATGATCACGTCTCCTAGGATATTATGCAAATGACAGATGCACAATCGCTGTGCAGTACAGTACCTCAAAGGACCTCGACTATCGGAGAGCTCTTACGAACTTGCACATGCTGCATACTCCGTATTATGCAGTAAGATTAATTGCCGGTCGCATAAAAAATGTCCAAGCTCACTGTGGCATAGCGCTACACACCTTCCTCGTCCCGACATGACGGGCGCAGCCACAAGCTACAGTGCCGCAGAACTACCGTTTTACTCCACTACTAGCCCCTGTGACTGCGGATCTCGGATTCCCCGCGAAAGCTGGACAGTAATTGCTACGGAGTATCGTATTATCATAGAGCTTGAGAGTTGAGGGCCGAGAAATAAAAGTTCTCTCTGTATAAGTATTTTTTTTTCTTTTTCTTTTCCTGGTTTTTCTCCTTTATTTCTTCATAATTTTCATTATATTTATTTCCCCGTCGCCCATCTGGTGTTCATTCTCTGATGCTGCTCCTTTCGCTTGGTTTCAGATCCATATTACTATTTCGTCCAAAGACAGAAGCCCGCGACGCTTTGCACGTGAAGCAGTCCTATTGTGTCATGCAAAATACAAGCTAAACTACCGCACCCAGCCCTGTAAGTCCCACTGGGCCAGCCGTGCGGGCCACTCGTAACCCTAGTAGGAAGCTCGGCCAACAGTAGTGATTGGGCTGACCGCTTAAGGGGCACAGAGACAAGCCCTGTCCCGATCTGGTAGGTTCCCGGCAGCGATCGACCAGGCTTCCAAAGAGGAAGTTGATCTCGTTTGCCAAGTCTCGTGGGATCGCGCACATGCGAATAATACAGTTGAATCGCGGTCCAACGCAGACGGGAGCCTGGTTTTGTCAGAAATTGCCTCTTCTATGCCGTCGGCGGAGGAGATTAAGGGGCCCAATCGCCCGCCGATGCTCGTCATTGTCCCCCAGATAGGCTGACCGAGTCGCGCGGTAGCGCTCGGTTTCCTCTTTTCTTCGCAGGCGTTCTAGAACCAGTCAGTGGACCGCGTAGAGTTCAATTGTATGTTGTGCACGAGGAGGGCGATTGCGGCCCCGCGGCCTGGGAATCCGAGCATTCGGCCCTGGCGTATATATAGAGGCACCTTATCCGGGTGAAAGCTGCCGAGTCTTCTTCCGCATTCCCCTATCCGTACGATCGCTTTGCCACACGTGCATGCACACCCATGCGCCTGCCGTCCAGTCTCGGATTTCCATAAAAGTGTACTCCGCCTAACGAAGGCACGAAGGGGAGACAACTCGACCCGCGTTCAACCATGCTCTTCCGTAACATCGCCGCCGTGGTGCTCGGTGGTCTCGGGACTGCTGTAACGGCTGCGGCAGTGGATCCGAGCAGACGTCAGATACCAGGCACGGGCACGCATGTTCTCCACGAACGGAGCATGCCCCATTGGGGGTCTACGTGGGCCAAGAGACAGCCGATGCCTGCTGATGCCGTCCTGCCGATGCGGATAGGACTGAAGCAGAGGAACCTGGACCACGGTCATAACCTTCTCATGGACATGTAAGCTCAAAAATCCGCAGAAAATTGCGTACCTCGAAGACCCTACTCACACCCACGCAGTTCGAACCCGAGCTCGCCCAACTTTGGCAAGCACTTGTCCTCGGATGAGGTAGTCGACATGTTCGCGCCGGAAGAATCCTCTGCCAAGGCCGTGATGGACTGGGTTGTATCGGCAGGCATCGACGCAAGCCGCGTTTCTCAGTCTGCGAACAAGCAGTGGATCCAGTTCGATGCCAGCGCCGAGGAGGCAGGGAACTTGCTCGTGACCGAATATTACATCTATCAGCATCATCAGACGGGTACTCAGAACATCGCCTGCGAAGAGTATCATGTTCCGGCGGACGTGCAAGAGCACGTCGACTACGTCACTCCCGGAACTCGGCTGCGTCTGCACCCGAGCACAGTTAATGAGCTGAAGAGATCTCACCGGGATCAGGTCATCGAGAAGCGGGGACTCAAGGCGATGTACACTGGACTGTCTCCGATTGCCCGGGAAGGGGTTGACGGCTTGCCGCCGCTCAACTTGACCAACTGCGATGAGTTTGTCACACCGCAGTGCGTCAAAAGTGAGTTCGAACTCTGCCGTGCCCGCTAGACAAGGAAATTGGATGGATACGCTGACGCGAAGCAAAGGGCAGTACGGCGTGCCTGACGGCTCCAAGGCCAGCCCAGGAAACGAGCTTGGCGTTTTCGAGAGCTTGAATGACCACTATTCCAAGGCCGACTTGGATGCGTATTTCAACAACATCTACCCGTATGCGTATCGCTTCTAAAAATTGGCAGAGAGTCTGTTGTGCTAACATCCGTGAAGGCGGATTCCCAGCGGCACGTATCCGACAGAAGAGCTGATCGATGGTGCCATCGGTGCCTCGCAGAGCCCTACTGAGACCGGAGGAGAGTCTGATCTTGACTTCCAAGCTGCCTACCCTATCATCTGGCCACAGCAGGCGATCCTCTTCCAGACGGATGACCAGTACTACGAGATCAACATGACTCAGCAAAAGACACCATACGTCGGTTTCTGGAACAGTTAGTCGGCCAATCTTCCCAAGAGTATCTACATGGATCTCGTTCCCCTTTTCTAATCTTGATCAGCTTTTTATGATGCCCTCGATGGAAGCTACTGCACATCTACTGCGTACGGGGAGACCGGGGACTGCGACAAGGACGAATGCCTGGACCCGTCGTATCCGGATCTCAACCCCGGTGGCTACAACGGCTCCCTGCAGTGCGGCGTCTACAAGCCAACAAACGTCATCTCGATTTCGTACGGCGGCGGCGAGGCGGATGTCCCGGCGTACTATATGAAGAGACAATGCGACGAAATCATGAAACTTGTCTTGCAGGGAGTGACCGTCGTCATCTCAGCTGGCGATTCAGGTGTCGGTTCATTCCCAGGCGATGGAGGTTGGGAGACAGGCTGCGCAGGCGAAGATGGAAACGTATTCTTCCCCAGCTTTGCGGCGACCTGCCCGTACGTGCTCGCTGTGGGCTCGACGGAGCTGGACAAGCCGAAAAGTAATTGCTCCTCGCCATCGCGGCCCCTTCCCGAGCGCTCCACCGCCCGATTCCCATCCGGTGGCGGCTTCTCCAACTACTTCCCTGTCGCCGACTACCAGAAGGATGCTGTGGCGACCTATTTCCAAAGGGTAAACCTTAGTTTCACGGGGTACTCCAACATGGGCAACAACTTCAGCGACGTGGGCAATGGAGTGTATAACACCGGAGGCCGGGGATACCCGGACGTCTCTGCCATTGGTGACAACTACGTCGTCCGCTTCAACGATACATGGTCGTCGATTGGTGGAACATCTCTGTCGGCGCCGATCTGGGCGTCGTTGCTGACTTTGGTCAACGAGGAGCGAATCGCCGCGGGAAAGAAGACTGTCGGCTTCGTCAACCCAACGCTGGTCAGTACACCCCCATGTCTTCCACATAATGACTACGAACGGTAAAGAACTGCAAGAACTGACAAGCTTCTAGTATGCCCACCCTGAAGTCTTTAACGACATCACGACGGGTTCAAATCCGGCCTGCAACTCGACGGGATTCCTCGCTGCGAAGGGATGGGACCCAGTGTCCGGACTAGGGTAGGAGTTTTCCTCGGGAATGGTCTTGACCTTGTTACTAACGGATACTTGTAGAACACCGAAATATCCCAAGCTTTTGGACTTGTTGTTGAATCTGCCATGAGCCCTCAGTCATTGAAGAAGCTCCCCAAATATCACCACTCGACAAATCGGAACTCGAAACACATCGGCTTGGGCTTTTGCTCTCTCTGCTGGTCACACGAATATGTACGCGAACGAGAAACATGCGCCGACGCGGTCACTGGACCTCTATGTACAACACGCATCTTCTGTTCCGCAACAATCACTTGGGTTGAAATTAGTAACTCGGGACCGAGGGAGCTAGTTGAAGCACTAGGAGCGGTCCGCGACGTGGGTGATCTGATAATAAATTGGAAGGGATGATAGAATACTAAAAGATACTACGGAGGTGCCAGATGCGTCGCACGTAGCAATAAAAGAATATATAATCTTTAAATCCTGCAGCTCGGTGGTTGACCAGTCCATGATTCTCATATTCTAACGGCCACGATTTAACCATGACTATCCTACATCAATCAGTTGACTAATACCGCGAGGAACAGCATGTGACTGTGCTTACAGAGGAAGGATAGGATAGCCTTCTCAGCGATCGCCCCTTATCATCTTCTCGCCCCCTTGCTTTGCACTAAGCGATGAAGTGAACCACTCATTCCCTTCATCTGACTCAAATTAGGCCGTCAAGGTTAGTTCGTTGGTATGCCATGCCGCGTAGCCCCGAGACACGGCGGCCGCGTTCCCGCGAGCTACTTAATCTCGAATGGACGCCGACGGGTAAACCTGCTTCACTGATTGTTATTTTACTCTTCTCACCGCTGGGTGGCTCGCAATCGCTGAAACAGCATTTTGTTCGGAGCAATGCGGCCCCGGCAGGGAGGGCGTCCTCACGCATGTGTGAGAATGTTGTGTAACTTACGCCGATGGTGAACTGCTCCCACCACGGCAGAGGAAAACTCCCTAAAAAATCTCCGCGTCCAGCCGATGATGGTAAATGTTATCCTCCCTCGTAATTGACACATTAGACCAGGAAAGATGTGCTACCAAGAAGTCCGCCTCTCGTCTCTGACAGTCATCCTCGGTTGGTCGGTCCTTGTCTTGGCAGACGGAGCAGACAACGTCACCAGCCTTTTCGACTTCTTCCCCGAACTTCTCGATCTCCAGAAGCCTTCCAGAATCAACCCCTTCGGCGGACAAAACTTTACAAGATGCTGCTTGCAGGCGGTGTACGACTCGTACCAGGTCGTCGACGGTCAAGTAACGCCCAACCCGGCTCATCCATTTATCCTTCTCCCTCCAAACGCGCTCGCCGACACAGTATTTCCATGCGGTGCCACCTATAATGGAAGCGCCGCCGGAGCCCCCGTCGTGAGCATACCGTATTCCTGGTGCGCCTCGAATTGTAATGGGTGGCAGGTCTCGTCCAATACCATCCTGACGCAGTGGATACAACCGTTCGTGGGCTTCATCCTTCCTGCTGCTGTCTTCTGCCTAAATGTCCGTATTTTCTACTCTGTCCGAAGTCCAGAATAACTGATCGAATATAGGTTCCAAGGAAGAGGGCACTGGAAATCAAAGACGGCCTTTTCCGCGACCACCTCCCCGAGTTCCGGGAGCACTGGCGAGAGCTGATGCGGCGAATCCTCTGCATCAAACCTCCTCCCAGACGACGGATGAGCAGCTGGGGCAGTTCGATCGTAAAAGTATTCACGGGCAGCATCACCAAACCCGAGCCCACGCAGATCAGCTTCGTGCAGCATGTCTTCAACTTCGTCGTCCAGTTGGCAACAATATTTGTCTACGGCCTGCTGGTTGTGCTCGAGATGATGACCCGTGGATTCATCGCCGCGCTGATTGCTCTGGTCGATACCATTGTCTGGCTCACCGTCGTGTTTGCCGTCGCGTCGCCGATGATCCTAAGCGGCCTCTACGAAGCTGCCGTCGACCGATTGGTCATCGAGTCGCTGGAGAAGGCGCTCCGAAACACCCTGGATGAGAATGATGGGCATGCACTACGTCACAGGATACATCTCATGTACGGGGTGCTTGTGGGGAACTTGGTTCTACACGACCCTTCTTCTGGGCAGCAGCCAGCCGAGCAAGCTGGGGAGGAGGTTGAAAGATCTGCCTGGGACGATGTTTGTCGCATGGTCGATTCAATCTCCGACAACCCCTCGCAGGACCGTGAGGGAATGAGTGCGGTAAGGAGAAGCACGCATGTTAGACTGATGTCGATGCTGGGCTGCCAGTCAGACTTCGGAGCGACCATAGGGGCGGCCGTTGTCTTCTTCCTAGGATCATTCCTCTTCTCAGTATTCGCCAACCTGAGCATGCTGGGAGACAATGATACCGCGCATTCCATGGGTTTCGGGGAATGGTGGATGATCATACCTCACGTCGCTATGGTCTCTGGTTGTCTGCTTGCAGGCAACAATCCGAACACGCTCGAAGCAATCTTCTCAGGCGTAGAGACCTGGGAGGTCAAGAGTGACAGCAAGATGGTGACGGTTGCTCAGGGCGTCAAGGACTTCTTCCTTCGTCCCTACGGCCCTGTTTACAGGTCTGTGTACCAGCCTGTTTGGATGTGGGAGCGAGGGCGCAATAAGAGAAGTTGGATACGGCGAATTCAGTCGAGATACAGCTCGACCGCGCCGCAGCCCAGTGCGCAGCACCTGAACCCTTCGCGGCCGGAGAGAAACTGGGCGGCTCACCTTCGCACCAAGTACGGCTATGCCACGGAACATGTGGAATTCAGTGCGCCCATCCCGGAATCCATGCCGAATATCGGTATGCTGGACTGGGTCTGGCTCTTGGTACATGCAGTTATTCTCAACGCCCTTCCGTTCTTATTTGCATTCCTCACGTCGTACTACACGCCCCCCATTGGACTTTCCTGTCGTAGTTTTACCTTCTTACTGTATTTTCTTTTTCAGATATGGCTCTCGGCCATCTGGTTTTGGGACTTCCCCAGTGAGCAACACTTCGATCCATGGTACAGAATCGGACAAAAAAGCAACAAGGAAAGGGGGGATATGGCAGGGTCAAGTTCTTACTGGATCCGGGTTCCATCTCTGATGACGGTCCTTACGCTATTTGGGGTGATCGGGTCGGCCTTCACCGCCATCTTCGGTACGATATTTCAGTTGGTAGGCATTTATCGAAACTGCAAATGCCTCATGCCCCTCTCGGCTTGGGGGCAGGAGGACTTTTTCTTCCAGGTCTCGACCAACTCGGCAGAGGGAATCACCTATGCCCAGAAGTACTGGATGACCTCTGGTGTGGCGTCTATCGCCCTTCTGATAGTAATTTGCTACGTTGGCTGGTGGTACCAGCGGCATCAGCGCCGGTCGTTCACCGAGCTCGTGGATAAGTTGCTGATATCCTGCCGCAGCGGGAATCAGGATCGAGATAGAAGGGATCAGGAGGAAGTCGATCCGAGAGCAGTGATTGCTTGACAGCCACCTTAGACGAGACCACAGCACTGATTCTTACTGGAATGCCCTGCAATAGGAACCGCCAAGAGTACTGTGTACAGCAACATTCAAATGTGGGATGTGACGCGAATTTATACCATTCTGAGCAAAGCCAGGAGAAGTTCTTTATGTACCAACTCTCGGGGCCCTATTCGCCAATTTAGAATGGGCAATATTGAATTTAATGGTACCAGTTACATTTTAAATCCACCACTTCGCTCGTGATGCCTTCGTTATAGACCGAATTGGTGGCTACCAACAGGCCAACATTCGGTCAGTCCAACCATGAAAGAAAGTACTTCTTCGGATCTCACTATCTACCCCTTCTTTTGTTGGACTAGAGCTTGAATGGGTATCTCTCTATCGCCTTGGACACAAACCTCTTGCGCTGATGCGCCTGATTTGGTACAATTTAGTGTCATTTCAACGCGTCCGTAGGCCTGAAACGGTCTTCTGACGCACAATACGTTGTCAGTGGGATAGTATTAGTGGGTTCAATAAGAAATATAGGCGAGCCGCAATGAACACTTACACCTCGCCAGAAGTCTCGTTCTGGCAACTCCACGTCTCGTTAACAGACAACAATTTTCTTGCCGAGTCAAACTGAAAGACTGCTCCTATGCTCGGATCCCTAGATTCCACGAAGCAGTTGTACCATTTCGTAGGATCATACAAGGTATTTCCAATTTCGTTCGGCGCCAGCGTCGGGCCGTGGGCCGAGCATTGCGCATCCACACCTATCGAAGGGTTTTGAAGCTCAAAGTAAATCATGCTATCTGGCCCATCGTCGTGTCCGCCATTGATGACTTGGGTATAGATCAAACTCAGTGTTTTGACCTGCGTGGACCTCTCGAGGCAATCGACTAGAGCTTGTCGCGGAAGACGTCGTGATGCCTCAGTCCCAGTGGCGCACGCCAGCGAAGAGACTAAGACTAGAAGTTTCGGGTTCATTTTCAATATGCTAGGATTTGATATTCCTTTGCGATATGAGATACTTTGTCTGGCGATGCACGGCAGCCTCGTCGAATATCGCGTCTCAGAAAGGCAGCTGGAAGGACAGCATGACGACATAATCTGCAGTACGAGCAGAATAATAAACCAGACGCCAAGTATCTTATGGTCACATTCATCCGATATATTAAGCATCGTTCTGGCGGGTAAAGCGGCATGTCGTGCCAAATTGGCGCAGCTTGCGTGGGTCAGAGGCGACGATTTTGAACCGTTCAAATACTACCGGGAGCGGATATCGACTAAAATGACGTTATTCACCAAGTCTCTCTCACACACAGAGCAAAAGTTTGGATGCATCGATGAAAGGGCAACAGCCACTGTGCCAAAAACGCAGCAAACTAGAGCCTTTACTACAAGCTGGGTAATCTTGACAGGGTCCAAGTCAGCGGTGTACCTAAAGGCTGTATGGTATATTGTGGCCAGACTCCCTAGATTTCTGCTTGGCTAAGAGACCTTTTGTTTACACTATACTCTTACATCCTAGAGCGAGGCGTGTCACGCTCCGAGTCAAGACGACCTCAGAACCGTAGCAGCTCTACACCTTGGTCCTGGCAGTAGTGTAACGCAACAGATCTGGCACGAACTAAGTTACATAACCACCTCAATAGTCGTATGCGGGGGCAAAGGAATGGAGGAATTGGCATCATACCGTCTAGAGTAGACAGATAGAATAGCTTGATTGAATTGGATATCCAAGATATGCCGGGCTCTGCTAGAGTCCGCAGAAAAGGACGCAGGAGAAGACGGCGTGGGAGAAAGGGATCACGGGTCCCGCAAGCTCCTAACACTGCAAGAGATGATGACTGACTATGCTTGGTTCAATACTGTAGAACTAAAACTTTGGAACGATGTTATCTTGGTCCTACCCCAGGCAGACGGCAGGCGACAGGCAGCAGGCCACAGAATACCATATAAATGATGTCGAAGCATGAAAAGGATATACTTCCATCAGGCAGGTTGCATTGACCCTGCCGTAGTTCTGACCCAAACCCTGAACAGTCTACTTCTGACGTGTATTTAAGGTAGTGTTGATATGGAGGCATTTGTCGACCGCAAATTGCGACGGTTTTACTAGGCCTGGAGGGCGCGGTAATGTTATCGACGTACTTCCTGACTCCGTACGCATGTACATACATACATACATACATAGCCATTCCCCGTTGTGGAACCGAGTAAAACC